>CETF01032419.1_pt1 | contig 15194 bp, 17 predicted proteins | sample 326991 | NCBI WGS metagenome assembly CETF01 (sample SAMEA2622331, study PRJEB7988) | marine metagenome | biome: marine biome (ENVO:00000447); feature: surface water layer (ENVO:00002042); material: "saline water (ENVO:00002010), including plankton (ENVO:xxxxxxxx)" | depth 5 m | reverse complement strand
TGATCTTGTTGATTATAAAAAAACTTAGCTCCTTTACTTCTCATATCTTTCATATCTTTGGGATTTGCACCTGCCATAATACCCGCACCTAATATTGCATCAGCACGAGAAACGAATTCTCCATCTGCTAGTTGTGCTAACATAGTATCTTCATCTTTATCTCCGTTACCAGAACCATCTTCTACATATCCCATAGCTCGAACATAATTAGTTGCATCATTTTCATCGTGATCTGATTTGCTTGGTAAATAATTTACACCACCTTCTCTGTATCTAGGAATAGCATCAACTATACCACCTTGTGCTAGTTGATATCTTGGTGTTTGAAAATCATATAAGGCTTGTTGTTGTCCTGCTGGCTCATCTGCATAGACTGCTCTCTCTCCAATGCCTTGTAAGTTATCTCTTGCTCTACCATAAGCTTCAGCATAAGCTTCTTCACTATAAGGTGATGCCATCTCCATTTGTTCAGCCATACTTGGTGGAGGACTAGCTGCTAAAGAACTTCCTAATTGTCCTGCTGTTGTTCCAATACCTATTGATTGTAAGGTTGATAGAGGTGCTCTAGCTGCACTTTGTGCCGCTATATTTGCTGCTGCTTGTTGTGCAGCTTTTGTAGAACCTGCCATAAAACTTGCTGTTGCGCCTGTGCCTGTTACTCCGGCACCAGTAGCTGCTGAACCTGCACCACCAGCTGCTGCGCCACCACCTGCACCACCAGCTGCTGCGCCACCTATGCCCTGCATAGCATAACCACCAATACCACCTAACAGTGCTCCCAAACCAAATGATTTAAAAATATTTCTTCCTGATTCGCCTCTAGCCATCGCTGAAATTGCACCTATTCCACCTCCAATTAAAATAGGCAACATTAATCCTTGTAACATATAAACTCCTAGTCTTTTAAGGTCTATTCTACTCTGTATCAGATAGTTTTTCAACCTCCTGCTTGGTCATCTCGTCATATAACCGACCAGTATACTGAAACTCACCTACATGAGTTATATAATCAAGTATGTAACAATATAATTTGCCACCTATATTTTTCCATAAACGGCAGAAAGCAAAGTCTTCTCCGTAATATCTTTTATTTTCTGGATCATAATACGTGTCAAAAAAAGCATAAAAATGTGGTCTGTCTTTGAACTCACCATCTATTACAGTTTTTTGTACAATATCCATATTTGGATAAGCTTTTATTAATTTATCAAAAACTTGTCTTTGTATTAACATGCAACCGGTAGGTGCGTGTGTAACTTCAATAACACCTTCATTACATTTAACGTTATGCTCTTCATCTTCTAAAAGTATTGGATACTGATTTATATGAAATTGACAATGTTTGGGTTCTTTAATAAGTCCACCCTTAATTTTAGTAATTAAATTTTCCCACTTAGCTGTTTTAATAGGATAGGGTTGTGAAATTATTTCTTTTTCTTTACTCATCATTTTAAATATACTCTCAACATCAAAAGCAATATCCGAATCTACAAATAATAAGTGTGTATAATCCGTTTGTAAAAAAGCGCTAACACATAAATTTCGTCCCTGTGTAACTAAAGAAGATTTCATTAATTGAAATGTTACAAGTATATCTCTTTTCATACATTCTTTTTGTAGCTCAAGCATTGTTTGTGTAAAATGTATAGATACTTCACTGTGAACAGGTGTAGCTACAAAAAGTTTGATTTTATATTTATCTGTACTTTTAGTTTTATTTATCCAAATCGGTTTATTGTTTTGCATCTAAAACACCTGTAAGAAAATTAGTCCATTCGTGTGCCTTTTTTTCCCAACAATAAAATCTTTTTACAAAATCTTGCTGTAAAGACAAATGTTTTCTAATCATAGGTTCGTGAAGCGTGTCCCGTGCTACTTTAATAGCTTCTGCAAATTGGAATGCAAGATTATTAAAATTTGTTTCATAGTTAATATATATAGGAAACTCTGACCCTGTTTCGTAAATAGCACCATAATTAGTCACGACACAGTATAAGCCAGCTGCCATAGACTCTAACAAAGAAATGCATGATGTTTCTTCCCATATACTTGGATACACATACAGATGATAATTTGGTAATTTACTTAATATAAAATCATTTGTTCTATACCCGATATAATTTACGTTTGATAGTTCTCTGGCTTGATCATACAATTCTTTATAATTGTGATCATTATCTTTTTTAAATTCATCTCCGTATATTTCACAACTGCTATATACATCAAGCTCAATATTTTCACCCTCAAGATATTGCATAGCACCCAATAACACATTTAAACCTCTCCAAGGCGTATTATGATGTACAATTCTTAAACGATCTCCTTCGTTGAAATTATTTACCTTAGGAAAACTTGTTACACCATTTTTAATTACATGACATCTGTCAGTTGGTAGATTAAAACTTTTTCTAAACTGTTCATAATTCCAATGTGAATTAAATACATACCAATCGTATTTTGTGTGATTTTCTTTATTTTTAAACCAAGGCTCAATATTAGGTTGGTTTGGGGCATTTTTTTGCCATAAGATATTTACTTTATCTTTAGATAAAGGTGTTTTTTCAGGAACAGATAAACAGATTTGAACACCTTCTAACAACTCTTTTTTAACATTTTTATGTAAAAAATTGTTTTGAAGTTCAGTTCCTCCCAACGGGTTCAATCTGTTCCTCCTTCAATATCCAACTGTGGAACGATAATTGTAACGTCCCTTTGAATGTCCTCCTCAGTTGTAGCAGACAATTTGTCCTCGACATCGAATTTAGCTTCTTTTTCTGATGCATATACTTTACCAGTTCTTTTGTTTGTGATCTTAGTTTTAGATTCACAATGTATTATTTTTGTCATAATTAAAAAATTAGATAAAGCACTAAATTTACTATTATATATGTTGTCATATATCTAAATCTACATAATTAAAAAATTAAATCAACCATTTTCTTGAGAGCGATCAATTAAAGCGTAGGATATTATACCTTGTATTTCATTAGCTGTGCCTGCTGTCATCTTTATTATATCACCTTCCTCTAATACTAACGTTTGAGATATAATTTGTCGTGTTGTATTTGAGGCAATGGCCGCATTGTCAATTCTAAATGTTCCTGATGCACTTGTGTCTGTAACTTGTGTTACTAAATTTACTGCCGCACTTGATGACCCATTATGAACTTGTATTTGTTTTACTAAACAACGTCCACTTGTCGGTGATGTTAAAACACTCACAGTGTCAGTTGTTGTTAGCGAAAACCCTTGATTTTTATATCGTATTGTCATTAGCTCATAAAAAAGTTAAATGCATCTTGTTCTTTTTTCAATTCATTTTGATATGAAAAATTTAGTTGATTGACTAAAGTTTCAATACTGTAAGAAATTTGTCTTTGATTTTGCATAACATATTCTTCACTAAGTTGTGGTATAAGTATATTTATTTTAGCCAATTTTCCTCGCTTTTTTTAAAGATTCTTTTGCTTTTTTAGCAATACTAACAACCTGATTTTTTCCCATTACTTTAGCACGTTGTTCCATAACTGTCAGTATTTGTATTTTTCTTGCATAAGGTTTATTTATTTTTTTTACCTTTGCCACAGTTTTTCTTGCATCAGTCGGCGTAGCAAATTTAATACTTACTGTATCTTTTGGGTTTTCATCAGTATATAATCGTCTACCAGACTGTTTAGGTTTTTTACCTGTTCCAACTTTAGGGTCTTTTTTTTTCATTACTTTGTCTTCTTTTTATATCTAAGTCTTTGGTCTTTTTCAATACCTTCCAAAATTTTCGCTTGTTGTGCGTGTAATTTTGTAGCTTTTTTTAAACCTTTTATAACTTTTTTAAGTCTTGCTGTATAATGCATTTTTACCTCCTTCCATCTGGTTGGACATCAGCACGGAAAGAACCAAAACGCCAACTTTCATTTATATTTTCATTTTCTATTTTTAAAGCTGCAAAACGTCCTCGTGCTCTTGTGTCAATTTTGTTTGTAGATGACGTTATTGTAAAAGGTCCTAAACTTGATGATGTCTCTGTCTCTGCTGGAAAGTCTTTTAATAACAATGATATTTTTGCATTACCATCTATCTTAGCAAAGTCTGGTATAAAACGTCTTATCTTGATAAAAAACTCACCCTGTGTTCCCTCAAAATCCAAACTAAAATCTCCTGACTCAATAAAAGCAGGAATAGCTGTTCTACTACCAGCACTATCTACTTGATCAGTGCCGATTTCGTGTTCATAAAAAGTGGTTGCACCAGCAGTATTCGTAATACCATTTATAGAAAAATTAGGTACAGCTGTTGAATTAAATTCAGTTGCATAAGGATTATCAAAAGTAATTTTATCAACGTAAGTTGTTCTTGCAAGTGAACTAGTTGTCCAAACACCCTCTCTATAATTTAGAGTCACACATCTATCAATTACATCAGATCCAAATTTTGGATAGAACCAGTTTATCTCTGTAAATAAAGAATTGTACCCTGCAAAAATAATTTCATTTTGTTGAAAATTAAAACCTAAATCCTCACTAGATTGTGTGGTAAATACAAAATCTTCAACAGAACATGGTATTTTTTTAACTCCACCTCCGTCATACACAAAGAAACCTCCAGTTCGTCCCATCCAGTATACTACACCATCTACATGCACTATTGAATGTTGTGACATAGCTCCACAGTTTGTACCTACCTGTCTAATAGAAAATGTAAAAGGTGGACCTACAAATTGCATAATATAAGCTGAGGTATCCGTAACAATAAAAGTAACATCTTTAGCTCGTACGGCTCCTACAATTTTTGATCCAGAGTCTAACTGAAAAGTCCCTGCTGTGTTTGTAGAGGTTGCAGCATATGTCGTTCTATCCTCTTGATCAGAAAAACGTATAAACATTTTGTCTTGTGAGGCAGCTGTGCCTATTAAAGTTTCAGTTCCTAAATGAATTAAATGCCTGTCTGTATCTGATACAATAGTTTGTACCGAGGCTGTCGGATTTGAAGTTACAAAAGTTGCTCTTGTAGTCAAAGCGTTTGAAGCTGAAGGATTCCATTCAAATGTTCTTCCGTTACGGACTGTAGCTATTAGAATTTGACCATAATTATCTAATGACCAATTTCCCGGTTCAAGCACAGTGTCATCCGTGCTACTTGCCTCACCCCAATTTTGGCTGCCACTCCAAGTACCTGTACCCCAACCAAAACCCTGTGTCTGTATTAAAGGACCTATTTCTTCATAAGGTGTAACTGTTGCTGATCCAGCTGCGGTGATACCAGCTCCAGATTCATTTGCAGACATAGTAATCGTAAAAGTATTTGCAGTTGGAACAGAGATAACTTCAAAAGGATTGGTTGTAAAATCAGCGGCTGTAAACCCGGTTCCTGATCCCGGTAAAGTTACACTTGAAAAAACAACATACTCTCCAACTTTTACCTCATGTCCAGTCTTGTTTATTGTGACTGTAGCCGAGCTATTTGTTGTAGTAATAGTGCAGGATGTTAAAGGTGTTCCGAGCGGTGAAATATCATAAAATGCTCCTTCATAATATAAAAACAAACCTTTAGTGGTTCCTATTGCAATATATTTGTTGCCATCTAAAGCAACCCAATTATGTATACCTCTTGCAACACCTGGTAACGTGTTTACTATTGGTTGTGTCCATCCACCAATTTTTTCTGGCTCCCCATATCTAAAACGCACAAAGTCACCATCTGTCCACTGGTATTCAGCAGTGGTCCTTGTCATTTGTTTATTAAAACCAGGTTTAAAGGGTATCTTAATTAAAGGCATTTTATCCCGCAGTCATAGGACTAGTTCCGTCCCCTAGAAATGGATGTTCAGCAAAGGCTAGAAAAGCATAATCGTATGATGATGAATTTAAATCTGTTGAAGCTTGACCCCTAATCTTAAATCCATTACTTAGAAAATCCATTAAATAATAAGTATTATCTGTGTGATCAGTATTTGTAGCATTTGCTCTAAAACTTTTGTTAACTGGATTAAAAGTATTTCTTGCTCCATCAAAAAGTCGCCATTGTGAAGCATCACCGACGTTTTTAATAAGAACCCAAGCTGGCTTAAATCCTAAAAAAACAAACGGACCATCTCCAGTAGAACTTGAGTTTCCACGATATTTTCCAATTTTACTGAAGCCATCTACTCCATGCCAACAATACGCAACATATGTTTGAGTATTTTGATTTGTATTACCACTACCTACAGAAAACCAAGTTGCATCCGGAGAGGTGTCTTGCCAAGGTAGTGTTGAGGATTGAAATGTCCCAGTAGAATCTAAAAGAGCATATTTAGTTGGGCCTTGTGAAGAATGATACAGGTGCCAACTCTGTGTACCATCTAATCTTTTAGTAACTATAAATTCTGGAGCTTGTGATAGGCCGTGTCCGATTTTTTGACTAGCAGAACCATTTCCAGTATATTGGACAATAGAAAATCCAGCGGTTGTATTTTTCTGAACAACTGAAGCTATAGTGATATCACCACCAACATCTATATTTTCTGTAGTTCCTCCATTTGCCACCCAGTTCCAACTCACATACGATTCACCATTTGTATTAATTGACACATCATCTTCAATTTGTTGTCCACCTGCTAAAAACTTTTGTAAACCATCTGCAACTGTAGCTTCAGCGCTTGTTGTATTTGATTCAATAACTTGTTGTGCGCCTCGTGAACTATCATACCATTGATGGTCATCAGAAGCATCTCTGTTTTTCGTCCACACTAATCCACTAATGCCTTTAGCTGTACTTGGTAATTTATCCTGTTGTAAAGCGACAAAGCCAGTTGGTGGGGTATGAATAAAACTTCTTTGACCAAAGTTAGCTGTCCAACCACCTCCATATCCAGCAGCACCATCACCCACAGCAAAAATATAATTACTATTAGGTAACCCTAAAGTCCCTTGGCTTACTCTTGATCCATAACTAGCACTTACGCTGTCATAGGTTGTTTTAAAAAATTCAACAGTATGATTATCTAAATCTAAAGCGATACTTATTAAATCATTTGTAGTATAAGTTGCATAAGTTACATCATACTTATTACTCGAATCATAATACACTCGTCCATTATACCCATAATACATATAACCAGCCACACTTTCATCTGATGTTGCTGGTAGTCTTGTTGCACTTGATGAATAAGGAACATTGAGAGTTGATACCACACCTACTTCAGAACGACCCATAGCATTACAAGTAAACTCTGCATAATATTTGCCACTTTTTGGTTTTAATGTAGCATTGTGATGCGCTCTTTCTGTGTTACCAGTTACTAATTTTAAATTACCCTCACTTAATGTTCCACCAGTTCCTTGTAACGTCGCAAAGTTTTGGGTAGGACTATCAGTAGTCTGGTTTGTAGTGGCTAAATTAGTTACAGAAAAATCATTAGTTGTGCCAGACCTATCACTTGTTTGATAGTCATAACCTAAATTTGCAACAGCATCATTGTTTTGAAAAGTTAATCTAAAACCATTTGTGCCATAAGTAATACCGCTTAATGTCTTAGGTATCCATCTACCAGTTGAGGTATCAGTAACACCAAAAGTGTCAGGTGTTAATGCTGTGCCATCAACCATATTTACTTCAGCAAGATAACCAGCACCATCTATATAACTTCCATTATTTGTGTTACCTACTACTGCATCATATGTAGTTTGATTCCAATATCCAGTATCATTTTTTGCTGGTTTTATTAAATCTAATGCACCTGAACCATCTTGAAAATCTGAATCAGTCAATAATTCTCCATCTACATAAATCTTAACTCTATCATCTGGACTATCTTCAGTAGTATTTCTAGCCACCATAATATGATACCATTTAGTTGTATCTTCAAAAGTTCTAACTGTTGCAAAATTCCATTTTCTTGTTCCACTTGTTACTTCATAATAATGTAAATTATCTGTACTATTAAATTCAAGTATTTCTGAATTTGTACTTACATTAGAGTGCATCATTATTACTGACCCTATTAATCCTTGTGTTAATATATCTCTTTTTACCCAACAAGAAAATGTTACTGTTGTGCCACTACCATTTGAACTTAGTGTTCTTGATAAATAAGAACTTACATTATTTTCAAACAAACAACTATTTGCAATCGTGCCATTATCTGTAAAAGGTACAAACTTACCGACCCTCTGCCCTTTTCCGTTACCTTCATACAGGGTATTGAAAAAATATTCTTCGCCATTTGGTATTGTTGGTGTTGCCATATTAACTTCCTAAATTCTTTGTACAAATTGCTAAATAACCAGTTGGTGGTGTATAAAAAAAACTACCTACACCATTTCCATCACTTGCTCCAACATAGTTGTTTGAATCTGCAACATAACTGTTTGACTGTGTATATAATCCACTAAAAGTGGAGTCTTGCCCAAAATTAAATATCTCAGTTGCTGTAGTGCTATAATGATATGACACGGGAAAAGCTAAATCTGGAACAGTTGTAGTTATTGCATTACTACCAGATGCTGGATCACCACTTGAAACAAAAGCTCCATTAATTCCAATCCAAGCTTTGTCATTATCCATATCAAGCGCCACCATTACAATATCTTTAGCCGCAATAGTTGTAATAACACTACTTGCTACATTATTTTGTTTGAAGTTTCCAGCACTACCGTATCTAAATCCTGTAGGGTCAGAAGTTTCTCCCGGAACATCATTATATTCAGAGGATTCACTTATAGCAACTGCACCATTATTATCAGCATTGGATGCACTAAAATACACCTCGAAATACCATTTACCTGATGCAACAGCTTGGGTTGCTTTTGCTCCTCTATGATTACTGCTTGAGGAAACTGTTGATGTTAAATTACCATCTGATAGAGACACATTACTACCATATTTGTTTAATGGATTTAAAGTTGGAAAATTATTCGTAGGAGAGTCAGACACTTGGTCATGTTCTGCAAGTCCACTTGCTGCAAAATCATTACTTCCAGCTTCATCATCTCCAAGATCAGTTGCATCTCTACCATCAATATGAAAACCATTAGTGCCAAATGTCAAACCACTTACGTCTTTGGGGACCCAGATTCCTGAACTATTAAATTCACCGAAGCTATTACAAGTTGTAGCAGTGCCATCAAGAAATACAATTTCTGCTAAATAGCCATCAAAAAATCTTGTATCTGTACCAACTGCAAAACCACCCACTCCGTGTTCTGTTGCAGTGTTAAAATTAGTAGGGTCATTTTGACCTGGATAACTTATAGCAGAAAAATCTGTAACTCTTAAACCATTAACATAAATTCTCATTCTTTCTGTTTCAGAAGCATTGGTTGTATCCATTACACAAACAATATGATACCAAGCTGAAGTATCACGAAATAATTGTGTTGTTGCTAATTTATAATTAATAGAACCACTAGTTAAATTATAAAAAAAAAGAGAATCTTGAGTACCAAAACCACTTGATTCAAAACGTATCTCTCCATAATTACTAGTATCTGAACCACCCGAAAATAAAGTTAATCCATAATTACCAGCACCACCTAATCCAGAACCTATTTTACCTCTTTTAACCCAACAAGAAAATGTAAATGTTTCATCCGTACCAGCAGCTAAAGTTTTTTTTAATATAGGTGAATCAGAGTCATTAAATCTAATTGATTGATTGATCTGGTGAACAGTATCTGACGCGCTGCTAGCTCCTAAAATAAAAGGCATTTAGAAATCCTCCAGTTTTGGAAACTCCCCTAAAGGTCTAGTCATTACAGGTTTTTCTTTTGTACCAGTGTTTGTATATGTATAAAGAGTTTCTAAAGCATCGACATCATTAGCATTATCAATTTGTGTTTGCATAGCATTACATTTTGTCCTTACTGCTGCTCTAAATTTTGCTATGTTTGTTGGTAAAGTGTAGTCAGACACTTCGCTGGCTTTAATAACATACCAATCGGTATTATTTAAAATATTACGAGCCTCATCATTTATTTGTTTTTTCTTTACTGTTTTAAGACCCTCATTAATAACTTTATTACCCTCTCCATCTAAAACATTTTTTCCATCCTCATCTTTGACCTCTACATCAACCAAACTGTGTGCAGTAGCTTTGCCCCAAGTCATTTTTACAACTTTATTTTTGTCATCCACAGTATAAGTATGAGTAGTATTTCTATGGTATTCTGTATTTTTGTAATTTGTTCTGTCTTGTTGAACAGGGTATAAACCTATTTCTGCTAACTCTGGTTTACTCCATTTTGAGAAAACAGCACTTGGATATTGATACTCACCTATTTTGAAAGCTTGTGCTGCCTTAAAAATTTTTATAACCTGTCCATTTTTAACTTGTGCCCACATATACTATCCTAACTTAGTGTTAAATTTAAATTTCTTCCTACTTCTAAAAACTTCGAACCATTATAATAAAATATAAAAATATCACCTTGACCCGCAGTTTGCGTCAAAGTCGGAGCCGTATCTCCAGTAAATTCAAATATCGCATTAAAGGTAGGGTTGAAGGGTCCTGACCCCTGGACTATTAAAAGCGATACAAACTGTCCTGTTGAACCATTTGTAGGTGCAGCAAAAGTTCTATTTCCACCTAAAGTTACCTTTGCAACTGGTGTTGCTTGCACATCCCAATTTATTGTTGCACCATCTGTTAATGTGGCTTCTGGAAAATAAGCCGCATCGTTAAATTTAAACTTACCATTACCTTTAGCAGTAAAAGCTAAACCTACATTTGTATCACCACCACTAACGGCAAGTCCTACATCATTACCTGTAGCTGCGTTTGTGATTTCCAATTCATTTACAGCACTGGCTGTTTCTTGAAATATTATTTGTTCGTTTCCATTTGAATCAGCAATAAAACCAGCATCTGCAAATTTAGGCTTAGTTAAAGTTACAGCACTAACACCACCACCAACAATCGTTCCTGAATTTGTAATTGTGCCCGAAAATGTTTTGTTAGATAAAGTGTCCGTTGATGCCGTTGTGACAATTCCTGTATCAACAATATTTGTTCCGTCTGAATATAAAACTCTTTTTGTTTTATCGGCTGCTGCAAAAGTGTATCCAGTGCCACTCACAGTTTTAAATTGAACTGTATGTGCACCTGAAGTTTCGTTTGATATTATGTAGACTTTTTCAATACTATTTGGAATAGTTACAATTTGGTTACCTGTTATTGTTCCTGATAATTTTATAACTGCATTTCGAGCATTAGATATTGTTGCATCAGACATTTGTAATGCAGTAGTTTGTGCACCACCTGCAATTGAAACATCTTGATAACCAGCAATAGCTTGTTCAAATAATTCAAAATTGTTATTTGTTTTTGTACCCCAAGTTCCTGAATTAGTGCCTGTAACTTGAAGTTCAATTCCTAAACTGTTTGTGTATGAAACCATAATTATCCTTTAAATGTATTATAAGCGACTTACGCAGCTTTATCAACCTCTGTCCAAGTTGAAGTTGAACCTCTGTTAACTTCTGCCCAACCCGTTACAGCAACACTTCCTATACCGCTTGTTAAATTAAAACCTGTTACTATTATTGGAGAACTTATTACATCATCTGCATCTCCCAGTGTAATACTTAAACTTAATCCAGTTAATGCCACTTCTTGTCCGGGGGTTGCTGAAAAAGATCCAAAAGTTAAAGTGCTACTTAGCCCAGTAAGTGCAACATTTGCATCACCTGTAATTGAAGATGTGCCTATAGAGGAGGTTAAAACAATACCTGTAGCTTCTCCTACATTAGCTTGTTGAACACCACCAACTGCTGATGTAAGTGTAAAACCACTTAACGCTATATCGGAATCAGCGTTTTCTCCCCAATTACCTTGTCCCCAAGTATAAGAACCCCAAGTGCTAGACATTTTAACCTAGCTAATTCTTATAATTGCAGCTGATGTAGTAAACGCAGGAAACTGAATAGTAAAAGTTCCAGAAGTTGCTGTTTTATCAGACCCAAAATCTAAAACTGCTACAGCAGGATCTCCTGATGCAGTATCATTATAAATTAAAGCTCCTCTTGCAGTTAAAGTTACACCAGTGTAAGATCTATCAGCAAAATCGACTATTGCTGTATCAGTAGCAACTGATGTTCCCCCATTAACTAAAGCTTTACCACTAGCAACATACTGACCAGTAGCCGATATCTCACCATCTGTTGTATAACTAGTGGTTGACTTACCAAGAACAGCAGAATTGGTGTATAAAGATAATTTAAAAGTGTTTCCCCCGGTTTGTTTGAAGTTATGTGTTCCTTCAAGCAATTCTTTTTTGAACGAATTTGTTAATACACTTGTTGTTATAGCCATATTATTACTCCATAAAATTAAGGCGAAGGTGACTGTATGGGTATTCTTGGAACACCCTCCTCATACTGTCCTCTTCTACGTTGTCCCATTTGCTGTAAAGCAAATGATTGAACATCTTCATTATACTTATCAAAATACACTTTGTATAGTTCAGCTGGTCCTTTTAAATACCTGAAACATTCAGTTAAAACACCATTAAGTAACATAGCTTCTTGATAAGTCGATAAATAAGTATTATTAGCTGAATCAAAATGTGGTGGGTCTATTATATAATTAATTTGTACTGTGTATTCAGCATTAGGTACAGGAGCTATTACTATCGTAAGGTCGTCCCAATTAGCGTAATATTTAGGAACTCCTGTTGCATCTGATGAATTATATTCTGATATAAAACTTGTATCTCTTTTTTCTAAAAAAGTTCGCACTCCAGAATTAGTTATCTGCACAGACCTTAGATAAATTAAATCAGAGGGCATTGTAAGATATCTCTGTGAAGTAATCGTATTAGATGTTGAGTATTTTCTTAAATCGTCATAATCGACTTTACCTGCAATATCAACCTCAACATGTCTTATAAACTCATCTAAAAGATTATCCGTTAAAACATTTGAATCAACCTCTGTGTAATTACGTACTTGTGTTAAAAAATTTGAATGAGTTATTGACATAGATTATCCTGATATATTTATTGTACCACCCATACCTGAATGATTTGAACAATAATAATATAAAGTATCTGGTGCATCACCTGCTACAGTTATTTGAGTATAAGCACCTGACGTGCCTGGCACTCCACTTGTAGTTACCCCTGTTGTGTATGGTGAACCTCCAGCGTGTGTTCCGTTACTTATAGTCGAAAGCCTTAATGGATGGTTGTCATTTGTGCCTGCTGACTGATCAAATTTATAAGTTTGACCCCTAGTGAAAGATAAAGTTGCTTGTTGAACACCATCTATAAAATAGTAGTTGCTGCCACTTACATTCGCAACAGTTGTGGTCAGTGTTGTTAAAGTATCTGTGCTTACAATACTAACAGTCCCTAATGACATTATTGCACTATAGCTTGTAAGTTCTGTGCCTAAAATGCCTTGACCATCAGTAGGTCTCATACCAGGGTTTGTAAGCAAACCATTAGTTATATATAAAACAAAATCACCTGTATTATCAGGAGTTCTTGGTCTAGCGTTTGCTAATGCTATTGCATCAGCTTTAATATGTTTTCTTCTTATCTGAGGATGTTTTGCTTCAAATTCAGATTTATGAACAAAAGAACCATTCCATTCTTTGACCATTTCATTGTATGGAAAAGCTATGCCAGAGCGGTCTGAAATTGCCTGAGCATATTTACCTCGTGCATAACCCATTATTTAACTCCACCAAATTTGAAACCTCTAACAGCCTTACCTTTACCTTTTATCTCCCCACCTTCTTTAACTTGCATAGGTGATCCTGCAAGTGAAGCATAAGGATTTGTGAAAGACGTAGTGGGCGAAGCTGCTTGTGGAGAGTTTTGATTCATTCCCAGTTTTGAGTATATACTTGTGCCTGTAGACCTTGTGGGTTCGTTTCCATATATATTTCTAAATTTATGTCGTGTTTGTAGTCTACCTAATTCTGAAAAAGCTTTATCGTATTCTGGGTCTCCCGCTTTAGCTTGTCTCGTAAATTTTTCTGTAATTTGCTTACTACCTACCCGTCTGTATGTAGGATTCATATTTGTTTGACCCGTTTGTGTGGGTTGAAATGGTACCTGATAAAATTGTCGTCCGTATTGTCCCGTTGTTAATTGAGCTCCTTTAGGTAACTCAGTTGTCATTTTAGTTTGGGGTTTTGTTCCACCAGCTATTGCCCCTCTAGGATCAGGAATTGTCATTTCATATTGAGGTACTAGTCTAGTTTTTGTTCCAGTAAACTGCAACTCGTCTAAGAATTTTTGCTTTTCATCAATTTCCTTTTGAAGATTTCTGTAATATCCTGTTGTAGGTCCGAAAGAAGTTTGATCAGCAGCAAATCTATATGTTGGAACAAATCTTTTTTCGCTTTTAAGATCTTCTACTAAACTATCAAATTGTTTATCGGTTGCTTGAGCAAACTGTTTCTCAACATCAGCGATGTAAGCATCTCTTTCTGGTGCTGCCATGTTTCTAGTGGCTTGTAATTGTATATTTGCTCTCTTGTCAAAAGTTTTTTGTAAATCTTCTCCACCCTCTAAACCAGCTAATCTCGTTCTATATTGGTTTATTGTTTTAAATAATTCTGGACGAGTTTTTTCCAACTGTGATAGATAACCACCTTCACTTCTTTTATGTATTTTCATACCTTTCATTTAAAACCCCCTTGGATAATAAGTTTGTGGTGTAATATACACCGATGTTCTTTGACCATCTTCGTTTAATGCTCTTGAGAGTTCATCTTCATATATAAGTTTATTTTGTTGTGTCATAGCTGGATTATACTTCATTGACAAATAATAAGCTAGACCTGCAACCATACAAGGTATAAATCTAAAAACAACATCTGCTGTATTTGTGTAAGCTCCTGCGTCTTCAATTCTTTTTAAATAATAATATTTTAGATAAGTATATGTTGCAGCATCAGGTGTCTGATAAAGAGTTATTGTTGGTGTTGTTTGTCTATCCACATAATACTGACTTGGTTGTCCTTTTGAACCTTTATTAGGAAGTGCTGCATATTCACTTCTACTAATCTTTGTTAGCGAAACATCGTTGGTAGTGGTAGATTGACCCGTAGTTGTGCTTATGTACGCTTCTAGTATGTCGTTCGCATTGCTCGGTGCTGTGTATGTCGCTGTCCCGTTTGTCAGTAGCTGCTCTTGGAGGGCGACCTTCCATAAATGAACACCTCGGTTTCCCCATTCGCTGAAAAGAATATTTAAACTTCGCCTTGC
>CETF01008728.1_pt1 | contig 15267 bp, 8 predicted proteins | sample 326991 | NCBI WGS metagenome assembly CETF01 (sample SAMEA2622331, study PRJEB7988) | marine metagenome | biome: marine biome (ENVO:00000447); feature: surface water layer (ENVO:00002042); material: "saline water (ENVO:00002010), including plankton (ENVO:xxxxxxxx)" | depth 5 m | reverse complement strand
ACAAGCCACGGATGTGGACAAACAACTTGAAGTGATCTAAGACATGAAACGAAAGCCACGCAAGAGACCCAAAGCAAAAGGCCACAGAAGAGCTGGCAAGTCTCTGAAGAGCGCACTAGAAGCATATTGCTTTGACAGACTCAAAGACACAGGATGGGACTTTTCATACGAGGAGGAGGTATTTTACCTAATCGATGGCTTTCGATACCCTGGAGTGTATTACAAGATGACAAAAGGTAGAGATGTGATGCGTGACAATACCAACAAGGCGGTGATGGGCATCAAATACACGCCCGACTTTGTTTCTCACAAGCATAAGTTTATCATAGAAACCAAGGGCTACGTATACGGTCAACACACCTTTCCTCTTCGCTGGAAGTTGTTTCTGAAATACCTTGTTGAAAATGACATGCAAGACTACATGTTGTTTATCCCGAAAAACAGAAAGCAAGTAGATGCAACAATAGATATCATAAAAAAACATATGCACGATGGCCGCAAAAAAACCCTTCGATAAACTTCTTCATCGACAATACGATGACAAAGCACGAGGGGCTACGATTGAGTGCATGACAAAGTATGGCTACAACGTCATAGATAACCCTGATCGATATGCACAAGATTTGATTGCAAAGCCTACGGTGATATCAAATCTAGACTTCACCTTTTTAGTTGAGTGCGAAGTCAAAGCTATTTGGAAAACGAAAGAGTTTCCATACTCCGACGTGCAACTTCCTGAACGCAAACAAAAGTTCTTCAATGAACGCACCCTGTTTTTTATTTGGAACTGCCACCTCTCAAGGGCTGCATGCTTCTGGAGTCAAGACATAAAACACCTACCTACCTATGAGGTCAGTAACAAAATGATGGCTAAAGGAGAGAGGTTTTTTAAAATACCCCTCTCCCTTGTTAAGTTTGTCTCAGTATGAACTATTGGATAGCCACCACCACCGTCACACAGGTAGAATGCATGATGGTGCCTTCACATGAAGGCTACATCATTTCAATCCTCTGATTACTTCTTTGCCTTTTCGATGGTACGTCCTGCAAAGTACGCACCAAAGGCTGTAAGCATAAGGATCTGAAGAAGATCGACATAAGAGTCTTTGACAGTGAATGGAACATTGTCCATGCTGTCAATCATCATGGTGACCATAAACATGCTCATCAAAGCAATCAAGGTCACTGGTCGGATAAGCTTGGCTAGCTTCACATCGCTGCCCATATCTGCTTTCCAGCGTTCAGTAACATTCTCCTGGAACTTTACCTCTGCATCTATCTTGGCTTGTGCCTCTGCTGGATCAATACCTGGCTCTTTGTCCAACAAGTTTTTTACAACACCTAGACCTCCATTATCAGGGAGTAAGTCTGCAACCGTATTTAATACGTTAGGAGCTTTCTCTTTTAGCCAAGCCCCTAGCTTGGTGTCTTTGATTTTCTTTTTACTCATAATTTTTTATTTAAAAGTCACTCATTAGTATTTCGTCAATGGCTTCTTGCACATCAGACTTCGTTGCTTCCATTGTCATCATAATGTTGGCTTGAAATCTTTTGACTTCTTGCCCCTCGTTGAATACAACAATCGTTGGCACCACAACAATCTTATGCTCCTTCTGAAGTGCAGGGGCAGTTGCAATATCCACACGGCTTGTCTCGCAGTCACTAAGCTTCTCTATCCACCCCACGCTGTTTTGCGAGTTGAAAGATGCATTAAACTCTACGACACAAACGCCGCTGTTGCAAATGCTGTTATCCTCTACACTTACCACATAAGTGCTGCCCAAAAAGAATGCAAAGGATACAAATAGTATTGGAAAGATTTTCATTTTTCATCTTAGTTGATCTATTTTTTCTTCGATACGCTTGATGTCCCCCTTGATCTCAGTCACGTCCTCTTGCGTAGTCATAATTGTTTGACGGACCAACTGGTCTTTCATGTCAAACTCCATGCGAGTAATTTCAGGAGCTGGAGGAGCAGGAAGCTCTTTGGCTTCAGCGATATCTGCTTGCAATGCAAACCACATGGCTACGATAGTTCCGATGCCAGCGGCAGCCATGCCAATTGTTTTTAAGTCTAGCGTTACTTTGGTATCCTCTCCTATCTGTTGTGCCATGTCAAATTATTACATAGTTGATGCCAACAGAGAAGTCATGCCACGACCTGTCCCAATACTTGTGATATTTACCTTCAGCGAAGACACCAAAACTTTTGTTGAATCTTTTACCAAATATAAGGCCGCCAGAATAATCAATCCACTGATCACTTTTTACAAAGCGGTGATAAGAATACTCTCCATCTGTGTCAAGATGATATGGGATAGCATTACCCCATGCATGAACCCAAAAATCTTTTGTATAATGGTAGTAATCAAATCCCATCACGATTGAATGGACCCATTGATTCCTCAGGTCGCCCCTCTTTTTATCTACGTAGTCTTGCAAGACTGTGGGGATGACAACCTGTTCCCAAACGTCATAGCTATTAGCGACGACTTCCCCATCTGGATTGAAGAACTCTCCAGTGTTGACATCTACATTGTACCCTTCTTGTATTGCGAGTGATGTGAAGTGCAACTGATTGTTGTCTAAGACCCACTCATCAAGTGGGTCGTATCCGTAAGGCTCAGACAATCTTTGCATGATACCTACGTTCAAAGACAGCTTACCGAGGTTTGCTCGAAACCTTTCGGATGCTTCGAAGTATCGAACATCAGCAAACCCGTCTTGCAAAAACTCTACCTTACCAATCCATTTGTCTGCTACGTATCTAAGAAAATGATCTTGATCGAGATAATTCAATCCTTGCTGTCTCCTGTAGTCGCCTTCAAATAAAAACTCAAAGCCACTTACCTTACCTATGGTAGCAGCATCCCCGTAAGACTTTTCTGTTCCGTTGTAAAAGACGTTAGCTCTGTTTTCATATCCAAAGCGTGCAATCTTTCTGACACCTGCTGTCAGGGAGTAATCAAAAGGAGTTTTTAATACGTCTGTTTGCAAGCCGTTGGCAACAGAGAAAACCTCTCTGTCAGACAGTGAGTTACCTCCACTGAAGGCCGTGTAGAAAGTAGCAAACTTAAATGCCTTTTTGATAGACTGTCCAGATGCAGTGATCGAAAATCCGATCAACAAAATGGTTGTGATATATTTCATTGTCTTACGATTCTTTCTTTTGTAATCCTACCCTCATAGTTGGCCATGATGACATACACCCCTGGAGATGGTAACTCTAGTGTGTTTCCTGTTGTTGTTTCAACCTCTCTACCTCTTGCATCAAACAAGGTAATCACCGTACCCACAGGCGCTTGAATGTTCACTAAACCTGATGTCGGGTTGGGGAAAAAGTGTAGCTCTGATCTCACAGGTGCATTTACTGATGTTACTCCATCGCCACAGTATTGATACATATCAGCACATACCGCATCCCATCCCACTTCACAGCAGTATGGATCTACTTCGATAACCCATGAATAACAGTAGTCGTTGGCCCAGTATGGTTCTCCTGGCCCCGTGATACAACCTGCGTCATACAAGCAGTTGCCAGCATCAGTATTGGCCTCTTCGCTGTAGTTATATGCGTCGATGTCTAAGCAGCCTTCTACAGACTCAATACACGATCCGTTATCAGTATTGGCCAACGGATCATAATTAAATGCATCACTATCGGTGCAACCATAAATGTAAGGGATACAGCTAAAATCTTCCGTGTTAGCTTGCGCATCATAGTTTAGCATGGAAGGGTCAGTACATCCATAAATAAAAGGCTCACAATTAGAAGGATCGTAATCTGTATTGGCAGCAGCATTGTAATTAAATGCTTCGGGGTCTGTACATCCATATACGAATGGCTCACACGAGTTGTTGTTTGTATTGGCTAAAGGATTGAAGTTGAACATGGTATTGTCCGTGCATCCGTAAATAAACGGCTCGCAGATTCCTTCGTCTGTTGCTGCGGGATCAAAGTTGTATTGTAGTGGGTCTTGGCAACCCACAACCTCTAGCTCATCACAAACTCCGTCATTATCAGCATCGTAATTACACTGATTATTACAATCGTAATATTCAACATTGTATGTACATGAAGACAATGTGTTTGCGTCTGGATTGAAATTACATGCTGATTCATCAGTGCATCCCGATACGATTGGTATGCATGTTTCCAGACACTGCCCCATGCCAGAATACATGAAAGGTGAAAATCTTATAGGATTGAGTATCGGATTGTCACCTCCGAATACCACAACGTCACCTGAAGGGCTAATGACTTCAAATCCACACTCATTCGCAAAAAAGGCAGAGAGGGGGTCTGTATAAAAGAATGCTTTTATCAGCTCGTTAGAGTTGAAGTTTAATTGTGTCGTAAACAGAGCCTCCCCTGGTGGCACCGTAAAGGGACCATAGTAATCTTCACCTTGAGCTACCATCAAGAATGATCCACCCCAGCCATTAGCACTTAGATCTGTTAGGGTTAGTGTATGTAAACAGTTTGAAAACTGTTCTGCTGTGTTAGCTTGCTCATCGTAGTTTATGGAGTTACTGTCTATACATCCGTAAACCTTCGGTGTTGCACATGAACTATCATCTAATACTGCATCGGGGTCGTATTCTAAATACGTGTCATCCATGCACCCTTCAATGGGTAAGTCATCGCAATCGCCAGTGTTTCCGTTAGCCATTGCATTAGATCCAAAATTACCTAAGCCACTAGCTATTGTATCGCATGCAGTGTATACCATCCAGTCACCATCGATTCCACCCCATTGAGAACCTCCAAGTCCATCACCATATGAATCAAATATGCGGAAAGTGAAGTTTGTATTATCTGCTACACATGCAGTATGAGTTACTGTTGTTCCCATTGTCAATCCCTCGTACTCTCCCTCTAAAACTTCCATGACTATCTGATCTGTATTCCAGTTCGTCATTATGTACCAACTCGTCTCCTCAGGGTACTGATCAATGGTGATATCGACTATTATTTCTACTGAATCTGTCCCACATGACGTAGTGTCCACAGTGAAGTATTGACATGGAGGTGGGCCTGGCGGACCTGGTGGTTGCTCTACAACCGCTGCGGGGTTGTAGTTCACTGCCAATGAGTCCATGCAACCAGAAATCAAATCACAGCTACCATCATTTGAAGTAGCTGTAGGATCGTAGTTTATAGCTAGAGGATTGTTGCATCCATAGATGTATTCACAAGGATTGATTTCCCATGTATCTTCTGGATATAGATCACTGAACAGAGCACCTACCTGCATTGTATCAAACAGGTTGCCATCAGCTAAGGCCTCATCAGACACCACATATATCATCGCCACACCTACGTTGCAGTTGTTTGGGGTACTTGTCCCATCTATGTAGTAAGAGAACCCACCCACAGAAATTTCAGTCCCTATTGCAAATACGGATTGATTTGCATTGTAGTAATCCAAATCTATCCCGAAGTAATTATAGTCACTAGGATAAAATGAGTTGCAAACTGTTGGTGCTACCTGCCCAGTATAGCTGTTTTTATATGCTTCTGGGTTGTAGTTGATGGCTACCTCGTCCATACACCCAACTACAGGTGGAGGACATGGTAACACAAGAAAGGGCACCGACATCTGAGTAGATGCAAAGTCGTATACAAAAGAGTCTACTCCACAAGAGTTTTGAATACCGAACCATCCCTGTCCATAATCACAACATATGCCATCGTCAAGCTCATCGTTTACAACAAGATTGTACTCCCCTGTGGGTAGCTGTATAAACTGCTGATCGAATGAAAGATAACCATATGGCCCACCAGAAGCGTACACGCTGTCAGATCCCACCATATATATTTCCCAAGTGCTTTCGTCTCCGTACTCATCTGCTTGAAACTCAAGTTTTATCCAGCCTGTTTGAGCTGAAGCAAAAAGGGGCAAAAAGAACAGTATAATAAATCTCATGAGTCGAGGTATGAAAACTTTTCTTGAACTACAAAGCTTGGACAAGCCTTGCTAGAGTATTCGTTATGTCCGTGGATGGTGATGTCTTTTCCAAAAAGACATCTTACACCATTGACGATGTCCTCGAAGGCACATGCCTGCTCCTCTGTCATGGTGTCTTTCGGTTGCATGTCTTCATCGCATCCGCCTATGTAACATACACCCACAGTCGTTTTGTTGTGGCCCTTGACATGAGCACCTACCTTGTCAATAGGCCTACCTATCTCCACACTCCCATCGAGCCTGATGAGATAGTGGTATCCGATATCGGACCATCCGTTTCCATTTACGTGCCAATCACGGATCGTGTCCACGCTGTAGTCTTTGCCCTCGGGTGTAGCCGAGCAGTGCAATACAATTCTGTCAATGTTTCTCATGGTGTAGCAAATGCTTTTTCTATTAGAATGGATTCGAGACCTGCCTCAGATTTGATGCCTAAGTAAAAGAATGCAAAATTAAAGTATGCATTGTACTCTTCCTCAGTCATCTCTCTCTCTTTTGCTTTGAGAACAGCAGCTATCTTCTTAGAGCTTTCTTTTGACAATCTACGCATCTCGTTGGCATGCTTTCTATACTGCTCAGGCATCATGTTTTGCAATAGCTTCTCAGCTACAGCGGGTTTCAAAGCAGATTTGAACTTTGATACGCTAATACCTTTATCCAAGGTTGTAAGGTCGCTTTCTGCTTGCATCTTCAAGATGCGCATAAGTTTGTCAATACCGATGTCCTCGCCAGCATCAAGGTAAGCCCTGAGCTCTGAGTCTTCACTAAAAGCTTGCGTCACAAACTCGTATGCCGCTGCCTCTTCCTCACTCGTAAGCGATCTGTTCATAGGCATGTCGTCCATAGCCTTGGCAAAGTATTCCAACTCTTTCGATCCCAAGCCCACAAGGTTGGCGCCGTGTAGTGTTGCCCTCAAGACGGTACTGATCTGCATGTGCTCTTGATCTTCAGGCCGCACAAACCTTTCGCTTCCTGAGTTGGTCGTATAAGATTTGCCGTCTCTGTTTAGTCTGTCAATCGATGTCGTGATGTCTCTGAACTTCTGTCCCGCTGGCCCTGTCAACCCCAGCAAAGTATACAGAGCTCTGGTTCCTGGCTCTTTTTCATTCTTTGCCATGTCCGCATAACTGTCTCCATACGTGGGGATAGCGGGTCCGTATTTTTTGAATAAAGCAAACTTGTCTTCTTTTTCGAGGCCAGGGATGTCGTAATCCGCTTCGTTGAAAAAGACATAGTAGTTAAAAGCATCTCGAACGTTGTCGTCCACCATGCCTATAGATGGAACGGGAAGAGCATCAACGACAGCACTTACACCAGCCTCTTTGATTTCCTGCATAAAATCAAATTCCTTCTCTTCATCATCGTCATCACCCATCACTAGTTTTGCAATCTCGTTGAAGAATGCCTTAGTCATTTTATGTGCAAGATGAAAGGCAAACAAAGAGGACATCGTTGCAGCAAAACCTCTGAGGCCATCCTTTCTTGCTTCCGCATCTACTCCCATTGTTATTCTTCCCACATCTGCTGTCAGCGCCCTTTTTGTGTTGATGGCAAAACTTTGGTACGGGAAAAACATCTGCATCATTGCTCTACCAGTGCCACCAGCCTTTTTGTAAATGGCGGCTGCCATTCGAGCACTTGAAGTATTCTGATCTTTCTCAAGCATATTGTCTGCATACGACAAGGCTTCAGCATTGGGATTGGCCGCCTCGTTTGTCCAATTGATATCAGATGCGCTCGTCACAACGCCCTGTTCAATCAAGAAGTCTGCATAGTAAGCAAAGAAAGAAGCAACGGCAACTGCCTTATCTGTTGTCGTTAAAGCCCACAAAGACTTGTTTGTAAACATGTCTCTCAACCGTCGGAATCTAGACCTGTTAAAGTTTGTGTTACCTTGGAACGGGTCGATGTTGCCTGCACGGTAGTCTCTCAAAAATACTGCACTTCTTTTGAGCAACTCGAACTTGTCTCCAGGAAGCTTGACAGTAGGATCGCTCAAGATCCTACGCTTGCCCTCAATGTCTGTTCCAACAAACGTCAATGCAAGGATGCTTGCCGACTCTTGCATAAAATACATCATGGAGCTGATGCTTCGCATATTGAAGAATGTCGCAAATCCGACGGTACTCTGCTTGTAAACCTGCACCAAGATCGATCCGAAGGCTCCAACAACGGCTGCTATCCGCAAACCTTCAACGGGGTTCAACAACACCTTATCGCCAACACGAACACGACTTCTGAAGATAAACGGCTCACTTTGTAATTCAACCTGCAAGAAGTCCCTGATGTATTGCTTGAGCTGACCAGCAGCTTCGTCTTTCACCAAGTTGCCAAATGCTTCCGTTCCAAACGCATACTCCATCGCAAGGATATCCCCCAAAGCCGTAGTGATCACTGCATTCTCCGTCAGAGTCTTGTAATTGATGTCGATGAAATTCAATCCCAAGATAGCATCACCACCTACAGCCCTTTGCTCTCTCTCGAAAGTTGCACCAGGAGTTTTCTGTACCCCACCTCTTGATGAGGCTTGCATTCTGCTAACCAAAGCATTGCGCAAAGCCATGACAGATTCTACATCCTCATCTTTAGAAGTTTTTCTAACCTGGAATGGAGTATAGTTTTCAAGGATGCCAAGCTCTTTCCCAAGAAATCTTTCTGCGAAGATTTCTAAATCAGGTCTGCCTCGTTCGTGCAGATCGACCATAAAGTCCACCATCTCTACAACCTCTGGTCGCTGTGTCTGAACACGGTTTTGTAATGCCTCTAGGGTAGCTTCCCCTGTAAACAAGAAGTCAAAAGCTTCGTTGAACTGGTCAATTGTTTCTTGAACAGCAGTTTCGTTTTGCTCTATGTCTTCGATGGTGGCACGCATTGAATCACGCAAAGCTTTGTACCATGCCGCTTGCTTTTCTGCAAGGCGCTGCTCAAACTCTTCTTGCGTCCTAGAAGCAGCACGAGCCTCTTCAACAAACTCTTTTGGCATCTGACGAGACATGCTGTATATCTGCGATAGTGCTTGACTCAGCTTCGATGTAATATCTGTTTTGCCTTTGAGAGAAAACTTCTTGTTGATTTCGTCAATCTTCTCTTGCAATGCGTTGCCAGTTTCTAAGTGCCTTTGTTCAAAAGAATTGATAGCCATGATCACGTCTTGCAATCCAATAGCCACCTTTATTCGAGCGATGTCTTTGTTGCTTACAGGGAAAAGATTTCTAATTAAACTAGACAGGTTGTCTAGCACCCCAAGAACTGCTCTTCGCTTTGACGAAATACCTCTGTCTGTCAGTTCCTTGATTTTGTCAGCATAGTTGATGCGCCCCTTGGTAAGTGCAGCCAAGTAGCCAAGACCAAATGTTCTGCCATTGACGAGGTAATCGTTGATCTTAAACTCAATTGCCAAGAGGTGGTGCTTCTCAAGTTTGTTTAATCTTTCACGAATTTTGTTAAACACTTCATCGTCTTCGATGTTGGCATTTTGAGGCGAGCCTAGAATCAAACGGAACCCTGGATCTGCAAGGATAGCCTCAGCATTGAAGAGCAACAGAGGCATGATACCCTCATTAATAATCAAAGATTTTTTGAGATCAATCAGATCTTTTTGTTCTTTGGCAAGCTCCAAGTAGATAGTCTCCAGATCGTCAACATTACGTGGGTCAAGACCCAGCTTTTCTGCCATCTTGTTGACCCTTTTCTGCGTGGCACTCAGCCTTCTTTCAAAGAATTGATTTAATATAGCTTGGTACTCCTCTTCGAAAGTGGTCTGTTCACCTTTAGCCAACTTACGCTCTACGGCTCTCTCAGCCCTGGCACGAAGCTGTGCCTGTTGCTGCGCTTGCTCGATTGCTTTGAATGCATCGAGCTGCGCCTGCAAGCCCTTGGCCTCATTCAACTGAGTGGCATCGAACACAAGGTTGCCTTCCTCATCTTTGGCAAACCGTCCACGGCGCATGTTGTTGTTAACCGTGTTCAGTAAATTCATGAACGCCTCGAGCTCTTCTAAAGGTATCAAAGATGCCTTGATACGAGATAGGGATGATGCAAGATCAGCATATGTAGTGAAGTCCCGTTGCTTTGACTTTCTCTTCAAAGTCTTTTGCAAAGCGTTGACAGCCCTTAAATTTTTTAGATGCCTTTCCATAGCACCCTTGGCATCTTGCTCATCAAAAATAGCAGCCAACTTATCGAGGTGGGCATCGATATACTCTAACTCGTTGCCTTCGAGCTTTTTAGCTGAAGCACGAGATAACTGAGACATGACCTTGAAAAACTCTGTCAATTGCTTGACGGTGAACACGTTGGATGCTCCCTTGTCTTTGACCATCCTATCCTTGATCAGCTTGCGTGCTTCACGAATAAACTGCTGCACCGTAGACACTTTGTTTTTCAAAGCAGACAGATCTTCTCTGAGTTTTTTCCCCTCGGTAGATAACTTGTTATTTTCTCTTCTAATCTTAGAGACAACCTTGCCTTGCTCCGTGCGTCCGACCCTACGGCCTCGAGCAAACTGCACCGCCTTTTCGTAGGTGTCCTCAGCATCTTTTTTGCTCATGCCAGAATCCTCGAGCACCTTTAAGACCTCTTCCTTCTTGGGCTTGAACAGTCGTATCTGATCGCTCTTTTCAAGAACGAGCTTTTTATTCTTGCCTCGTCCCACCCGCTTAAGGGTAAACCCTGGCTCAGTCATAATATCTGCCACGGTGCTTACGATTCCCTGAAGCTTCGTTACAGACTCAACCGTGGTGTCTGCATCGGACAAAGACTCAATGCTGTTACGAATCAAATCAATCTGACTTTCAGAGAACACACCACCTACGTCGCCTGCAATAGTTTTAATCAGGGCGGGCTTGGACAAAGCTTCTATGTCTGCTCCAGCCTTAGCCAGTTGCTGTACGATTTGTGTAGGGACAATGTCTACCACATTCAACAGAGAGGTGGGAGTGCCTACAAACTTACCTAGTATAGAGTGTTGATAGGTATCGTGAACCTGCGAATCTTCTTGTATTCCCGTAGGCTCTAATACACCTACGATATCACCCGTTTGTGCGTCGATCTTTGCAAGATATTCATCTCTAAGTAGTTGATTGAATACGTCTTGCTTTGGCACTCTAAGTTCGTCATGCAAAAACGTATGAAACTCAAGGGATGGCTTGACGCCCATACCTTGGTGTAGCAAATTTTGAACAAACGTCTTACGTGATGGATGATCAATAACGTCTTTGCCTCGACTATTCAGGGCCTTCAGCACCCCACTCCACTTTTTTGTTTCTGTCTTGTCTTTCAGTAGAGAGTTTGTGATTTGCACAAACTCATCAAAAGACCCCTCTACAATCTCTACGCCACCAAAGGTCTTACCGATGTTTCTTTTCATACCAGCCTCGATTTCCTCAATAAGAACTTTGGCTGTTCCCTTAGAAAAGTTGTGTGCCGACTTGGGGGAGCCTGACATCAAGAAGATGTAGTCAGCCCGACCTACTCTGTCATTCAAAGTTTTTGGAGACAAGCCTGATGCCCAGACCACATTGTTGTCTTGGTTTTGTTGATCGGTGCTGAATCCAATACCACCCAAAACTTCCGCCTCCGTGCCTGTATCGGGATTGCTGTATGTGCCTCTCTTCAACTGATCAGCCATCCATACCCATACCACAGGGTTTCTATTGTTGTCTGCTTTGAAATCAGATAAAAGCTTAGCAATGTCTACCCTTGGTTGGTTCGCCATATACGTACCTTCCACATTGATGGCTTGCCTTTTAATCTTAACTTGCTCAGGGTCAACAGGTAAGCCCTCAACAGTAACAGATTCTTGGGAGTCCAACCCTGGCTGAACAATGTTGCCATCTTCATCCACCTGTGGCTCAAGTATTGAAGCCTCTTCTTCGTCGATAGCTGTCGCCCCTTCTTGCAGCCTTTCACCAGCTTCAACGATAGCTTGGGTATCTCTTACAGCCTCACCCCTTGCCATCGTTTGCGTAGCAGCCTGTATAGCCGAGACAACAGCCTTGAGCTTCGGGTCTTTGAACGAAGTACCGAACTTGCTGGATACAAACTCTTTCAGACCAGAAATAAGCCCCGCCTTGAAATCTACACTTAATGTACCCTCTGTAATAAGAGAGAGTATCTCCGTCAACAGCTCATCTGCCGCAGTATCATTTTCCGCAACAACTTCCATCAGCAGTTTACGCTGTGCAGCAGGGTCCGCCTGCGCCCGAGCAAGGACTGATCGTTGCTCTTCAGAAAGATATTGTGTTATGAAATCGGAGAATACATCAATATTAGGAACTATTCGTGCGAATGTGGTGGCAAGGCGTCTTGTTCCTGCCTTCGTTTGATCTTTATTTTCGTTTTGTAGAGTAGCCTGATGGAAAGCTTCATGATATGGCGTGTTGGCTTGCAGCGCAGGTAAAAACAAATGCACCTCGGCTGTATCATCTTCTTTGTTTACGACATGAACACCTCGTGCAACAGGCTCTCCTGTTGCGTTGCTAAAAGCTTTTGTCGTGCCATGCAAAAAAACTTTGCCACCTGTTGAGGCCTCTGTTACTGTTGTGACAACCTTTTGAATATTTCGTAATCCACGAATAATCTGCTCTCTATTTGAAAAAGCTGTGGTTGCAATTTTTCCTGAGTTAATGATTCTATCAATAACTGAAGCAGAGTTTTCTGCCGTAAGCTCTACCGTGTTGCCTCTGCCAACTCTCCCGTAATCTGTGATATTGGGGTCAGTAGAGCCAACTTCCCTTATGACCGCTTGGACTTCGGGATCTTCTAAAGCAATGTCTATAGACGTTTCGTTTTGATCGTATTTGCCTTCGATTTCAAACTTCTGCTTAAAGCTTTCTTTGATTTGATTCTGTAGAACATTTATTTGCGCTTCGTAAGTAGAGACCGCAGCTTTGTTATTAGCTGCTTTGGCCTCGGCAAGTAAGTTTCTAACGCCATTAGCGACTCTACGAGCTTTTGTAATGTCTTGATTGTGTCCAAAAATAGCTTGCGCATCTTCTTCAGAAACGTTAGCAAGGAACGATAAGTCTCTTGCAGCCACTCTATGCTGTTCTTCTTGAACAGCAAGCATCTTTCTTTGAATCTCATCTCTTTCTTGTTTTGTTGTTGCATTATTAAACTCATCTCTTAGTTCTTCGTATTTGTTTTGAATGCTTATTTGATCTTTCAAGCGGAACTTGCTGGCCACATACGATGGCGCCCGAACGATGCTAGTTTGTATGCCTCCTGCTGCGACACCCACCACGAAAGAGTCAGCCACCTGAGCCCACGATACAGACAACTGTGCCTTCTGTATCTCTTTTGCAGAGATGATTTTTTCAAGGCGCTCTTGCACCTCTGAGGCAATACCTGGCGTCTCAATCTTTTTCTGAATGTCCTCTATCTCACGGTCTAGTGCCAACCTTTCGGCGTAGTTCCGCAATCCCTGATCGGCAACAGAGACCAAGCCCTCCTCGATACCCTCCTCCAAGAACCTGAACGCTCTGTTCGTTGTGACCTTATCAAAGATATTTTTAGCCTGCAACAAGACACCCTTTTCGGCTGGGACAGTACCCCACAAAAGAGCCTTACCACCACGCCCTGCTAGTGGCTTGAGACCCACAGCCCTACGGATAGCGTCAGCAGAACCTAATTCTGCCTTCATAAACAGTTTTTCTGACAGGTACTCTACACCACCAGCCAACGTACCAAAGGCTAGCTTTTCACCCGCAGTAAGATTTGAATTTTGGTTCAAATCTTCTATGGTAGAACCTGCGCTGCCCAGTGCAAAGCTGATGAGTGTTGCTTCAGTAGCGCCTGTTGCCAAGCCTGCAATCTGTAGGCCAATCTGCGGGAGTGCTTCGGCGACCATACTCGTAAACATGACACCCCGTGCATACTCGTCGCCAAGGTTTTGTCCAAAAACTCCTCTTTGAATTTGCTCTAGGGTAAGTCCTTTTTTAAGATTGCTGGCCTGTGAGATACCCGCTGAGAGCTCCCCGAAGGTAGGAGCTTGATCAGGTTCTACACCTAGGATTCCTGCGTAGAAATCTTGAAATGATGCAGAGTCGAAAAAATCTTCATCCCCTTCTGCCGTGTCTAAGATGGCGTCAGTAAAATTTAAAACACCTGAAAAAACCATACCGACGGTCTTAAAAAGATTTGGTGCGATAAGATTTTCTTCTAACTGACGGCCTAAGAACTCTCCTGACGTTCTGTACACTTGCAGAGCCATGTCGCTTTCCATAGCAATCTTATCCAAGTTTACTTGCCCGATAAGCTCAGAAATATTGTATGCTCTACGCTCCAAGCCCAACACCTCATTCGCTTCATTGTAGGTGTTGATGATGTCCGTGCGCCTGCTTGCCAGATCCGATTGCACTTCTTTGAGCTCGTCCTCTGTTACTGCCGTGTTCAAGCGATCCGCAAAAGCCTCAAGCTCTGTAATAGCTGCCTTCTTTCCCTCCTCTGCCTGCACGACCTCATTGCGTGCGTTCCAATACCCTGCAATCTGCTTGTACTTGCCCTCTGAAAACTCAATGTTTCGACGTTCGTAGTAGTCTGATGCCTTTTGAAATGTATTGATTTTTTCAGGCATGTTAGGCTGAATGGCAGCTAGCTCTTCGTCAGTCTGAGGGATATAAGCAGAGTTGATGTTGCCTAGTTGACTCTCATAGAAAGGCATGCTCATACCCTCCTCATCTTCAACCTCAGGCAAAGACTGAATCTGCTCGTTAGTGTACTTCCCGATACCAAACTCATTGTTGATAATCGATGTCTTGAGGTTTTCTTTGGACGTAGAAAGCTCGGCACGATCTATGATCAAGCCAGCACTCAACATCACATTGTTGATATCCTCTGTGGTCACTGATGTGCCTGTGAACAGAGGGGTATCTTTGAGGGTGTCAAAGATTTCTTTTGAAAAACCTTCTCTTTCCTGCTTGCTCAAAGCGTTGCCCAACACCCCTCTACCCTGCAACCACTTTTCAGTTTCCTTGAACACTAAGTATTCCCTCATGTTCGCTTGGTACTCAGATGGCGCCGATCCTTCAGTGCTATACGCCTCAACTATAGACTCAGTTTCAGCCTCAATCCGCACCTGTGTGATGTTGACGCCTCGCACGGAGCTAAGTGACGAGGCTGTCGCTTCGAAAGGATCTTGCGACTCACCAAACAATGATGACAGATAACCAGACCTATTTTCTTCCGCTTTTTTTGTGGCGCTTTCTAAGTCTTGCACGGGCTCGACGCTTGAATCGCCTGTAAGCGATTCTAAGCCTGCAACGTAGTCGGAAGAAAAAGCCGACTCTTTTTTTTT
>CETF01003430.1_pt1 | contig 15369 bp, 18 predicted proteins | sample 326991 | NCBI WGS metagenome assembly CETF01 (sample SAMEA2622331, study PRJEB7988) | marine metagenome | biome: marine biome (ENVO:00000447); feature: surface water layer (ENVO:00002042); material: "saline water (ENVO:00002010), including plankton (ENVO:xxxxxxxx)" | depth 5 m | reverse complement strand
TCATCAGCAATTGCTTTGTTGATAAGTTGCATACCACCAATACCTGTTTGAACAACAAGTGATCTTTGTGGGTCTGGTCCTTTAAATTCAACTTTACCTTGGTAGAAGTTGTAGAGCTCAGACTTGAACATGTCAAGAGTGAAAGAAGACTTGTTGTATACTCTCTTGAAAGAGTTATCCAACTGTGACCATAAACCAACAGATAATCTGATATCATCTGGTCCGTCTTGCTTAATTCTACCACCTTTACCCCACATTAGGTAAGTTTCAATATCTGTAGCAATTTTAGAAAGGTGTGCTGCTTCCATATTAGTAATGAAAGTACGTGTAAGAGTACCATTTTCCATAGCTTCTCTTGCACCAGCTTTACCCATAGTTGCTACTAATCCTTCAATACTAGGTACTGATGGATTGTTAGGATCATTGTCAAAGTTTCTCCAGATTTCAGTAACAGGTACAGTACCATCAGCATTCAAACCACCTTTGATCATAAGATCAGCACGGCTTGAAATAGAATAGTGTACGTGTGCTTCAGCTCCTCCTACAAAGTTGTAGAACTCTCTGAAACCAGAACCTGTTTCAATATCAGAAAACCTCTCACCATATTCACCTCTAGCAGAACCTTTTCTAAAGAATTTTGTTCCTTTAGCTAGGTACTTATTATCTAAACTAGCAGCGTTGTTATTGTTAACTAACTGCACAGTATAGACAAACCCATCACCTGCAGGGATAATATCATCTGCAGTGATATACAATTCAAGACCATTATACTTATCATAAGTGATAATATCACCATGACCAAATGATCTCTTGTTGACCTTAATCTTAAATGTAGTGCCATCTACACCTTTACTTGCGTTCTCAGGTTCAATGTCAGCCACAATATAAGGCAGGTCTTGAGCAATAGGAGTTTGCCATTTATACTCACCTCTAGCGTTGTCCACCAAGATTGTATTCTTTCCACCAAAAGAAGCCATTTGATATAAAGGCATTTCAACTTTTTGAGTCATTGCCCATAAATCAATTGGTCCCATATCCATAGGCTCAGGGTTACCAAGCATCTGGGTAAGGTGATAAGAATCAACATGAGAACTTGCTTTATAGCTTGTATCTCTTAGGAAAATCCCATTATTTAAAACTGGAGTTGCCATAATTTGATTGTTTTTGATTGTTAATAATTAATTTCAGTTTATATATTTAATTGTTGTAATTAAATTCGTTTAAAAATATTTGTTGGCCTTTTGATCTTTCTTTTTGAAGATGTTCTTTTACTTTCTTCATTTGCTTGTTGCACACCTAATGATGTACCACCTGCATTTGATTGTTCAGTCTTCAACTTTCTGACCGTTTTCTCTACACTTTTCTGAGCTCCTTTATCCATAATCTTTGCTTTGTATCCTTCTGGATCCTGTAGCAACCACAGTGCTTCAGATATTAAAGAGTAGTTTGGCTCAACAAACTGATACTTTTCTAGTAAGTGTCCTAATAAATTAGTGTTCTTTCCACTTACTGAAGGATAATTAGGTTGTACCAACCCGTGATATAACATTGCTTGAGTCTTTCTATCAACTTTAATGTCACCTAATTTACCATCTTTCAAAGTATCATATACATTCTTCATATATGCTTTAGATGCATTCTCTTGTTGTTTCTTCTTAAGCTCTTGCTCTTGAATCTTTTGTGCAACAACCTTTTCTTGCATCTTGTCCAGTTTAGGTTTAAACTTGTTAGCTTGTTGTTCTAACTTACCTAAATCTTTCCATATTTCAATTTCTTCTTGAATCTCTTCAGTAGTACCATATCCAGTAGCACTAAGATATTCAGTGATAATTTTTTCTTGATCAGATGCTTTCTTTACATCTAGATCTCTTGTTTCTTCAACTTGGGCAAGAGTTGAAAACAATCCTTTTAAGTCTTTACCACCATCTGCTACATATCTTGCAGCAATTTGTAATTCTTGTGGTAAACTTTGAAAGAACTGTTTTGGAGTTTCTTGTCTTACTTGATTTGCTTTTTCTTCTAAGTTAGCTTCAATTAACTCTTCCCAATCCTTTGCACTATATTCTTCTAATGGTTTGTCATCATCAAAAGGAACTATTTTATCTTCCTTTATTAATTTACCAAAAACATCAGATATACCTGATATAGTTTTTCTACCTCTCTTTGCCTTTGGCTCTTCTTCAGTTTCTTCAACTTCATCAAGAGAGTTTAAAATTTCTTCAACATTTTCTTCTGTCTTAGTCTCCTTGCCTTCTTCTGCTTTGACTTCTTCTTCTTTTACCTCTTCTTTAGGTTCTTCAGCTTTCTCCTCAGCTTTATCTTCCGTCTTAGCATTCAAATCATCAGCATCATTTGCATCAGGATCTAAAAAGGCCATATCTGACTTTTTTCCAGTGCCAGAGAAAATGTTTGTTGGCTTTTTAGAATCTTGTTGGATGATGTCAGCACCACTTGGTGCAGCGTTAAAAATCTCATCCAAATTGATATCTACTTGTTCTACGTTACTGTTCACAGTATTTGTTTCTGTATTACTCATAATTGTTGGTTTTAAAGATTTATACTTCTTACATATATAATATAAGAAACTTTTTTCATTCTAAACTTATAATATTTGGAATATTATGAAAATAAAATGCAGTATATAGCTAACGTTTATTTTTTATCTTCAGATTTAGGAGAATCATACTTATTTTTGTTCTCTTTAGCTATTTGAAGTTTGGTATCAGCTATTTGTTTTTGTGCAGCTATCTTTTCTTTTTCTACAGCTAGCCTGCTATTTTCCATTGAAGCTTTAGTAGCATTTTTCTGACGCTCTAAGTTCATTTTCTCTTGATATTGTGTAGTATCTCTAATATCTTTCATAGCATCTTGATAATCAGACATTTGGTTTTGGTTTATATCTACCATAGAACCATAACCGGCTGATCTAATCTCAGCTAAAAGCACATCATTTTGTCTATCTTTTTCATTTTCTGACATCTCAACTTGTAGCTTTTGTTGCTCTTCTTGAGCTTTTGCCTGTAGTTGTTGCTCTTGCATCTCACGTTGCTGTTGCATATCTTGCTGTCTTTGTTTCTGTATTCTCATTTCAGAGTCTTTTAATATGTCAGAAACTTCAGCAATTGAGTCAGCCTTAACAATATTACCAAGCTCATATATACTTGCACCACTTGTATTATTAGTAAGTGCTAATTGTTTAAGGTTTTCAAGTATAGCTCTGTGATTTGTTTTAGTAGTAGCAAATACATTAAAATCTCTAAGTAGTAGATCTGTACCATTTATAGTAAAGTTTACTTTCTCAGCTTCTGTAGATATATAAGAAAGTCTTACACTTGGATTAGTGCTATAATAATGTTGTGCTAAATCAGTTCTCATTTGATGTACTCTTGGCATTAAATGATCTGAATGTTGTACAAAGTACATTTCTGTTTGTGCATATGATTGCTGCATTGCTTGTACTACACCTGTAGCAGTTTGTGCTGATACAGCTCCACCTAAACGTTGTGGGTTTATACCAATTGCATCAAAACATTGTTGTTTAAAATAATTTGCAAGTTGAATTCTAGACATCAATCTATTAGTCTGCTCCATATTAAGAGTTTGATAATGATTGAAGTTAGTTGCATTCTCAGTATTTGTAATTGATGTATCAAGAGGTAGCATCTGGAAATCCTTCATTGCTACATATGCTTTTGCATAATTATTCTTACCCCAGTCCTCACCCATAGAGTGACGTGGTAAAGCATTTTGATCAAACATAATCACAGTGCCTAATTCATCTATTAGAATGTCAGCAATCTGGTTATTAACCATATTATATCCAACTTGATATGCTTTCATCAAGTCTACTAAAGAAGTAGATCTTGTATTTCTATCTGAGAATACTCTTCCCTCAACAGGTAACTTACATCCATACAATGAATTGTTACCTTTAAATTGAAATGGTAATCTGCCTGGTTTAGTTCTATCAATACCTAAGTAAATAGGATTAATATTATCACCCATAGTAGATCTCCACATTGCAGGTAAGTTTGGACCAATCTTAACACCACCCCAAACTTCATTGATCCATATCCAATCTATATGCTCTCCTGCTAATAAGTTTTCTTTTGATTTATTTTTAAATATAGAAGTATCATATACGGGCTTTTTAGTTATCTTGAAAGTTTCATCAACAATCTCTTGTGTAATTTCACCATCATCTTCTATTTTAGTTAAATGACCAACTCTTCTTTGTGTCTTCCAATATATTGTTGAAACTCTCATCAAGTTTCCTTCACCCCACATTTGAATATCTTCACCTTCATCAAGAATCTGACTTAGTATATCACCACCTCTTGCTGGATCATCCCAATAGTTACTTGTAAACTGTCTGTATGGTAAACCTGGCATTTGAGTATTCCACTCATGTGATCTTTCTGCATCATAGTATGCACCATCATTCTGATATCCATTAACTTGATATTGTGCTGATCTTGCAGGATATATTTTTTGTAAAGACTTTAATTGTTTCTCATTCATTAAGTAACCGTATCTATCTACTACATCAGATACAGTCATCAAATCTACTTTACCTACATAATTAGAATCAGCAATGTATCTTTGATCTGGAGACTTTTGATAGAAAGTTAATACAGGATTCCACAGCTCTACATCATAATCATCTTCTAACATACGGAAATGCCAGAATTCTCTATCTGCAATAAGCATATCTCTGAACCCTCTTTCTTCAAGTTCTTGCATTTTGAATCTTTCTTCATCTACTGCAAGTTGATGAGAAGCCCATTCTTCAACCATACTTCTATAAGACTTACTAAAGAAATCTTCTATTTCAGGTAAAGACTTTAAACTCTCTGGTGCTAATTGTTGCTTTGCTTCTTCTGAGGCAGGATCCATTCCCATCTCAATCATCTTACGTACCATCTGTGCTTCAGCATCAGCCAATAAAGCTTCTTCTATTTGAAATCTTTTTTGTTCTAACATCTCATTATATGAGATATCATCTATAGCTCTAAACTGTACTTTGGAATATCTTTTAGCAAATTCACCAGTAAGTACATTTATAACATTTGGAACAATAGGATAAAATTTTAACTCAAGTGCTGAATCATTCTCTTGAGTTAAGGTGTCCATTAAATCTTTGTATTCATTATCAGGCTCAACTATATAATCAGTTTTATCTATAATACCTTTTGCTAATTTATAGTTCTTAAGAAGTCTTCTTGCATTGATGCGTAAGAACTCTATTCCTTGTAACTCTAACCAATCAAGGTTCCAAGCTGCCCAATCATCTGTCTTTTTAGAATATGGTAAGAATTGTACTGGTTGGGTAAGACTTGAAAAAGTTGGTCCTTCTTCTGCCTTAGCACCATTTTTAAGTTGCATTGCATTTAATACTCTCATCTATCTAATATTTTTGAAACCAGATCTCTTAATTCTTGTTCTGTTATAACCATTTCTACGTCCAAGATTTTTAAACGGACTATACTTTAATTTACCAATTTTTTCTGAATTAACCAAAGAATTGTCTTCTGTTTCACGCCTTTTAGTATAACCTCTGTTTGATTGTTGAATCTTTGCAAAAGCCACTAATGCACAGAATGCCACCATTCTATCAACGTTTAATCCTGGATAATAGGCAAGCATTTCTTTTATAAGCATTGGATCTGGTATACGTTCAATACCTAAAGTTTGAGACATGACATTACCTTCAACATCTAATTCTTCATCTATAACTTCTCTTAAAAATTCAATACCATATGATATCAAATGGCTTTTAAATAAGTTACCTGTATTCTTCCAACCATACTCTTGATATACAGTTCTGTTTGAGCCAAGGTCTTTTAAAAATAATATCTGTTGTTTAGGTACTAGATATCTTTGTTTTTTTCTAGCAATCATATGCTGTATAAATAAAGAAATGTTATTCTCAACAATAGTCCATGCATTGTACCATTCAATAATCATTTCTAATCTTTCATGGGTTTTATTTATATCATCATACCTACCACACCATGATGCAACAATTTTATCTTTCTCTATAAAAGTTTCTGTATCACCAAATTCATTAGTTCTTATTACTTCTGTTGCATTCTTCATTACAAAAATACTACACAAAGAATCTGATGTAGTTGTTTTACCTTCTGATACTGGGTCAATAGATGCATAGTATGCACCAAACTGTGGATTCTTAACTGGTCTTTCCCATACAACAATAGATCCACTTTTATCTTGCATTTTTTTATCTACAGGAAACTTAGATATAGGAAGTTTATTTGTACGGTTTGCAACTATACCCTTCTCATCTCTTTCTAAATCAATTAACTCATATGGATATTCTTTCTCTTCTATTTTCTTTTGTTGTTTAGTAAGTATACCCTGCGGAAATATAGACTCTTTTCTATATGCAAATGCTTCTGCAATATTTAATGGTTTCTGAGATATTCTAAGTTGAAATTGTTCTGCATTTAACTCAGTCTTCCATCTTTCTCTTTCTAGCTTGATAGCATGTATTGCTTCTTCTATCTGAGAGTTGCCGTATCTATCAATATAAGGTGGCATAGACCACTGTTCAGGAATAAATAGTCCTGCCATACCAATAGTACCATCAGCGTCCATTAGATCAGTTTCTACAGCATATATATCATTTGCTGTAGGATTAAGAATCATATCTTTTAGTGGATTACATTGCTCAAGATCACCAACAGATCCTGCTGCTATAAACATACCAGTAGTTACCATACCAGAAGACATTGCTGGTCTAAGATATTCATAAGTTTCCATCATCTTAGGTGCAATACCAGCCTCTTCATGAAAGAAGTAAGTACACGGACCACCAACACCTGTTGTTGCATTCTTTTCAAAGGATGCACCTTGTATTTTAGACTTAAGACCTCTTGAAGTTTTTCTATTATTTACTTTTACTTCAATTTGTTGTTGCCATAATAATACTTTCTCTGGATTACTTGGTCTGTACCAAGCAGTATGCTCATTTAAAAAAGTTTTATATTCTTCTAAAAACTTCCATGAACCTTTATCATTTATATAATCTTTTAATGATGCACCTATCTTACATATAGATCCTTCTTCAAACCAATACTGGTTTATGATCTTAGCCATATGAAAATATGAAGATGCTATCTGTCTCTTCTTTAGTATGGCAGAATGCTGATTGTTAAGCTCAGCAATAAGTTCATACAAAGCCATGTGATATTGTGCATCTCTAACTTTTGCAAAACCATATTTCTTTTCTTCCTTATCAAAGATAGGTAAGAAATTAAGCCACATATAATAGTCTCTAGTTAGATACCATTCTTTATCACCATCTTTATAAATAACACCAGTTCTACATTTGTTTTTCTGATCCTCCCAATAAGCAACAAAGTCTTTAGACCTAAAAGGTTTATTACAATAAAACCCTTGAGTATTAAAGACTTTTGCTTCATTGTTAAACTCCCAGGCTATATTAGTAAAATTATATTTACCTGGTTCTTTAAGAATGCTTTCTAAGTATTCTCTAAATTCTAGATCTGATTTAAATGTAGTTTCAGTCCATTTTCTATTCTCATATGTAGGTATTACTCTACTCATATCTTATAATTGCAAATACATCTCCTGCTTGAAGAAGTAAATGCTCCTCACCTTCATGCTTCATAGGTGTAGGCATAGCATGCTCTGCATATTGCACAACATCACCAATACTTATCTCCTCTACCTCAGCACCAATACCAACTACCGTACCTTTATATTCTTTTTTTTGTGCAACTTCTGGAATTATAATGCCACCTGCTGTTTTACTTTCTGCAGTGTGTCTTTTAATAAGCAGTCTTTTACCTACTGGAATAATTATTTGTTTTTTCATTGTGTGGTTTTTTTAATATATTCTTGTTTATTTTCACTATTATACCATTCATCAATGTGCTTATCAAAGTGCCATCTGTAATCAAGTCCTGAACAAAAAACCTGATCACATCTACTGCACTTTATAATAGGTTTGCACACTACATCTGGTCATATGCAAGTCCTGCACCCCCACGTACAGAACTTTGCTGTTCATCTTTCATATCACTAAATGCACCTTTGTAAGACTGTCTAATTTGTTCAAACTTAGCAGCTGCATTTACTAGTGCATTAATATTACCATCTCTACCATGCTCAATTTGTGTAGTCTCCATATACTTAGCAAGTCTATCTAACATAGATTTAATACCTACATAAGCTCTATATGTTGGAGTTTGATATAGTTTCTCACACATATCCTTTGCATATCTAATTGTAGGATCTTCAAGAGATTCTTCTAATTTTATTTCTTCAATTATAATATCTTCTTTTTGATGCTCCGGTAAATTAAAAAAAGGATTCATATCTGGGTTAGGACACGTCATATAAAACAAATATTGATATACTTGCATATGTGTATCTGGATACTCCTCCTTTATCTTTTTTAGAAAGGGTAGTGTATAGCAGTGTTCTGTTAAAACTACTTTATCATTCTGTATGTCAAATAATCTTACTATCATGTTAAATCATCACATAAAGTTGCACAAGTAATATTGTCCATAATATTTTTAATTGAAGAATATGAATTTGAAACAAATATTGGTGCCATTATACCTCTTATGTATACTTGACATCCTGCTAAATTACCATCTTGATCAAAAAGTTTTCCAACAGCAATTATCTGATTTCTATCACAATAAAAATCTTCAGTTTGACTAAAATTAGTATAAGGTAAATCTACTGACTCTCCATTTATTATAACTGTTCTTGTTTCTTGAACAGGTATTATTTGTTGAAACTGTATATTATTTGGGGTTAAGTAAGGTATCTTTGCCATAATTATTTATTTAATATTTGTTTAAAATCTTCATATCCAATAACTAAAATTATTGGTGAAGCTTGATTTTGTAATAATACTTCTATATGAGTATTTTTAAACTCACTAGTTGATACATGGAAGTATTCTTTGAAATATACTACAGTGCTCAAATCAATAGAGATCTGTGTATATTCAAATCTAAAATCTGTAGGGACTTTAGACTTTAATGATTGTATTGCAACAGCTGCAGTAAATTCAGTGTACTTCATCTTTATACTTCTTGCCAAGATCCACTACCACCAAATGCACCACCGCCTTCTCCAGCACATGCTGCAGTAGCATTACCACTTGTACCCCAAGTTACTTGTACTGCTCCTCCACCATCAGCACCAAAGAACACACCAAATGTTGTAGCTTTTAGTAATGTTTCTTGACTTCCAAAATATATTGCTCCAACTGCAGTACATGATCCTACACCAATACCTCCTGAGCCACCTTCAAATCTATATGCATTTCCAGATGAATCTGAAAAACTTACTTCTACATGAGTATAAAATAAATATGATTCAACACTTACTTCACATGCATAAGTTGTAACACCCTCAGAATCTTTGTTAAATACTGGTACTGGTGCTAGATCTAAAATATTTCTTAGTCCATCACCATTAGGTGTATTAGGATTAATTCCATTAGCAGCAAACCATCTGTCTGCTCTTGCTCTTCTTTCTGTTTTTTCCATTTTTAATAATTTAAGTTAAGTTAATGATTGTCTTTTAACCACATCATCATGGAATTTACTTCATCCTTAAGATATGGTAGTTCATAAATTTTGATATTATCTATCACGGGCTCACCATTAATATGTTCATTAATAGGATACCCATTTGCATCTGTACCAACTTGTTTAAATTTTACATGTTGGATAGCTAACTTACCAATCTTAAGTTTAGGGTTGTGCTTTTTAATAATATACGCATAAATACTCAATTGTAAGTTATAATGATTCAAATTACAATCATCTAAATGACTTACAGGGTTATACATTTTATTAGTAATACCTTCCCAATTGGTAAATCCTTTTTCTTTTATCTCTTTGTTAGTTTTATAATCAGTGATGTTTATTACACCATCAACTATCTCAACTAAATCAGCCTGTCCACATATGCCAACAGACTTTAAATACACTAAATGTTCTGGATAAACTCCATTATCTAACTTCTGAATAGGTGCAATTTTGACACCATTATCATCAGTTAGTGGTTTAACTATAGGTACTTCAACACCATTACGTTCAATAGTATTAAAGTCAAGCATATCTGCTTCTCTTTGGTTATGATACCAGTTACCTAATGTTATTGCTCTGTCTGTTTCACCATCCCATGCAGCAAGTATTTCTTTAGGTGTTTTACCATACCATTTAGATCTTTTGTTTTTAGAGGACTTCTTTGCTTGACCTTCTCTGTCAAACTTAGGTTTAAACTTACCTACTAAAGATGTAACACTCAACCAAGTAATATTATCTTGATCTATGCTCTCATATAAATGCCCATCCTCTTTAAATATTATTGCCATATTATATTGATATTGTAGTATACCAGTAACCTTCTTTGTTACATTGTATACTTGTTACTTCATTATCATAAATATAATTAATTGTTATCTCCATTTTTTTCTATTTGTTGGTTAATTATATCTTCTTCATCTTCTGTTGTTAGTGCATCCCAAAAACCTTTAGGACACTCAGTAGACAAAGATCTTACTTTAAATGCAAGGCTGCAGCCACATTCAGAACAACAAGGTTGAGTCCCTGGTGCTAAGCAACTATCTCCTTTAGCATCAAATAAAGAACATTTTATACATATCTGGAATCTATCAGTAGCAACTGCTTCTACGTGTTCTTTTTTGAACATGGTATTTTTAATACCTTCTGCAATCATATCTGCATTCTTAAATATATCTAGATATTTAGACCAGCTTTTTGCCATTTTTAAATTCCTTTTTATTTAATATATCTTGTTCTATCTGTTTCATTGCAGCTTCCATTTGTTGAATATTCTTATGAATATCTTCACTCTTTGCAAAACCAGAATAAGTTCTCTTTTTTAAATTACCTAAGATACTTTTATTCTTTTTAATTGACTTATCTAATTTGCTTTTTCTAAGTATAAAGGTTCCTAAACCATCTACTTGAACTCTAGGAAAATCTAAATTAGATAATGCCTTTCTAACTTTGCCAAAGTAGAAACTTACAAAGTCATCAACCACTGATTGATGTACTCCTACTTCTTCTGCAATTCCTTCTTTTATTTTCTTATAACTCTTGGGTTTCACTTCCTAAAACTTTATAATCTAGTAATACCAATCCTTTTGTCTGTACATTTATATCTTTATTAAGAGTAATAGTTTTTTTGTTAGTGCCCTTTTTAGTTAATAAGTTTTTCTTTTCAGCTTTTGTAATAGCATTTCTTGCAGATTGTGGGCTTTTAAATATACCCTTTGATACTAAATCTATACAAAATTTAGTAAGTTCAATATCATCTACTTTAGAAAGCTCAGCTAAAAACTTTAGATCTGAATTGCTAATTAATATATCATTAAAGAAACAATACGTAAGTATCTGATATCTTGATGATATATCAATATCCACTTGCATTTTTAAATCTACTTTATTAACTATTGCCATATTATAAACTTAAAATCATATCAACTAAATCTGGATGTGGATAGCAATCTGACTTACCGTGTCTTACATTACCATGTACAAGTAAACCTTTTACTTTACCATAGTAAGCATCCTCAATAAAATCAAATCCTTTTGTAGGTCCATATTTTTGGATAAATTGTTTTAAACCTAGTCTAATATCAACTCCATCTCTTTCTCCTACATATCTCAACCATTTTTCAGTTGCTTTTATTTGTTCTTCAGAATAAGCATGCCAGAATAATTTACCTTTAAATGCTTCATCTAACTGGATTATTTGTGATTCAACACAAACACTCCCAACATATGTCTTCATATTCTCATCAAGATAACCCATAGAGCAAATCTCAAGTCCAACAGAATGTCTATTCATATAACCAGATCCAGTTTTACCAAGATGAAAACCTTGTGCACCTTCTGGAAATGCTTGTACCATTACACCATTGTATTCATCATTTTCATTTCTATGATTTACACCACCTAATACAAACTCTGTAGCTATTCTACCTCTATCATCTCTACCCCAATGATCTATACATCTGTATGGGTTAGAGCCTCCAGCTGTATGATGTAAAAATATATACTCATTATTCACAGGTCCTTCTACATACTCACCTTTTGGTAAGTAATGTCTATGTATTATCTGGTCATATTTAGTAGTAAAATACTGAGCTTTAACATCAGTATCTTCATCTATTTCTTCTGGTACTGCATAGTCAAGATTAAGGAGCAAAGCCCACATATCATTGTCTACAATACCTGAAACTGGTAAATTTTTATCTAGTTGGAATCTTTCTACTGCTTTTTCCGTCATAGGTCCAAATACACCATCAGCAGATATTCCTAATTTTCTTTGTAAGGTTTTAACATCAGGCCCTTTACTGCCTATCTTTAGCATTCTCATAACTAATCAACCTTCTCAGCTGCATTTTCCATTGCTTCTTTAAATGCTTTTGCTTCTGGTGAGTTTGCTTTAACACCTTCTTTCTGGGCAGCATACTGCTGTGCCATAAACATTTGTGCTTGCATTCTCTCAGCTCTTGATTTTTCAATTAAAGCTAATAATGATTCATACTCAGCTTGTACTTCAAGATGAGGTATGTTATCTTTATAAAATGCTGTTATTTCTTCTCTACGTTGTGCTAATTCCTCTTTGCTAAGTTTAGGATCTTTTTCATTCAACGTGTTTTCAGTTGGTTCTACGTTTTGTGCCATTGTAATTAAATTTAAAATTAAACATTAAAGCAAATATATACAATAATAGTTTAAATCAAAAAAGTTTAATGACTTTTTCTTAAATTTTATTACGTTCTAATATAGTTATTACGGATTTTAGATCTCTTGAGTTGTAAAAACGTATGCCTGCTTGATGAGTACCTGGGCATATAAACTCTATATACCAGTCTTTCCCTTCTACTTGATCATTACCAACAGAAAAAAAGTCCATACCAGCTATACTATAGCTATAGTAATAGAGATCATCTTCAGTTTTGACTTTCTGAAAACCTAGTTTCTTTATTGCTGCCTCTGTCATACCCTACCATTTTACCTTGTGTGACCAGTATCTAGCTGATAACTTAGATGGTTTTGCATCTTGTGCATTATGCCTTGCATAATATGATTTCTTTCTTGCTTTGTCTTTAGCTGACTTAGGATTTTTACCAGCTCCTTTAACACCCTGCTGACCAAATCTAATTAATTTAGTCTTATCACCTACTTTAGCTACAACAACATGTGACTTTTTTGGATGATTGGGTGTACGTTTAGGTTTATTGTAACCTGATACACCTGCTCTTACTAATTTTGGATCTTTCTTTTTTGCCATATCAAATAATGTTAAGAGTCAATTGATGCACCTGTTCTTAATGTTGTTGAATCTGTACATCTATATCTAAAACTTAATTCAACTGCAAAACTTCCAGTTGACATTTCGTTTGTTGTGATTTTATTTGTAGTTGTAAGTGTATAGTTTGCAGAACGTATAAACTGAATATCATAAGCAGCTGATCCACTTACATCAGGATTTGCTATGTATAATGCTGGAATAGCAGTTCCTGAATCACTAATATTTACATATGACAGTAAATCACCATTAAAAAATTGTCTTTGAACATGTATATCATAAGGAAATGCATCCTTAATAACTAATTTTTGAGTTACATCAGTCTTTGTAAAAGATCCTATGCTTACACTTAGATATACATCTACCATATTACCAGTTCTAGTCCAATATCCAAATTGGTGATTATAATTAATACCAGATATTCCTGCAGATACTGAAGGTGTAATAGTACCCGTTGTTTGAGATATTCCACCACCACCTCCACCAGTAGCTGTTTCTATAACATTTCCACTAGCATCAACAGATAAACTATAAGCAGCAGTTCCTGTTATTGATCCTGAGCCATAATCATCTAGTTGTAAACTACCATCAATATTTAATTTACCAGAACCTGCAACGCTGCTAAGTTGTGCATCAGTAGTAGGACCTGATGGATCAACAAATTTTATAGGATTTCCATCTAACATTGAAATATCTTGATGAGAAGTAACTGAACCACCTTCAAACTCAACTCCAGTATCAAATCTAGTTCCTGCAGTTGGTTGAAATATAATCTCACCACCTGAATCTATAATCTGTACATCTCCTAAAACTCCATTTGGACCATCTGTCCATTTTACAAGATTATCTGTTGTCCCACTTCCATGATTACTTGTTTCAATTACTTTTCCTGATGAATCTACTGATAGATTATAAGCAGCAGTACCAGTTTTGCTACCGGATCCATAATCTACAAACTTTATAGATTCATGTAGATCTATTTCTTTTGCTCCTTCAGTAGTCTTAATTTCAAGCATAGGGTTATTACCTGCTGCTCCTAATTTTATTCCTTGACCAGTATAATTATATAAGAATGCAAATCCACCACCATCATCATCCCATCCAAAACTTGTTTTATATTGACCATCCTGTTGTACTAAGTACTCAGGATCTCCACTTACAACAGAACTAGGTTTATTTATAATAAATCTATCTGCATTTTCAAATCTCATTTGGTATAAACCATTACCAAGTTGCCCTTCTCTTAGTTGACTATCACCAATTACACTGTTTGGTCCATCTTTATATACTGGTAAGAAGCCTGTAGTACCACTTCCTGTCACTTCTCCTGTATCAAATTGAGCTCTAAGATCTTTTATAGAGATGAGTTCATTATGCATCTTAGGTGTGTTAAAAATGCTATCATCAGCATTAGGTCTTCTTCCTAATACAAGCATATCCGTATCCTCATAAGTTTTTACTACCCTTTTACGGCTTAGTAAACCCATCATATCTATTAATATATTACCCATTTTTATTTCTTTTTACGTCTTGTTGTTCTTTTACGAGTAGTTTTCTTAGCTCCTGTTCTATTCTTACCTTTATGAAGTCCATGACTAGCATGTTGTTTACCTGCTCTGGTTGCAGCTCTTTTCTTTTTATTTGCTGCAGCTAACTTTTTTCTACCACTTTTGGTACTCTTAAGCTTTGAAATGGTCTTAGAAGGTGCATATACCTCACCTGTCTCTGAACTTTTCTTTCCAGAGGGAGTTCTCCATTTTTGTTTAGTCCATCTATCTAGACTTTTTTGTTGTTTTGTTTTTGCCATTACCTTTATGTTTCTTTCTAATAGCTTCTTTACCCTTTTTGAATATAGAAACTACTTGAGTCTTACCCATAACCTTTGCCCTTTGTTCACCAACTGTTAGTATCTGAATCTTTCTAGCAAAAGGTTTATTAATCTTCTTTACTTTAGCCACTGTTGCACGTGCATCAGCAGGAGTAGCAAACTTTATCTTTACAGTATCC
>CETF01000607.1_pt1 | contig 15693 bp, 20 predicted proteins | sample 326991 | NCBI WGS metagenome assembly CETF01 (sample SAMEA2622331, study PRJEB7988) | marine metagenome | biome: marine biome (ENVO:00000447); feature: surface water layer (ENVO:00002042); material: "saline water (ENVO:00002010), including plankton (ENVO:xxxxxxxx)" | depth 5 m | reverse complement strand
GAAAAAATAAAAGATGATGTAATTCAATGGTCTAAGCAGGTCTTAGAACCAATGAATAAACATCTTGGATTTCCAGCGTGTCCTTTCGCAGCTAAGTGGAGAAGAGATAATAAATTACGAATTGAGGTTCGTGTAGATAAGTCAAAGTATGAAAAGCATTTAAATACTTTACTTAAGTCTTGGAATAAAAAACAACACGATATTCTAATATTCTGTGATCCCTTTTTTAATCAATATTCTTTTGAACAATTTAATGAAAAAGTAAATTTCTATAATAAGCTTTACAATAGAAGAGATGTATATTTTATGGGATTTCACCCTGATGTTCCGGCTACTGAGGAAGATCAAGAGTTTTTGGTTGATCCTACAGATAATTGCACCTATGAGGGTAACATCGAATATTCCATGATGTTAATACAAAAGTTTAAACAGTTGTATGATGCAAGTTGCAAACTACATAAGATAGGTTATTATGACAAATGGCCAGCAGAGTATTACGATGAAGTCGTAAAAACTCGGCAAGACAAATACGAACAACTTTTTAAAAAGGAGAAAAAAAATGCCAGGTATGAAGAAAACAAAAAACATAGTAGGTAAGATGCGTGGTGGCGGTAAAGTCAACAAGATGCGTGGTGGCGGTAAAGTCATGATGGCAAAAGGTGGCAAGATGGTTAAGAAGAAGGGCAAGAAGAAATCTGTCGTTAAAAAAAGAGGATAACCTAAATGGCCACATCTGGAACAACAACTTTTAATTTAGAGCTCGATGACATCATTGAGGATGCTTATGAAAGGTGTGGCTATTCAGGCACCCGCACTGGTTATCAATTAAAATCAGCAAGAAGAAGTTTAAATCTTTTATTATCTGAGTGGGGTAATAGAGGAGTTCATATTTGGAAAGTTATAAATCACACACAAAGTTTAACAGCAGGCACCACAACATACACAGCACCAAGTGATGCAAGCGATGTATTAGAAATGGTTTTTAGAAATGGATCTACAGATACAACTATGACAAAGGTATCTAGATCAGAGTATCAAGCGATACCAAATAAATCTTCTCAAGGAGTTCCAACTCAATATTTTGTACAAAGAAATTTATCAAATGTTGAAATTAAATTATACCTAACTCCTGAGACAACAGGCACTCAAATTAATTATTATTATTTAGGAAGAATTGAAGACGCGGGCGCTTATACCAATCAACCTGATGCTCCTTATAGATTTTTACCTTGTATGGTTTCAGGTCTTGCATATTTCTTATCACAAAAAATTTCACCAGAGAGAACTCAAGCTCTAAAATTATATTATGAAGATGAGTTACAAAGAGCTCTAACTGAGGATAGTCAATCAACTTCTGTTCATATTGTTCCTCAGAATTTTTTCATAGGTAGTTAACATGGGTGCTTTTGCTGCCGGAAAACATTCACAAGCTATTTGTGATAGATGCGGACAGCAGTATGATTATTTACAGTTAAAAAAAGAATGGAACGGTCTACTGGTTTGTCCCGAATGTTACGAGCCCAAACATCCTCAACTAGATCCTCCATACTCAAGACCAGATCCCGAAGCCTTACAAAATCCTAGACCTGCTAGAAAAGAGCCAGTCGTAGTTTTTGTTGGTGCTCCAGGTGATTCAGCATTTGAATCAAACGGAATGATACCTGTCACACCGGTATCAAAACTTACCATGAGTTTTAGTCAAGGATTAGTAAGTATTCCCACATATGCTCGTGTAGATACACTTATGACGGTAGCACCTAAAGGTGGCGGAGGTGGTAATGCTTATTATTCTGGAGGAGTACAACAACCGACATTAGGGTTTAGCTATCAGACGGTTAGAGGTATAGCATTTGCAGATGATTCTTCAAAAACTCACCCTATGTTATTAAGCACAACATCGGATGGAACACATGGAGGAGGATCTACCTATACAACTAATGTGATGTATCTACTTGGAGATGCACCTAATCAGACCTTTGTCTCTCAATCTGCTTATATTGCTGAATTTTCAGCATCAAGTCCTCAACGCAGAACACTGGCAATATTTCTAGACTCTTCTACGCCAAGTGTGTTATATTATTATTGTCAGAATCACTCAGGAATGGGTGGTCAAATAAACATAAGTACATGAATTATAGTGATTTATTAACACAGATTAGAGATTATACAGAGGTCAGCTCTGATGTTTTATCCAATACTGTCATTAACGTTTTTATTACAAACACAGAAAATAAAATTCAAAGAGAACTAGATTTAGACGCATTTAGAAAATTTTCTACTTCTACTCTAATTGCAGATAATCCCTTTATTAGTTTGCCAGATGATTTTGATTTTGAAAGAGGTGTGCAAATTGTTGATGGAAATGCGGATAGAACTTGGTTAGAACAGAAAGACACAACTTTCATTGATGAATATAATGTAGATCGTGTTAACAATAAAGGTACTCCGAAATATTATGCTAATTGGGATCAAAACACATTTATTGTGGCTCCTACACCTAATGCGGCTTTGACGGTAGAACTTTGGTATAATAGAACACCAGAAAGATTAGGTGATGGTACTGGGGGCACAACAACCACGACTTATTTATCTAATACCGCATCAGATCTTTTACTTTATGGCACTTTATCAGAGGCCTTTTCATACTTGAAAACTCCTAAATATGTGCAATTATATGAACAAATGTACGCTCGATCTGTGCAAGGTTTAGCACAGACTCAAATGGGTAGAAAACGTAGAGATGAATATGCGGATGGGGTCCTTCGTATTCCTCTTAAATCAGCAGACCCCGGAGGTAATTAGACATGGCAATAACACAAGCGGTATGTGATAGCTTCAAGAAAGAGTTGTTAGAAGGTGAACATGACTTTCGATCCTCTGGTGGCGATTTATTCAAACTAGCTTTATACACAAGTTCCGCAACATTAAGTAATACAACAACTGCATACACAACCACACAAGAAGTTTCTGCATCTGGTTCTTACGCTGCAGGTGGAGGTAATCTTACAAACACAGGTGCTGCGAAAACCAATAACACCTCTTTTATAGATTTTAGTGATATTAGTTTTACAAGTGCAACAATTACTGCTAGAGGTGCTTTAATATATAATGCAAATACTACAGCAACGACAAACACAAATGCTGCAGTTATGGTTTTAGATTTTGGATCTGATAAAACATCAACAGCAGGAACTTTTACAATTCAGTTCCCAACAAACGACGCTTCAAGTGCTATATTAAGACTGACCTAATACACTAAGGTAAACAACTATGTTCTTTGGTGCTACAACTTTTGCAGGAGATTCTTTTGGTGCTCAAGGTGGAGCAAATGCAACCATTGCTCTCACAGGTATTCAAGTAACCGCAACAGAGGGCGCTTTAATATTCTTAGGTGATGTTACTACTTTTCCAACAGGTATTGGTATTACTTCTACTCAAGCGAGTGTAATTCTTCCAAACATTGATGTTCAACTTACAGGCATACAAATAAATTCAACTTTTAATGGTTCGGGTGTTGTCGTCATACCTCAAAATATAGTTTTCCCTTCAGGACAAAATATAGGTTTCACCTTGAATAATCCAGGCGTAGGAGTTATAGCTTGGGAAGCTGTAGATGATAGTGCTTCGATGACATGGACTCCAGTTAGTGATACTGCATCTTTTACATGGTCTTCTGTAGATGATAGTGCTTCGATGACATGGACAGAAGTAAGTGACACGGAGGCAGCTTAGTGCTATAAATTAAACAATGGCTGATTTTGTATTAAATGATCGTGTAAAAGAAACCACCACCTCAACAGGAACAGGCACCATTCAATTAGCGGGTGCAGCAACAGGTTTTGATACTTTTGTAGCGGGTGTAGGTAATGGTAAAGAAACATTTTATTCTATATTTGGCGAAACGGGCACAGAATTTGAAGTAGGTAGAGGCACAGTCACAGACTCTACTCCTGATACTCTTTCAAGAACAACTGTCTTTTCTTCCTCTAACTCTGATAATTTAGTAGATTTTTCCGCAGGAACAAAAATAGTAATTTGTACATTACCTGCAAAACAAACTCCTTCAGCAAGTATGACTGCTGCAACTTATGTTTACACACACAATTCAACTATATCTGATGATCAAACAATGGACTCAGGAGTATTAGCAGGCCCCGTCTCAATAACAGGGACTGTGACAGTTACAGGAACTTTAGCGGTGGTATAAATGTCAAAACTTGAAGTAGATAAATTAACCCCTCAATCAGGAACAAGTCTTACGCTTGGCGATAATGGTGATACTTTTACATTACCTTCTGGAACTATTCTAACAGCAACAAGTGCAACAGTTAATTTGCCCGCAACACAAACGGTAACAACAGAGTTAAAAACAAATAAGATATCTCCTGCCTCTGGAACAGCATTTACTTTTGGTGATAGTGGTGACACGTTCACAATTCCAAGTGGCGTTACAATTACAAACAACGGAACACAAACAGGTTTTGGTGGAACAAACACTCCGAACTTTAGAGTTTACAGAAACTCTACTCAATCCATAAGTGATGCTAGTATAACAAAAGTTCAATTTGATACTGAAGACTACGATAGTGCAGGCGCATACGATAACTCCACAAACTACAGATTTACAGTTCCATCAGGTCAAGCTGGTTTATATTTTCTCACCTCTAGAGTTTACTTTAATTACACTGGTAGTAACAGAATTGACGAATATAGAATATATTTATATAAAAACGGTTCTGAATTAGTTTCAAATAATATTGATCTTAGAAACGGTGGTTCTCCTGCAGGGGGACAAGACATTACCATGCATATTACTGGAGTTTTTAATCTAGCTGTTAGTGATTACATTGAAGTTTTTGCTTTTATAGATTATGGAGGATCAGCAGATATATCTGGTGGATCAGCTAAAACAGATTTTACAGGATTTAAATTAGTAACATGAGTGAACTAAAAGTAAATAAAGTATCGCCGAGAAGCGGAACTGATATCACTTTAGGTGACAGTGGAGACACTTTTACAGTTCCAACAGGAGCATCTCTTGTTGCTACTGACGAATTAAAAACAAACAAGATCTCTCCTTCTTCAGGCACATCTTTTACTTTTGGAGATAGCGGCGATACATTTACAGTTCCTTCTGGGGCGACGATCACAAATAATGGAACTGCTACAGGATTTGGTGAGGCCATACCAAGTGGTGTCATTCTCATGTGGCATGGCACTTCGGGTAATATTCCTAGTGGTTGGGTTATCTGTGATGGTAATAATTCAACACCTAATTTAACAGACAAATTTATTAAGGCTTCTGGCACTGCAAATAACACTGGTGGTAGTAGCACTTCTGGAGCAACCACTCTATCGGAAAGTCAAATACCTTCTCACAAACACAATTTGAATGGTAATAACGCAAACACAGGAGCAACAAATAGCACTTGGGCTACGATACAATCTACAACCAACACAGTAAGTTCACCTAACCCTGTTCAAAACACAGGCGGTGGTGGTTCTCACACGCACTCCGTTGATCCACCTTATTACACATTAATATTTATTATGAAGACATAGAGAGAAAAATTATGAAAATAACAATACTTAAAACAGATAATGTAGTTACCATAGATAGTTTTGGTTTTGACAATATAGACTTATCTTCAGTAGGATCTGATATTCATGCAATACAGTTTGATACTGAACTTTCTAAAGGTCATATCGAATATAATGATGAAAAAGTTAATAAAGAAATAACAGATATAAGTTCTTATCAGTCAATTATAGATAAACATAATCAACAAAAAACTGAATATGATACTCAACGACAAAAAGAAATAGACGATTTTAATGCTTATAAAGAAACTTATCAGTACAAAAGGTCCATATCCTATCCTTCAATTCAAGAGCAGCTAGATATGCAGTATCACGATGCTATAAATGGCACAAACACTTGGGTAGATGCAATAACAAAAGTTAAAGAGGATCACAAAAAATGAGTAGCGAATTAAAAGTAAATAAAATATCACCCGAAAGCGGAACTGATGTCACTTTAGGTGACAGTGGTGATACGTTCACTATACCTGCGGGGGCAACCATATCTAATAATGGCACGGCCAATGGTTTTGGTGGAGGCGGTGTTGCTGCTCACGATACACAAGTAATTACATCTACAGGGACTTACACTCCTACTGCAGGAACAACTTTTGTTCAAGTCTATTGCATAGGAGCAGGAGGTGGTGGCGGAGGTGCTGTCACTACAAATAACTTTTATTTTGGCTCAGGAGGTGGTGGCGGAGCAGGTGGTTGTGCTATGAAAATTTATAACGCAACTGAACTAGGATCAAGTGCTGCCGTGACTATCGGTGCTGCAGGATCGGGAGGCTCAGGAGCTTCAGGGTCTAACAGTGGGACCGCAGGTGGAGATACAACTTTTAATCCTCAAGGTTCAGGACCTACGTTGACAGGCGGTGGTGGCGGAGCTGGCACAGGCGTTGACTTTTCAAGTGTTGAAAATATAGGAGGCACTCCTGGTGCAGGAGGAACAGCTTCTAATGGAGATATAAATATAAAAGGCGAAAACGGAATTGTTATTGGATCAAAAGGAAGAACTGTCAGTGGTGGTTTTGTATGTATAATGTGCTCTGGTGGAGCAAGTTTCTGGGGAGGAAGCACACCGGTCACAACTGTGGGTTCGAACGCTCAAGCTGCTGGAGTAGCTGGAGTTAATGGTTCTGGCGGTAGTGGCGCTGTTGGAGGACAAATTAATGGTGGTGGTGCTCAAATTTCAGGTGGCAACGGTGGCGCTGGAGTTGTAGTAATATTTGAGTATCAGTAAAAATTAAAGTATGATAGGAATACATTATGGCATCAACATATTCAGATAGACTTAAATTAGAACTTCAAGGCACTGGTGAAAACGCAGGTACATGGGGTGATAAGACTAACAATAATTTAACCGTCTTAGATGCATTTGGTGCAGGGTATTTATCAAAAAGTGTAGCGGGTAGTTCAGATGTTACTTTGACAACTGCAAACGCTTCAGATACTGCTGAGGCTTCCAACAAAGTTATAGAACTAACTGGAGCATTAACCGGTAGTATCAAGGTATTTATACCTGCCGTAGAAGGCAACTATATTTTTTTCAATAACACAACAGGATCTCACACTCTTACAATAGCTCCGACAGGTCACGCCGCTAATGGTGTAGCCATTACTCAAGGATCTTCAACAATAGTATATAATAAATCTAATCGCTGTGTTGATATGCTAGGCGCTAAAGTTGGTACAACTAGCACTACATATATTGGTAGTGGGGCAGAGTTAACAGGTATTGATATTATACCTTCTGGTTCTTTAATGTTATTTCAACAAACAAGTGCACCGACAGGATGGACAAAACAAACAACTCATGACAACAAAGCTTTAAGAGTCGTGACAGGCTCAGCAAGTTCTGGTGGCTCAAACACTTTTTCTGCAGCGTTTAACAATGCTTTTACAATTAGTGGAACTACTGGTGGCACCGCAGTTACTATATCGGGATCAACCGCTGGTCACTCAATCTCACAAGCTGAACTACCAAATATAACTTTAACTCCACAACAAAGAGCAAAAACAGAGGACAAAGGTCCTTTGAACAGAGGTTCTTCATCTGGTGGTGGTGCTGGTTATGAATTTCTTGACATACCTTTAGGTGGTTCAGGTACAGCTCACAGTCACGGCGTAGGAACATTAGCAGGTGGATCGCACACACATAGTTTCTCAGACACTCATAATCTTGATGTCCAATATGTTGATCTCATTATCTGCTCTAAAGATTCTTGAAAATCGAAATCAAAGATAACTGTCCTCTTAACGGTTTTAAACCTTGCAAAAAATTTGATTGCGGTTGGTTTATACAAGTTCGTGGAAGACATCCTCAAACAGGTGAAGAAATTGATGAGTATGGCTGTGCAATGGCCATGATGCCTATGCTTATGATTGAAAACTCAAGACAAACAAGTCAAGCAGGTTCAGCTATAGAAAGTTTTAGAAATGAAATGGTAAAACAAAACATGACAACAATGTCAGCATTAGTAGAAGGGATGAATAAACAAAAGAAATTAAAATGATTACAGGCGATTTAAAAGATCACAACGTAAGGTTGTATCTAGGCATGCCCATGTATGGTGGAATGCTTACTGAAAACACTATGCATGGAGTATTAGGTCTTCAATCATGGACCTCGGATCAGGGTGTCGAGATGAAAGTACAAACCGTTGGCAACGAGTCTTTAATTACGAGAGCAAGAAATACAATAGTTTCTATGTTTCTGGATGATAAGGATTATATTGCAACACATTTATTGTTTATTGATGCCGATATTGGTTTTACTCCGACAAACATAGACAGGTTGATCAGAGCGGACAAAGATATTGTGTGTGGTATTTATCCTCGTAAATGTGTTCATTGGGATAAGATTAGAGGTATTTTAAAAGACTTTCCTAATATATCAAATCGAGAACTTGAATACAGATCTTTGGGATATAATCTTAATTTTAAAGATCCTAAAAATATTAAAATGGAAGATGGTTTTTGTGAGGTTTTAGAAGCTGCTACAGGCATGATGTTGATTAAAAGAAACGTTTTTACAAAATTAAGAAAAGCTTTTCCTGATCGAAAATATAAATCTGATCAAATAATCAACGGTGGTATTTGGCGCTCTGATAATTGTTATGATTTTTTTGGAGTAGGAAAACTACCTTGGGATAAAGAAGAACGATATTTAAGTGAGGACTATTATTTTAGTAGATTATGGTCTAAGATAGGTGGTAAAATTTGGGCAGATGTGGCGTCGCCCTTGGTGCATCACGGCAACATGCACTTCAATGGCCATGTAGGAGCAATATTTAGTAGAGCCAATGACACTAACAAAAATAGAACTAAAACCGGGGATTCAAAAGCAGACAAGTAATTTAGGCGCTGCTGGTGGTTATACTGATTGTGATAATGTAAGATTTAGATACGGCTTACCTGAGAAAATAGGTGGTTGGGAAAAAACTCAAAACAATACGCTAATCGGAGTGGCACGTGACGCTCATAACTGGGTTGCTTTAGATGGCACTCGTTTACAAGCTGTAGGTACAGATAAAAAATTATACATTTTTGCTAACGATATTTTTTACGACATAACTCCAGTAAGAGCTACTTTTTCTAGTGTCAGTAATATTTTTACGACAACTAATGGATCTCCTAATGTAACCGTAAATATAACAAGTCATGGTGCTAGTGAAGGAGACATTGTTACTTTTTCTGGAACGACAGGATTGTCGGGAACTAGCTTTACAACAGTAAATTTTGATCGAAGTTTTGAAGTTAAATCAATAACTAATGCAGATCAGTTTGTAATTCAACAAGACGTAAATGAATCAACTGGTTCTGTCACAACAGGTACTGCTACCGCAGTATTTGATATTAGTATAGGTCCTGCTTTTTCTACTTTTGGTTATGGTTGGGGTACAAATGGTTGGGGTGGTTTTACAACTGCTATTACAAATACATTAGATGGTGCTCTGCTTGATGATAATAATGGAACAGGTGGATCAGGTACATCAATAACTTTAGACAGTACCGCAGGTTTTCCTAGTTCAGGCAAAGTCATTATTGATGATGAGATCATATCTTACACAGGAGTTTCATCACCTAATCTTACAGGTATCACAAGAGCGGTTGATAGTTCTACAAGATCAGCACATGCTGATGGCACTGGAGTTGTTTTCTTTGAGGATTCTGCTAATGCCACACCATGGAATACAGCGTCGGTTACTTCATCGGTTCAACTGAATGGTCGTGATTGGTCGTTAGATAACTTTGGTGAATTGTTAATTGCAACAGTTTTAGATGGCTCAACATTCGAGTGGTCTCCAACTTCAGATGGTTTGACAGGTAAGGCAAGTCTTGTAACAAATGCACCAACCACTTCAAAGTTTTCTTTAGTTTCAACACCAGATAGACATTTACTTTTATTTGGTACAGAAAGCACTATTGGTAGCGCCTCATCTCAAGATCCTTTGTTATTACGTTTTTCATCACAAGAAGATATTAATACTTATCAACCAACGGCAGAAAATACCGCTGGTTCTTTACGTATTCAAGACGGTTCTACTATTGTAGGTGCCGACAAAGCTCGTGGTCAAATCTTAGTTTGGACAGATACCTCTTTACATGGTTTACAATTTATTGGTCCCCCTTTTACTTTTGGTTTAAATCAGTTAGGTAAAAACTGTGGTTTGTTAGGACAACACGCTGCCGTAGTTGTTCGTGACGTAGCGTATTGGATGGGGCAAAACGCATTTTTTGTTTTTGATGGTACAGTCAAAAAAATACCTTGTACTGTTGATGATTTTGTATTTGAAAATATTGATCTTACACAGAATGATCAAATCTTTGCAGGTGTCAATACAGAGTTCGCAGAGATTATTTGGTTTTATGTTACTAACCCAGATAACGTGGCTCAACCTCAAGTAAACAAATGTGTTGTATATAATTATTTAGAACAAACATGGTATGTTGGTACGTTAAGTAGAACATCATGGGTTGATCGAGGAGTCTTTCAGTTTCCTTTGGCAACAGAGTTTTTACAAAATAGCACGGCCAACGCAACACCAACTGTTGTTGGTTTATCCAACGGTGTATCAGAGCATTATAAACATGAGTTCGGCACAGATGCTGACGGTGAAGCGATGCAAGCTTTTATAGAATCAGGAGATTTTACAATCACTCAAGGAGGAGAAGACCCTATGAGAATTTCTAGATTTGTTCCTGACTTCAGGGATCAAGCACAAAATTTAACAATGACAGTCAGCTTTAAAAACTATCCTTACGGTAGTGTCGTTAGTCAAACAGCTTTAACAGTTGCAACTACAGATACAAAAAAAGATATGCGAGGCAGAGGAAGACAGGCTAATTTTAAAATTGAAAGTAATGCAGTAGGTGGTAATTTTAAAGTAGGAACATATCATTTTGATGTTGAACCAGATGGTGAAAGATAATGGCTAAAATAGCACAAACACGTTTTCCTGACCCGCCTGAATCTTATGACGCAAGAGCTTTTGCTGAACTCGTTCGTCAGTTGGAGCAGTTGATTTTACAATTAAATTCTTCTTATCAACAAGATAACGCAAATGAACAAACGAGAAGGGCGTATTTTTTTAGCTAATGTCAGACGTATTTAAAAGATTTATCTCTAATTTAACTACCACTAATTTGACCACAGTATTTACTGTGCCGGAGGCAAATGTTGCTGCTACACCCCCGGTGCCTGTATCGACATTTGTGGTAAAATCACTGTCTGTGCACAATTATGATGCATCAAGTTCGGTGACTGTTAGTATTACTCAAAACGATGGTACAAGTGATTTTGAGATAGATGAAGTTGATGTATCTGCTACTGATACAACGACTAGGACTGATGTTAAAGTATTTCAAGGTGGGGACAAATTGAAGGTCACAGCTAATGCTGCTAATAGGGCTATGGTGACTGTTTCCTTGCTTGAAATTAAACAACAACAATAGTACAAATAAAGGTTAAAGATGCATAAAATAGTAGAAGAACCAAAGATTATTGGACACAAGGAGATAGATGGTCAACAAGTTCCTATATACCGTTGCAAAGCGGAAACAGTCATTACTAATTCAAAGACTGGAGCAACTTATGAGAGTGAAGAAGCAGCTTCTGCTGATATCTCCGATCCTGGCACGGACACTACAGAAGAAGATATTAAAAGGGATGTTACGGTTTTTGCACCGAGATTAGCTATGGGCGCTACAAATAAGAAGGATGATTAGATGTTAAAGAATTTTATTGAAGGAGTTAAAGATGCTTTACCAGCAATTGCTGGAACTATAGGTTATGCGGTAGCAGGACCAGCAGGTGCAGCTATAGGTTCTGGAATAGGTTCTTTAGCTAGAGGTGATGAGGGTGATCAAGCTTTACAAAACGCTTTAATAGCGGGAGGCATTGGTTACGGTGGTCAAAAGTTTTTATCTGGCGGATCAGGACCTATCGGACAATTTTTTTCAAAAGGCACAATACCTGGTGTAGTTGGTGACACTGGAATACTAAAATCTTTTAGTCAACGTTCGTTCTCTCCTGGTATGACGCAACTTGGTTTTGGTGGTAAGTATTTACCAGCTGAAACTATTGAAGCTTCAAGAATGATTGGTGGCACTCCTGTTTACACGAGTGGTGAAGCAGGGTATGGAACTGTGATGAGTGGTGGCACTGAAGTTAGTGGTGCAACTTTAAAAGAGTTTGATGCATTAAAAGCTTTAGGAACAGGTGAGTCAGACGCAACTATTTTAGCACAAGCTAAGAAAAATGTTTTAAGCGGAAGCACTATTGCTAAGGATGCAGGTACCATGAGTAAGTTTTTAGAATTTTCAAAAGCTAATCCTGAACTGGTATTAGGTGCGGGTTTGTTATTGGAACGCTCAGGTTTCTTTGATGAAGGAGACATAGAAGAATTACCACCGAGTCCTATACCAGGTAGTCAAGGTTCTTTGAACACTGGCATTGCTAGAGTTGCTCAACCAGTAGCTGGTCAAGGCGGTCTCTTCTCTTATAATATGGCTAAAGATGGTGGTATTATGAAAGCTAAAGATGGTAAGCAGGCAGATGAAGAGGACTCTTTGTCAGCAGAAGATAGAGCACTTTTGGATATGTTAAGAGAGTCTCGTGAAAGAGAGTTAATGGAGAGTCTTAAAAACTTTAAATTTAATATGGATCAGTTTCAAAACCCTAAATTCACACCAGAAGGAGTTATGACAATTGGTGCTGCTCAAGGTAGAATGATGGATGGTAGTATCAGTAATTTTAAAGAGAACAGTCCAAGAAGAGATTTATTTTTAGAGAGAGAAGGTCCAATATCCGATGACCGTGGATCACCGAACAAGGACACTGTTTATGCTAAATTAGCTGACGGTGAGTTTGTTGTTAACGCAGACACAGTAGCTGATATTGGATACGGTATGGGAGCTCGTAACTTAGAAGACGCAAAAGACTTAGGTGGTTCTTTCTTTTATGGGTTACAAGATGCTCAGAAAAAAGGTATATTAGGTAATATGGTAGGTATGGCATAATGGCGGTTCAAGAACAAATTGTTAGACAAGCACCTTTTATAGAAAACAGAACAGAACAACTTTTACAATCTGTGTTTGGTCCTCAAGGTGTTGCTAACGTAGCATATACTGTTCCAGCAGCGAGTGTTGCTGGTTTTCAACCTTTACAAAACACAGCTCTTTTTTCTGCTGCTAGTGATGTTGCTAACGCAAACATTTCTTCCGGTATTGGTGCGTATCAACCTTATCTAGGCGCTGCTTCTCAACAGCTCGGTGCTGCCGGAACAACTATGGGTGCTGGTCTTGGAGCTATTGGGCAAGGTGTAAATATGGTTCAACCGTCTAATATTCAACAGTTCATGGACCCATATCAACAACAGGTTACACAAAATGTTTTAGCTGAGATTGACCGTCAAGGACAAATAGCACAAAACCAAGCAGCAGCTCAAGCAGTCGGGGCGGGTGCTTTTGGTGGTGGTCGTGAAGGCGTGCAAAGAGCTGAATTAGCCAGAAACTTACAAGATATTAAGTCAAGACGAATTGCAGAAGACTTACAAAGAAATTTTTTACAAGCACAGCAGCAGCAATTACGATCTGCAGCTACGCTTGGTCAGTTGGGTCAACAAACATTAGCAGGAGGTATTGCACAGCAAGGTTTAGCAGAGCAGACCGCTGGTCTAGGCTCCATGGCTCAATCAGCAGGTTTTAGAGATGTTGGACAACTACTAGGTCTTGGTGGTTTACAGCAACAACAAGAGCAAATGCAACGTGATGTAGCTCGTCAAAACGTTTTAGAAGCTCAAAGAGAACCATTGGGTAGAATACAGTTTGCTTCTGATATTTTAAGAGGTGTTCCTTCTAGTCAAATGACTTATCAAACTCAGCCTTCTCCTTCACCATTTAGTCAATTATTAGGTGCGGGTGTTGGTTTAGCAGGTATCAGTTCTTTAATGGGTAATGCAGGTTTTGGTTTCTCATAGGATAATGAATGTCAAATGTACTTAATAGAAAAATGTTTGTTCAAGGCTACCGGGGAGGATCTTCGGTAAGAGGCGAACCTCGTGGCGCTCGTCCAGAAAGTGTTTACGACTCAGGGTTATTCAAGCCTATCTTAGGTTTTGATTTTCTTAGTGGTATAGCTGCTGGTGCTAATACTGCAAAAGAAGAGCGTGCAAAGGGAGACAGTCCCTACATTACTAAATCTTTAATTGATAACGTAAAACAAACTTTTAAAGCTTCTCCTGATTATTATGGAGATATGTTTAACTATTTATTAGCTCCTATTGAAGACATCAATAGAGGAATTGTTCAAGAATTAGGGACTGGTTTTTTTGGTTTAGATAGAGGAACTATTGATACAAGTCAAGGTGCTGGTTTTAGGTTTAAAACAGAGTCTAACCCGTACGGTTTTCCTTCACAGTTCGGTATGGATCCGATTACCTACTTTAGTGAAAACTTTCCTGTTGGTTCACAACAAAGAATGAATTTTTTAATGGGCGCTGTCAGAGAACCTAACTTTCAAAGTAATTTATCCAAAATAGGTGTAGGCCCACAAGAGATAAGGGCTGCAGAAAAAGCCTTAGTCGAAAACTTTAAACAAGCTAGGGCAGAAGGTTTGTCTAATGAACAAGCCGCAGCAGTGTATGACTTTCCAGAAGAAGATACTTTTAAGCCAGGCGAACCTTTCAAAGATGTAAAAACTGGCGATCTATCTGTGATGGAAGATCTAGCAAAAGAAGGTCCTTTTCCTCAGGCACAACTAGATTTAACAAGAGGTGGTGAAAGTCCGTTCAAAGTAGACAAGAGAACAAAAGATTTAATTAATTTATTAGGTGGCAAAGACACTGAAACTAATGATGAAATAGTTAACACAGAAACAAAAGATGTTATAGAATCAGATTCTGCTACTTCTGGAGCTGCAAGTCAGTCTAACTTTGCAGAGAAGTCAGATACTCAAAGCGATATAGCTAATAGAAAAGCTGAAGAGTTTGATTTTGAGTCAGAGGTAAATCGATTTAAAGACCTATTAAGAGAATCTACTGATGTAGAAGATAAAACAACTCCTGCTTTATTGTTATTACAATTAGCATCCAACCTGGTATCCGGTAGAACAAACGAAAAAGGTTTTGCTGGTTTCTTAGACGTGTTGGGTCAGGCTACTGGTCCTGTCCTTGATACCGCTGTTAAACTAGCTCAAGACAAAAAAGCTTACGAAAGAGAGCTTGGTGCAAGTGCAGTTCAGCTAGCGTTTGAAAAAGAACAAGACATGTTAGACAGAGCGGCCACGATTGCAGCAGATCAAGCAAAGTTAAATGAACAGTTTGCAACAACAAAGTATTTAAGAAAAATTAATTTTGCACCTAATGGAGCTATTTTAAGTTACTCTCCTGACTTTATAGCCGTAAACAGCAGAGCAGAATTTGACAAACTAAACGCTATTCAACCAATTACATTAAGTAATGGCACTGTCATTATGGATCGTCCATATGCTATGTTTGACACTACAGATGAGAAGCCTTTTTACTACGGTGTTCGTGATCAAGAAAATTTCTTTACAAAATCTCTTCCAATTATGAATAATTACTTAAACTCAATTAATTTTATCACTGC
>CETF01006909.1_pt1 | contig 15756 bp, 16 predicted proteins | sample 326991 | NCBI WGS metagenome assembly CETF01 (sample SAMEA2622331, study PRJEB7988) | marine metagenome | biome: marine biome (ENVO:00000447); feature: surface water layer (ENVO:00002042); material: "saline water (ENVO:00002010), including plankton (ENVO:xxxxxxxx)" | depth 5 m | reverse complement strand
AAGATAAAGGAGCTATCTGGTACGTTGCAAAAATGTAGAACCATTCCCAACGAAATGGAAGTTACAGAAATTGTTACAATGCCAGACGCTCCGTCTTATTTTAATGAGTACGCTCAAACTGAATGGGACTTAGTTACTAGCGAACTTGCAAAGATTAAAATGCTTCATTTAGTTGATTTGTCAATGCTGAAAGCCTATTGTTTTGAAATAGGAACTTATCATAAAATAATGAATGAAATGAATGGTCAGTTTACCGAGAGAACCTATGACAAAGACGGAAAGCTTAGAGCTTCTAAAATATCTCCTTTGTATAAAGTGGCTCAAAATGCTTTGCAAAATTCTATTAAGTTAGCTAGTAAATTTGGATTCAGTCCTTCAGACCGAGCGTCTTTAAGTATGCCCGAACAAGACAAAAAACAAACAGACGATTTTAACTTCTTTGATTAATGGAAATAAAAGAATGCTCTAAATTTTATTATGATGAAAAGTCAGCTGATAGGGTGGTCGCTTTTATTCAAAGACACATCAAACATATCAAAGGAGAAAAGGGAGGACAGCCTTTTATCTTAGAACCATTTCAAGAAAATATTGTTAGAGATTTATTTGGCTGGAAATATAAAGAAACTAATCTTAGACGTTTTAGAACAGCTTACATTTGTCTTCCTAGAAAGAACGGAAAGTCCACTTTAATTTCAGCAATTGCTCTTTATATGTTACTAGCTGACAAAGAGCCTTCAGCTGAATGTTATGTGGCGGCTGGAGACAGACAACAAGCTGGTATTATCTTCGAGGTTGCTAGTTCTATGGTCCGAGCTGACGTTCAACTAAATGATAATTTAAGAGTATTTAAAAACTCTATTATTCATGAAAAAAGTAATTCAGCATTCAAGGCTATTAGTGCTGAAGCTTCAACAAAATACGGAATGAATTGTAGCTGTATAATTATGGACGAGTTTTTCATTCAAAAAGATTCTCAACTATGGGACGCTTTAACTACTTCGGTAGGTTCGAGAAGACAGCCTTTAACTATTGCAATTACAACAGCTGGTTACAATAGAGAGTCAATCTGTTTTAAAACTGAAGAATACGGAAGAAAAGTTTCTGAAGGAATTATCAAAGACGATTCTTTTTATTACGTTAAATACGCTTGTCCTTTAGACGTTAAATGGGACACGGAAGAAGCTTTAAGATTAGCAAATCCAGCCTTAGAAAGTGGGGTTGTAAAATTAGATTATTTAAAAAGAGAACAAGAAAAAGCAATTAAAATGCCGTCTTATGAGAACACTTTTAGAATGCTTCATTTGAATCAATGGATGTCTTCTGTTAGTAAATGGCTTAGCGACGCTCAATGGACCGCTTGTAATTTTGGAGAAGTAAAGCTCGAGGATTTAAGAGGACTTCCAGTTTGGGCTGGGCTTGACTTAGCTTCGGTTAGAGACGTTTCTTGTTTGGTTCTATTAACTATGATAGATGATAAATATGTTTGTCTTCCTTACTTTTGGACTCCTAAAGAAACTGCATTTGTTAGAAGTAGAAGGGACGGAGTTGACTATATTGGCTGGGAAAAAGAAGGACTTATGGAGCTAACAGAAGGAGACGTTACGGACTACAATTTTATAAAAGAAAGAATTAAACAAATTGCTGAAGTTGTTAACATTCAAGAGATAGCCTACGACCGTTGGAATAGCTCACAGCTTGTAATCGACTGCGTAAACGATGGACTTCCAATGATTCCATTTGGACAAGGCTTTGCTTCAATGTCAGCACCGACAAAAGAGCTAGAAAAGATTGTAATTGGAAAAGAATTAAATCATGGAAATAATAAAGTTCTTCGCTGGATGTGTTCTAATGTCGCAATAAAATCCGACCCAGCTGGAAATATTAAACTAGACAAATCTAAATCAACTGAAAAGATTGACGGAATGATTTCTCTAGTCATGGCTTTAGGAAGTTACATGAATGGTAATACTAAACCAGCGAATCCTTATGACGATAGAGGAGTCTTATTCATTTAGGGAAAAACTTATTATCTTTGTATTATATAGCTATAATTTATGGGATTACTAGATTTCTTCCGTTCGGAAAAAAGAGATAACGGGAACACTTTTTTGAGAGTTAATTCTCCTTTATTTGGGTCAAATTCTGGAGTTTCAGTAGATAAAAATTCAGCTCTTTCCTTTTCGGCTGTCCTAGCTTGTGTGAGAGTTATCTCAGAATCTATTGCTTCAATGCCGATTAACACTTATAAAATTGAAGAAGACGGAGATAGGATTTTGGACAAGGCACATCCAGTCGCTAGATTGATTCAAAGACCTAACAAGTTTCAAACTACTTACAACTTTTTTTCAGTTGCTTTAACTAATCTTTTGTTAGAAGGCAATTGTTATTTCTATATAGTAAGAGACGGCTCAGCTAGACCGATTGAGTTATTATATTTGAATCCAGACCATGTTAAAGTTATTCCTTTTGAAGGGAACTTATTTTATGAGCATGGAGAGTTTGAAAATCCTATTCCCCAAACTGACATTCTTCATTTTATGGGAGTTGGTTTTGACGGAAAAAAAGGAAAGTCTGTTCTTAAAATGCAACAAGATACAATCGGACTTTCGTTGGGTGCTAACGTTACAGCGGCAACTTATTTTGGAAATTCGGCTCAAGTTGCTGGGGTTTTAAAAACAGACCAGACTTTAACAACTGAGCAAATTCAAAGACTAAGAAATTCTTGGAATCAACGTTATCAAGGACCATATAATTCTAATAAGACAGCTATTTTAGAAAACGGATTAGACTTTAAACCGATTACAATAAATGCTCAAGACAAACAGCTTCTTCAATCTAGACAATTTCAAGTTGAAGAAATAGCTAGAATTTTTAGAGTTCCTTTGTCTTTAATTGGACACTTAGAAAAGGCGGCTAATTACAATTCTATTGAAGCTCTTTCAACTGACTTTGTTCGTTATACTCTTATGCCTTACTTAGTTCAATTAGAACAAGAAATGGAAATGAAATTATTTAGAGAAAATGAAATGGATTCTTATGAAATCAAATTTAATACTAACGGATTATTAAGAGGGGATTCAACGGCTAGAGCTACTTATTATAGAGAGATGACACAAATCGGAGCTTTGTCAATCAACGAAGTTAGACAAGCTGAAAAGTTAAATAAAATAGAAGACGGAGATAAACATTATTTCCCATTAAACTTTGCTCCAATTGGACAAACAAATACTGAGGAAAGCAATGACTAATTTTCCAACTAAAGGAGAAGACAAAAAAATTAGTTTAAGGAACAGCAATCATCCTCAATTTGATTTTGACTTTGCTAATAATGTCAAAGAACAAACTCCAGAAATTTGGAAAGCTGGAGGAAATATAAGAGGAAACGAAGCTTTTAACTTATGGAAAAAAGCTAGAGCTGGAGAAGAAACTGAAGGTGTTTTAAAATGGATTAAGGAAAGAGAAGCTTGGGTGGCTAGACATTTTGAAGACGGAAAACAATTTAAAAAAGACTTAGAACCAAACCTTTCAAATGTGGCTGGAGTAGTTGCTCAAATGAAATGGGGTGTAATTGGAACTTTAGGAGAACAAGGAATGAAAGACGTAATATTAGAATTGACTAAAAAATTAGAAGGTAAGAAAGACGATAGGCAAGTCAATGCTACTATTCAAAAAGGTTTAGAAAACAAAGTTGAAAAACATAATGAAGAAGTAAAGGATTTAGACGTTGCATGGAATCCGAGAGTTACTTACAAAACTTTATTGGAAGTGTTTGAAAGGGGCTTAGGAGCTTATAAAAGCAATCCAGAAAGCGTTCGTCCTAATGTAAGTGGACCAGACCAGTGGGCCTATTCACGCGTTAATTCATTTTTGTTTGCATTAAAAAAAGGAAGGTTTCAAGGCGGTAAACATGATACAGATTTGCTTCCGAATAATCATCCAGTAAAAAAAGATATGGAAGAAAATAAAATTAAAATTATGGAAAAAGTAAAAAGAGAATTAATCGGTTCAATGATTACAGATGGAATCGAAATGCCTTTATTTACAACGAAAGAAGAAGCTGAAGAAATGGCTAAGGAAATGGGAGCTGAAGGAGAAAACCTTTCGCATGAACATACTCTTAACGGACAAACTGTTTTTATGCCGTTTGGTTCTCATGAAGAAATTATGGCTGTAATGAATAAAGAAGACGAAGACGATATGGAAGAAAACGAACATATCGAAGGACACGAAGAAGAAGAAGAAAAGCCAATGGGATATCGTTCAAATCCTAATAAAGAAGTTAGAACATTCAACGTTCAAAACTTAGAGCTAAGAGAAGAAGGAGATTCTAACGTGGTTGTTGGTTACGCTAGTGTATTTAATACTCTTTCCAATGACTTAGGAAACTTCAAAGAAATTATTTCTCCAGACGCTTTTGAAGGACGTTTAAATGATGATGTTAGATTCTTAATAAATCATGAAGGTTTGCCTTTAGCTAGAACAACAAATGACACTCTTAGACTTACAACAGATGAAACTGGTTTGAGATATGAAGCAAAAGTGGCGAACACTTCTTTAGGTCGCGACTTATTAGAGTTAATGAGAAACGGAACTATCAATCAAAGTTCATTCGCTTTCGTAGTTGATGATGATTCATGGGAGGTTAAGGACGGAGTTAATATAAGAACAATAAACAAAGTGTCTAGATTATATGACGTTTCAGCTGTAACTTACCCAGCTTACGAAGAAGCTTCGGTGGCTTTACGTTCAATGGACAAATGGAAAAAAGAAGAAGAAAATAAGGTTTTCAAAGAGAACCTAAAAAAAGAGAAGGAAGAAAGAGAGAGAGAGGATTTGGATTTAATCAAACGTAATTTAAGAGAGTTACGATTGTCAATCATAAACAAAAAGTAATTAATTAATAAACTGAATTTAAAATGAAAAACTCAAAGTATTATATCGAAGAAAGAAGTTCAGTTGTTGAAAATATGGAGGCTATAATCGATACAGCGAAAGTTGAAGGTCGAGAGCTGACTGAAGCTGAGACAACTGAATTCGATTCTTTAAACGAAAAAGCTAACTCTTTAGAGAGTATGGCTAAAAGAGCGGCTTCATTCGAGTCGTTACAAGCTTCTAAGGCTTCTAAGTCTAATGAAGTAACTGAGGAGAACACTCCTAAAGAAATCCGTAACTATTCTTTTCAAGAAGCTTTAGCTCAAGCGGCTTCTGGAAGACTATCTGGACTAGTAAAAGAAATGGACCAAGAAGCAAGAAATGAATCTCGCTATACTGGTCAATCATTCAAAGGTATTGGAATACCAGCTTCAATTTTAACTAGAGCGGCTGTGGCTACTGCGGCTGGAAATGCTACTGAGGTTATGCCTTGGACGGACCAATTAGAAGCAAACTTAGTGTTAGCTTCTGCTGGTGCTAATTTCTATTCTGGTGTTACAAATATGAAGTTCCCAGTTTTTAGCTCAATCAATTCTGGTTTCGTAGCTGAGACTGGCGGTTCTGCTCCAGCGGCTAATGGTACTGCTTCAAGCGTTACTTTAAGCCCAAAGAAACTTATTTCTATTGTTAATGTTACAGCTGAAGCTATAACTCAAAATGCTTCTATCGAAGCGGCTTTGCAAAGAAATATGGCTCAATCTGTTGCGGCTACTTTAGAGAATGCTTTATTAGATACTTCAGACGTTTCTAATGCTCCAGCTTCTATATTTGCTGACGCGGCGGCTGGTTCAACTGCGGCTGTGTCTGCGGCTTCTTTATTAGAACTAGAAACTACGGTTCTTGGAAATGGTGTTCAGTTAGAAGGTGCTAGAATGGCTTACTTAATGGATATGGACGCTTACAAATTAACTAAAACTTTAGCTCAAGTTAATTCTGTATCTCCATTATATGACAATAGAGACAAGACTGCAAACGGATATTTCACTTTCGTTTCTGGTAACGTTGCGGCTTCTGGAGCTTCTGGAAAAGAACACGTTCTATTCGGAGACTTCTCGAAAGTACACATTGCTCAGTTTGGCGGTTTAGATGTTATATATGACATTTACACTAACGCTGGAACTGGAGAACCACGTTACGTTTTAACTTCTTTAGTTGACGGAGACGCTGTTCAAAATGATACTGCTTTTGCTACATTAATTGAAGCGTAATTTATTTAATTAATCGGAAGAGGGTTTCGGCTCTCTTCCTTTTTATTTTTTTAATATGATAACAAGTTCGGATTTAGGATTACACATAACTACTGGTTACGGAAAACTTTTTTTGAAAACAGCTCCTTCTACAACTCCAGTTTCTTTAACTGAAGCTAAGACACATTTAAGAGTTACTGGAACTGATGATGATACTTATATTACAACGTTAATAGACGTAGCAACTCAGACAGCTGAAGAGTTTTTGAATCTAAAGTTAATGTCTCAAACATGGGTATTATATTTAGATGAGTTTCCAGATTATTTTGATTTGTTAATTGGAACGCTTAGAACAGCTGAAATTGGAGGGATTAAATATTATGATGATAGTAATGTTCTTACAACTTTAGCTAATTCTAACTATTTTATTGACGAATTCCATAGACCAGCTAGAGTTTATTTTGCTGATGACGCCACTATTCCAGATACTTTTGACAGACCGAATGCAGTTGCTGTTGAGTTTACTTTAGGTTTTTCAACTGCGTCAAATGTACCAGCTCCAATAAGACAAGCTATTCTTTTAATGATTGGAACTTATTATGAAATAAGACAGAACGTAGTAACTGGAACAATTGCAACTCATATTCCTAAGACATCTGAATTTTTATTAAGACAATATAGAATCCAACAATAATGAATATTGGAAAGCTTGACAGATATATTAATATAATTCAAGGAACGTTTTCCCAGAATGGTTATGGCGAAAATATAAGAAGTACCTCGACACTAGCTTCGGTTTGGGCTAGATTTGAATTTCAAAGAGGTGACGCTGGTTTTGAAGCTGACACTTTTATTGGAACAGCTAAGGCTCGAGTTACAATACGTTATCGCTCAGACTTGCAAATTTCCCCTAAACACTTTATTTCTTATGATAGTAAAGAATGGTTTATTCGTTCAATTCAAGAAATAGGAAGGAAAGAAGGTTTATTGTTAGAAGTAGAAGAAAAAACAACGGATTAAAAAATGGCTACAAATCAATTCATAAAAATAGAAGTTGATAAAACTGAGCTAAATCAAATAGCAAAAGATATTGAAAGACTATTACCTCCAAGAAGGGGAACTAAAACAATAGTTCGACAAGCTATGCGAAAAGCTATGAAACCTCTTTTAGCTCAATTAAAAAGCTTTTATTCTAACCATAAAGATTCTGGAGACTTGGTTAAGTCTTTCGGTTTAATAAACGGCAAAGGAAGAAGAGATAGTTTTCCCTCAGTTTATGTAGGACCAAGAAAAAAAGCAACTGGAAAAGGAAGAAAGCTTCCAACTGGTTATATGTATTATATTGAGTATGGTAGAGCTGGAGTATCTCCAAAAAGATACTTAGACAAATCGGCTAAGGCTACGGCTCAACAAGTTTATGGAAGTATAATTCCAAGTTTAAGAAGTATAATTGATAAAAGATTTAAGAAAAAAGGATTAATCTAATGGCTGTAAACGGAGTAGGAAAAGCAATATATAATATACTTAGTAATGATTCAAGTATTACTGACGTAGTTGGAACTAGAATTTTTCCCCAAAAGATTGAGTTCAATTCTACAATTCCAGCAATAACTTATTTTATTACTAGTACAACTCCAACAAATACAAAGAACGGAGCTTCAAGATATGACTTTACTGAAGTTCAAATTACAGCTTTTGGCTCAACTTATGACCAAGCTTCTAATTTAGCTAGATTGATAAGAATAACTTTGGATTATGTTAGTGGAACTTATGCAAGTATTCAAGTTGATAAAATATTTTTCCAAGACGCAAATGATATTTATGACGATAATTTTGGAGAAAAGGGAATTCATTATGTGGCTATGGATTTTCAATTTAATATAAAAAGATAAAACTATGCACAAATTAAAAATGAAAAAAGATGTAACCTTTAGAGATATTGAATATCTTAAGGGAGAAACTTACGAAGTGTCTGGAAAGATAAGAAGAGTATTCTTAAAATTAGACGCAATAGAAATAAAGAAAACAACGAAAAAGAAATCAAAGTCCGTTAGAGACTTAGATACTAGTATTTAATTTAAAATTTTAAAACAATGGCGATTTTTAATGGAACGGACTTAATATTAAAAGTAAGTCCAAGTGCTGGTGGAAGTGACGCAAAATTAATGCACTCACAATCCGTTAGCTTAGATGTGTCAATGGACACAATAGATATAACTACAAAAGACTCCTCTGGAAGACAAGAACTTCTAGCTGGTTTAACTTCATTCTCTTTAAGCTCAGATGGCTTAATGGACTTCAATCCAACAACTGCGGCTAATACGGAGTTTGACGAATTATTTGTTCAAGGTTATACAAATAGAACAGCTGTAACATTTACTTTCACTTTAGCTACAACGGCTTCTGGAGATTACACTTTTTCTGGAAGTGGAATTATAACAGCTCTTTCAGTTTCTGGTGGTGTTGAAGACGCTCCTACTTATTCAGTAAGTATTCAAGGAAGCGGTGCTTTAACTAAGAATGATATTTAATAACATTTCGTTGGTGGGGTTGGTCTTCGGACCGCTCCACTAATGAACTTAAAACTAACGAAATTATGTTTGAGGTAGTAATACTTAATAAAAAAGATTATCCAATTAGATTTGGAATGAACGCTCTTAGAATTTATTGTAAACAAACAAATCGAAGCTTAAACGATTTGCAAAAACTAGGACAAGATATGAGCTTAGATGACGCTGTTCAGCTTATGTTTGCTGGACTTAGAGACGGCTCAAGGGTTGCTGGAAAAGAATTCACTTTAACAATTGATGACTTAACAGACATTTTAGACGAAGACTTTGAAGCTTTACAAAAATGTTTAAATGTGTTTACTGAACAATTCTCAGCTAAATTCAATTCTGAGGGAAACGCAAAGAGGGAGAAAAAAACTCCCAACAAAAACAAATAGACTGGGACGATTTAGAAGCTATTGCTTATGGCTTTGGAATCTTACCAAAAGAATTTTGGGACTTAACATTCCACGAATTCTTTTTATTGCAAAGGGGAAGAAATGAGATTTTTCAAATGAAAGAAAGATTTGAATGGGAGAGGACAAGGTGGCTTTGTGCTGTATTATTACAGCCGCATAGAAAGAAAGGAACGTCAATAAAACCGACAGACCTTATTAAGTTTGAATGGGAAAAGAAAGACAAAAAAACTAATTTGAAAGAAAGAAAATTGAGAGGGGAATATGCTAAAAAGAAATACGAAGCAATAGAAAAAAACAAAAAAAAGAAAAATGACTAAAAGACTTTCCGTTGGCTTATTTTTAGATGACAAACAATTTCAAACTGGATTGAAGAGAGCTTCAAATTCAATGAAAAAATTTGGAAAACAAATGGCTCAAACTGGAGCTTCTTTGTCCACTAAATTAACTCTTCCAATTGGGGCGGCGGCTGTGGCTTCTGTTAAAATGGCTTCAGACTTTGAAGAATCATTGAATAAAACTCGAGTTGCTTTTGGAGAATCAAGTACGGAAGTTGAAGCATTTGCTAAAACTACATTAAAGAACTTTGGACTAGCTGAAGGCTCAGCTTTAGATATGGCTTCAATGTTTGGAGATATGGCTACTTCTATGGGGCTTACTCAACAACAAGCTGGAGGAATGGCCACTTCTTTAGTAGGACTAGCTGGAGACTTAGCTTCATTTAAGAATATTGGAATAGAACAAGCTCAAACGGCTTTAGCTGGAATATTTACTGGAGAAACTGAATCTCTTAAAAAGCTAGGTATTGTAATGACTGAAGCTAATCTTAAACAATTTGGCTATAATAAAAACATGAGCCAAGCTGAAAAGATTGGAATAAGATATAAGGCTATAATTGAAGCAACTAAAAACGCTCAAGGAGATTACTTGAGAACATCTGACGGAGTTGCTAACAGCACCAGAACTTTAACTGAATCGGTCAAAGAACTAGCGACAGATTTTGGAACTTTACTTCTTCCAGTTGCTTCTAAAGTTATTGCTAAAGGACAACAATTAGTTGATTTTTTTAGAAATTTAAGCACCGAACAAAAAGAAACTATTATTCAAGTTGCTGGAGTTGTTGCTGTTGTAGGTCCTACTTTAGTAGTTTTTGGAAAATTAGTTGGTATTTTAGGAACTGCAACTAAGGCTCTAAGAGCTTTTAATTTAATGATGGCGGCTAATCCAGCTGTTTTAATTGCTACCGCAATAGCTGGTGTGGTTGCGGCTATTGTGTTTTTTGCAACTTCTTCTAGTGAAACTGCAATAAAAGTTAGAAATGCTTTTAGGAAAATGGCGAATGGAGTTCTTAATGCTCTTAATTTAATGATTGAAGGACTTAACTTTTTTAGGGACGAACAAAATAAAATAAAACCAATTGAACCTTTTAAGCTAGAAGAACCATTAAAAGAAACTGCGAATGCGGCTGACGAAGCTACTAAGGCTGTTAAAGATTTACAGAATACAACTAACAATTTTAAACCTTTCCAGCCATTAGAATTAAGCGAAGACCAGAAAGGAACTGGAAGAAAGACTGAAGCTAGAGAAATAACTTTAATGCCTAAAATAGACCCAAATGCTCCAGAATTAATAAAAGCAACTACTTTAGTAATTAAAGAAAATTTTGAAAATGCAACTCAAGCCGCTGAAGATTTAAAGAATAAAGTGCAAGAAACAGCTAATGTGGCTGGAAGTGCTTTTATGTCTATGGCTGATAACTCGGAAGCTTCACTTGGAGAAATGGCGGCTGGGGCGGCAAATGCGGCAAGGGAAATAATTAAGGTTGAAGCGGCTAAAGCTGTGGCTGGTTTTGCGTCTTCTATTTTTGCTACTGTTCCTTTTCCAGTGAACTTAATGTTAGCGGCTTCGGCTGGTGCTATTGCTGGTAGTTTATTCGCAAAAATAATTCCTCCTTTTGCTGAAGGGGGTTTAGTTTCTGGAGCTACTTTAGGAATGGTTGGAGAAGGTCGAGGAACTTCAATGGTTAATCCAGAAGTTATTGCACCGCTAGACAAACTTCAAGGAATGTTAAATCAAGGTGGCTCAACGGAAGTTTTTGGAAGAATAAGCGGTTCGGACATATTGCTTTCAAGCGATAGGGCTAGAGGGAATAGAAAAAGAACTAGAGGAAACTAATGGGATATTTTGTAAGAAATACAGCTGAGTTTCAAAATGAACTTGGAAGACATTATAAAGTAATTATATTTGACAATACTTTGTCTGGAGATTCTTCGGACACATTTACTTTAAGCAAAAGAGGATTCGACCTCACTTATGAAACTGAGGACCGAACAAGGTTTACTGGTTTGATTCCTAGCAACGTTGAGTTCGATATAGTTACAACAAGCGTTGCTGATGAAACTTTGGCTTCAGATATTAAGGGAGCGGCTTTTGGAAGGTTCTTAATTAGAATAGATAAGTCAGACGATAACGGCTCAACTTACTCTCGTTGGTGGTGTGGAAATATACTTTCAGACGTTTCTTCAAATCCAGATTTATCATTCCAACAGCACCCAAGTTTTACTTTTACAGCAACTGACGGACTGGCTGAGTTAGTAGATGTTAAACTCGATGACAATACAACTTACGCTTCTTTAAATACTTTGACTCCTTTTGTTGATGTAATTATTTCAAGTTTAAAAAATGATTTAGATAGTTCTGTTTTTTGGAATGCTACTGGGACTGGTCATAGATTCCTAAGAACTATGGTAAACTGGTACACGGACAATATGCCCACTCCAGCTTCTAACATAGACCCACTTAGACAATCTGGTAGCATATTTAGAGCTTTTAGAGAAGTTGAAAACGGAACTGAAGTAACTATTAGTTCTTATGACGCTTTGGACAGAATATGTAAAGCTTGGGGGGCTAGATTGTTCTTAGCTGACGGACGTTGGAACTTTACTCAAAATAATTCATATACTCAAATGGCTTCTGGTGGCGGTCAATGGAGAAGGGACTATTACAAACAAGACAATGACGTAATTGCTTCCGATTCAACAGATTACAGATACTCAGTAAGCAACGTTTTAACTGGTGGTTCTTTTGACGCTTTGCCCCCAGTTCAAAGTGTAGTTGTACCTTATAACTTTCTTTTTGATTTGGACTTTATTTCAACTCCTTATGTTCTTTGGAATACTTGGGTAAAAGGAGAAGTCCCAGACTGGGGGTCTCCAAGTGCTACTCAACACAAAACAATAGGGACAGCTTTAGAAAGAGATATGGGAAGTATTTCAGCGGCTACGAATGCACGGATTGAATGGAATTTAAAATTCCGTCCTAAATGGTTTGGAAATCCAGACTTAACTGGGTACCCTGAAGCTTGGTCTCCTCCTAGTAATGCATTTCAAACTTTAGCTTGTTTTGTTAATGCTTATTTGAAACTAGTTGGAGATTCTGGAAAACATTATTACATCGGAATGTCTGGTCCAGCTACTTCTCTAACATATACTGCTAACAGCTCGGTTGGTGTTTATGAATGGATTGAGTCGGGAACTACCGCTAGTCCTTCAGTTCCTAGTCAAATGAATACTAATTTAAAAAATATATGTGCTGGGCCTTTTCCTTTTTATACACTTTGGAACCAGTTTCCAGCTGGAAATAATCAAGTTGCAATTACTGGGACAACAGTTGCTGGAAATGGAGGTTCTGGTGGTTCGGCTTTAGACGCTATTCCAGAAGACGGAACACTTTTTTTAGTTGCTTACGCTCAATTTAAATGGGTTTATTCTGGTTTTCAAAGCCAACCGTCTGCTGGTATAGATGTTAGTGGAACAATGCTTCCAAGTGGAACTTCTACGGCTGCTACTCCAACTGGTATAGACGGACTTGCTTGTGGTCTTCCAATAATAAATGACCAAAATGAGTTCTTTAGGTATGTAGTGGACGGGTCTGGAACTAGTATTAATGAATTTACTTCGACTCAAGGAACAACAGTTTCAAACACTATTTTAAAAACTGAAGAAGTATTTTTTGGAACTGGTCCAACGGCTTTGAGTAATACTAAAGTTATTGTAATAACTAACGTTTCTGGTGGTGTTTTAACTCCTATAACTTTTGATGATGGAACAAATTCGACATGGGAAGTTTATCATCAATCAACTGGAGACGGAGTTACTGGAAGACTTTCTAAAATATTAGGAAAAGAAATTTTGGCTGGAAGAAAAACTCCTTGCGATATTTTTAACGGAACAATAAGAGATAAAGATTATGAGTACTTTAATGCACCAACAAACATAAGTGGCTCGAAAGTTTTTGTTCCTCAACAAATGACGTTCAATGCTGAAGCTGGAGTTTGGTCTGGTCAATGGATTGAAGCTTCGGTTGATATAACAGCCCAAACTTATTCGACAAGCCAAATCCCAAACACTACTCCCCCAACTTCAAGCCAAAACATTTATTAATATGAGAGTAGAAACCTTTGAGACATTTGCACAATTACGAAGCTTAACAGCGACTACAATATTTACTGAAGCTGGAACTTTGACAAGTTTATCAACAGCAAATACTGGTAAAATAGTGGCTAAAAGTGGAGATTCAGTTTTTTTATGGATTAAACAATCTCAAGTTTCTTATGAATTGACTTTAACTTCAGACTTAGGAAACGCTGACAGAATTACATTTTCTTCTATTGATATTGATTTTAACATTCCAGCTGGGAGTTTGATATTGTTTGACTATGCTAATTATCATGAAAAACTAAACAATAAAAAGTTTTATTTTCAACAATCATTATATCTAACAGCTGGGACTAACGGAAATGATTATCTTTCAGCTTTTGGAACTAGTGCTTTTTCTGTAAATTCAGCGGTTACTTTAGCTGACGGAAACTCTAAGCCAAATCGCTGGGCTTCTCAGTTTCCTATTTATGTAGCTACTGAAGATTGTACTTTAACAAAAATTAAAGGACTTAGTTCTTCGGACGCTGGGACTGGAGATGACGCTGTTATTTCAATTTGGAAAATGTCTCCAAATATTGGAGGGACATCTAACTTAACTATTAACTTAATAAAAGCCTTTACTCTAACCAGTCAAAACAATCAAAATCATTTATTTGACTTAGAAGACACTCCTAGTGCGAATCAAGACTTAACGGAAGGACAAGCTATCTTTGTAAGTATAAGACGTACTGGAGCATTGAATAGCGGTGTCGAATGGTACGCTGATATAGGCTTTGAAGTAACTTCATTCAGATAATGAGAAAACTATTAACAATAATATTTATTTTTATTTCTGTTCAATGCTTTGGACAATTGTCTGATTTGTTTAAATACTCAACAATTTACACTTCAGCTTCTTTAAATAATTCTTTATTTACTCAAGGAATATGGCTAATGACTCCAGAAGGACAGCTGGTTGATGTAACAAGGGACAATCCTTATGACTTTTCTATAAATATAGGAATAAGAAAACTAGCTCGATTTGAGTATCAAAAAAAGAAGGGAGACTTCTATACTGGAGAAGAAAGAGAATATTCCGACAAATCAAATATCGGTGCTGTTAATGGCTTAGAATATAAGTTTCAAATAAACACTAGAAGACAGCAAGGAAGGGAGTTCGAGAATCGTCATTTTATGGTTAGATATTTAGGAGACTATTATACAATAAAAGCTGAACAATTATTCAACGGACTTGCTGATATTAAGCTACAAAATATAGACACTAGACTTAGACTAAAGATAGGAAATAAGATAAACATAACAGCTGGTTTTATGAATGCTTGGAGACCTTTGGGATATGAATACAACGCTATTGAGGCTTATCAAGAAACTGGAAATCCTTGGTATCAATTAGCTTACGACTATGGATTCGAGGACCAATATTATTTTATTGACGGAAACCAGAATGGAGTTGATGACTGGTTCGACTGGTATGACTGGACTTGGACTAATCCAGACGGAGAAGTTATTGCTCAGACTGATTATGAATTTTATAAATATCATTTTGGGAAAGTTGTTAGAGAATACACTTTGGACATTCAAGATAGTCTCGGAATGGTTAGAGAATTAAACGTTGCTTTAGGGGTTTCTTTTTATCATTATGGAGAAAGATTCTGGATTCATGCTTTTGGAGACGTATTCCCAAAAAGGTGGCTTGAAGAAATAGACGAAGAAGTTCTTAGATTTATTGAACTAGATAACGAAAGAATTGATTATTCTTTGGGATTTATTCTGGGTTCTAAACTAGGTAAAATGAAAAGGTTTGGATTGTTTATTGAAGGAGATTATAACAAAATGTTTGGAAAAGAGTTTTTTCATTTAACTGGTGGATTAAATTATTTGATTTATTAACAATTGATTATTAATAACTATGAAAACAATATGTAAAATTATTACGTTTTTAACGTTAGGTTTAGTATGTTTTAACAAATGCGACAAAAATTGTAAGAAATAATGGCTACGGAAATAAACAAGGACACTAAATTAAAATTAAGTTTGGAAACCATTATTAGTTTGGGTTTTGCTCTAGTTAGCATAACAGCTGTTTACTTTACTTTAAAAGGAGAAATTGCTACGGCTATGGAGTTTCCAAAACAAGACGTAACGAGAACTGAGTTTGACCTTAGAATTGAAGCTATTGGAAATCAAGTTATGTATAATGGCGAACAATTGGAGGAAATAAAATCTCAGCTTG
>CETF01048438.1_pt1 | contig 15791 bp, 10 predicted proteins | sample 326991 | NCBI WGS metagenome assembly CETF01 (sample SAMEA2622331, study PRJEB7988) | marine metagenome | biome: marine biome (ENVO:00000447); feature: surface water layer (ENVO:00002042); material: "saline water (ENVO:00002010), including plankton (ENVO:xxxxxxxx)" | depth 5 m | reverse complement strand
TGAGAAGAGTAATAAATTCCATATGTTATGGGAGATTCATATGAAGTTTCATAAATTCCATAACTTGCTCTCAGTTTCTTTGATATCTTAGATTTTACTAAATCAATTATTTCTCGATACAGGGAATTCTGTGTTCTTAAGGATTCCGATGGAATACCAAAATAGTATCTAATCTCTCTGATTTCTTCCATTGGATACAATAACCTCTCCACTCGGTCTTCGCCCATAACTCCAAATGTGCAAATCCTTGCTGTATCTGGTGGGGGCGAAAATGAGTCTGAGACAGATTCAGAGTTCTCAAATACGTTCAGCAAGTGTATCATATTCACCAGATAAGAGTTCAAAGTATCGTGGTACTCTAGTATTGGGACGTCGCCAAGCATAGATTCCAAACTCGCATTTTGTACCAAGAAAATCTTCTTGAAAAGTCCGGACCTAGTATACTGTTGCAACACATTTCTCACTATATTCTCTTGGAGTCTCTTCGTTTGACCCAGCAGTTCGACCTCTGGTTCAATATATAGCAAGGATATATTTGCACCTTTCTTGTGTATCTGCTCCAACAAGCGAAGGGAAACACCAGATACTACGCTTGCACCACTAAGAATTACGAGCACCTCCCCACTTAAACCTCTAAGGAAATTGCCAGTTTTAAGTTCTAATTTTTCGTACTCTTCTGGACTGTCAAGGTCAGGCAGATTCAGACATCTCTTTTCACCTTGCAATCCCCTATCAACTTTCAAGATCTTGTATTGAGGAAACCTGGAAAACTGTTCTGCCAAGTTACAACCAACACGTCCCAAACCTATTATATTCATGCTATTTTAATATCCTTCATGTTGCCAAAGTCCTTACCCATCTTGACGTTTGCCTTAAAATAACCAAGGCGGGTCTTTTCAAAAACCTTTACTATCGACATCAATAAATTCTTGTCTTGCTTAGAAAAATCTATAATTACAGAATCGTGCAAGGTAAAGCAGATCCTAGATTTGCACTGCTGCAACATCTGCCTTATCTTCAGTGCGTTCTCAAGCACTATATCATTGGTCGTAGACTGAATCAAATAATTGATACACCTTCTGTCATCGGTCGCTATCTTCCTACCAAAGGGGTTTGTAACATACTCTCCATCCCAAAAGTCAACTTTTATTGCCTCTTTGTTATATAGTTTGTCTAGTGCCGTGTCTTTTGATTCTGGGTTGTACAACCAAGCAAAGAATCTTTCTTTCATCTGTTCTCTTGTTGCAGAATTGTTCTCAACATTTTCAAGGTTCCACTTGTGTATATCCCCTTCGATATCACGCTTGCCAGACAAGGCGAGAAAAGTACGTGCCTCTGCGGAGTTAAAGTCCAACTCAACGAAAACATCGTTGATTGGTCTTAGAATACTACGATGGTCTCGACTGATGTTCAGTATGGGGAAGGTGCCTCTCCTGGTGGTCAGTCTTCCTGTCTTTGACCCAAAGACCTCTAGTTGGATTCTTTTTTGTACCTGCTCAAGTCTCCGCAGAAACTCCCTGGTTCTTGTCCTATATCTCAAGTGATTTATGTTGGACGGGTCAAGATTTAGGTCGTAATTGGAAATCTCCTCCAACATGATATGGACTTGCTTCAGGAAATCATAATTCTTCACCTGCTTTCCTTCAAGGACAGATTTGCAAATCTTATCCTTGATGTCAAAGTACTGGTGCATCAGATCACTTGGTATCAGATCAAAGAAGCAATTCGTTTCTAAATCTACCTTTGCCGTCTTTATGGCAAGCATATGTGCCCTAAGTCTGCCGTTAACAGAATCGAACTGCTCCTTAATTGCTTCTGGGCAGCATTGTTCCAAGGTTAAACCACCTGACCAGACCCAAGCATAGTCACACTTCAACTCAGAAAGAAGCGATGAGTGTTTCCACGTAACATACTTTTGCGATGGATCTAAATCTGAAACCTTATGTAAGCGTCCCTTTGAGAAGATTGTTTGACACCCTGTTTTCTCGTCAACTACCTGAATGATCATTTGATTCCTATTTTTTATGTATAGTCAACATTATATGATGTAATGGTTTCGGTGTAAAGATATTTCTCATATTTTTTGCAAAAAAGTTCAAATCATAATTAACGTTCTTCACTCCTTGGTTCAAGTGATTCAGAGCAATCTCAAGACCATACCTCTTCTCAACACTCATACACTCCTTGATGATTGCATCAAACTTTTTCTGATGCATCTCTGTAAAAAGTGCAGTTTCCATCAACCTGACCTTGAGTAGTACTTCCATCCAAAACTGCAGGTCGTACCCATACGAAGGGTCCACGAGAGGTCTTCGCCTATACTTTTGACTTTGCAGTTTATTGTCTGCCGAGTACTTCTGCACCACAAGGTCTGGTCTCATAGATATAAACTCATTGTAAAGATTCGGTAACAAAGACCTTAGTGTGTCCATATCCTCCAAATGCGTCTTCATGTAGAACCTCTCAAAGAAGTTGCCACCCAAGGGAGAAAATGTGACCCCTGAAACGTTTGCGTACTCGGACATCTTGGCAGATCCAACATTTGCTATGAGTGACCAGGGACTTTCCCTATTCAAACGAAAACCATACTTGCCACATTTATGAGCAAAAATCCTAAAAGTAGGAGACGACAGCATGTCGATTTTAGCAAATTCGTCTGACTTTGAGTTTGGCAACAAATCTATCACTAATCCAGAAACATGATTTGGCACCATACGAGACATCATCAACCCAGTTTTTGTTATATAGATTTTCTCGCGGGATTCTTTCATGACCTGAAAACAAACTTTTGTAAAATCCGAAAAGTTTCTTATGCTCCTGTCATACCTCTGAATGCACTCTCTCAAGATCCTTTGTCTAAAAGATTGCATAAACCCGTTGTAATATTCGCCAAAATCAGACCAGCCACGAACAGGGGTCAGAGTTTCTATTCCCATTATTGGTTGCAATGCCTTTTTTGCAATCGACGCATCGTAATCTCTGCGTAGATCTGCAAACGCTCTAGCAACAAAGTTTATCGCAGAAACTCCTTCGCCGCCCTTAAGAAGCGCAAGGGAATCGGTAGACTCAACCATAAGTCGGACCGCACTATTCAAATAATCTACCTTGCCATAAAGACGCTCGTCTGCGCTGAGATCTAGTGGTTGTGGGACGTCCTCTGGAAACGCCTGTTCCTTCATCGCCGTTTTCAATAAGAACTTGTCCTTTGCCGATATGTCGTTAAACCGCTTCATCACTCTGCCATCCTTGCCTGATCTTCTTCGACCCTTGATGCGAAGTTGCCAATCGTGTACGCTTCAGGATTGTGAACCTTTTTACCATTTATATAAATCACATCTCTCCCTCTTACACGCTTGACTCCAGCAATATAACTTGCACCATTGGGAGGTCCGGTGACCTGCATGTAGACCAAGTCCCCAGATTCTCTCGCTTGTGTTTGCCGAGATTCACGGGTGGGTGCGTCAAGAAACTCCTCCGCATATTCGTCCAACGCGGACTGGCTGTTCGTTTTATCCCGATACATTGCCTGTGCTGCCATGACCTCAAAATACATGGTCTCAAAATCTGGTGCCAACATGCCTTTGGCAACCCGATACTCTTCACTTACTACGCCCAGTTGACGCCTCAGTTCTTTGTCGCGGAAGTTTGACGTCTCCTGGTTCTTAACTTCTTCCCTAAACCTTCTCAAATTGGTGTCAGAAGTAGTTTCTAATTGTTTCTGTAAACGATAGTACTGATCAGATATTTTCCTCATAAATGCAGCATTGGGTCCGTTGCCAAACTCATTCATTTCCACCTCTCTGAGTTGCTGTTCAGCAACGGCATCGTCCACTTTTTGTTCCTCCTCAAGGGCAGCGGCCGCGGCGTCTTCTGCTGCCTGGGCGGCCGCCATACTTGTTGCTGCATCAGCAATCGTTATCATCTTTGGTCTTCGCAATTCCTTGCTAAGATTTGGCATAGAGTTGTGCACGCATCGCAACTGAGTTTCAAAGACCTGCCCTCTTATAAAGTGAGTAACACCTAGGATGGTATAATATCCACCGATTTGCAAGGTAGATGCTATCGAGTTTCTATTTGCAACCGAACCGAATCCAGTCACCAACGGATCTACATAGACGGTCATACCTGGTTTAAATAGAGTATTACCAATCAAAGTTATATCACAATTGTATGGTGCCGTAGCAAATATATGACTATGACCCTCCGAAACTGCTTTGAGAGTTTGTGATTCGCGCCAACCTGGGATGTTCGCTTTTGCAAAGTTTATTGATTTTAGCAAACCCTTGTCCCTACCGACCACCAGATGATGAATTCCGTGGTCGAAATCTTCTTTCTTTTTCCCAGTCATATACTCCGCACTTCCCTGTCCAGGTAAAGCATACAGAAACAACAACTCTCGCAAACCCTTTGCCTGGTGCCTGGAAGGCAATAAGGTGTTCTTCTTCCTATTCAACAATTGCTTTTCAGTGATGACCCTTGAGGGATTGTTTGAAATAAGTTTAGAATTATGGTTCACTACGAAGTTGTTCATTGACAACCTACTGACTGGAGGTTTCATTCTTTCTGACTTTTCCTGCAAGTTACCCCCAAGAACCTTAAATATCAAGTTATTGCAAACATCTTTTATAAAATCAAAGAACGGATAAATGACTCTATTTTTCTTATTAACGTTATCTTCAAACCACTTAGTGTAGGTCTCTATTGTGATAGGCATAAACGCCAAATTATGCAAAGTCCTGTTGGGTTGCAGATCATTTGGACCTTGACCGGAACTAATAGTGGGCACCATACCCAAAACAAACTCATATTTTCTTTGCCTCCGGTCCAATTTTATGCCGGATTGTGCCTGAAATGTTGCAATTGCCTCGTCCAGAAAGTCACCAAAATAGAAAAAAGTTATCTTTTTTGACTCCTTCGTAGGGGGTGGACCTGACCCGTCCAGACTAATATTGAGATTGTGTGGTTGCCTAAAGACAGGTTCTGCCGACTCTGCTAGGAAACAATAATCCTTGAACAATTCCACATCTGTTTGCTTTGCATACGCAGAGTACAACTTTTTATTGTCCTTGAGTCTGTCCATTATACTTTTATACTTTGTTCTTAAGTTCTTTGCCTTTGTCTTGTTGATCTCTTTTATGTTTTCTTTTCTCGCTCTGCGGCGGGCACCCTCTTTCCTCTTGGTTGACTTTGCCAAAGCAACAGGATCTTCCTGATCTGTGGTTTCAGCGGTAAGTGAAACATCCACGTCCTGTGATTGCGCCATTGCATCGATAGCATCATCGTACTTTTGATTGAACTCTTCACTGTTTAATTGACGCTTCACCTTTAAAAGTTGTTCTAACTCGCCAGACTCGACTTCCGGAAAGATGTCTGCATCGATATCACCCAAAGTACTCTCTAGGCGAGCAATGTACTCTATGTCCAATCCCAAAGTGCCATCCTGGTTTACAGTAAAGGTATGGTCCTTGAGACCCAACATAAGCGACATCTTGTTTGCCTCAATCGCTGCGCGCTCACTTCTTGAAATCAAGTTTGACGCCACGTCAGAAACATTCCACCCCACTTCAAGTCTTAACTCATTCACGGTTGAGTTTGCCTGAGTCTTCACTGGATATTCTATCAACCTCATAATGTGGGAATCGCTATTTGATTTTGTAAGTGTTTCGACGTCCTGCAAGAACAGTCTTAGTTTAACACTAAACAGTTTATCAACAGAAACAAGGTCAGTACCCTGGAACTGTATTTCAACGTCGGTCAACCCTGCGCCGCCTCCGCGCTTGCCATTGAACACGTTGGCAATGTCTCGTCTATCCAAAAACGTTCTTAACTCAATCTGCGTCTCTTTTATTTTATCCCGAGTGGTAAGATCTGACTTGACCGAAAATAATCGGACTCGCGGAACTATGTGGGAAGCTTCTGGTGTCTTTAGGTCCATCATGACCCTCTTGTTTGCCGATTGAAACAAGTTGTTAACAAATGGCGGCGACACCTCTGCCAAATACAAATTAGGCATGTCGGACTTTGCATTGGCGATTTTTGCCTCCATACGAGGGCGAGCAACCTGCTCTATTTGAAAGTACAAATACGCTTGAGGATCAAAGCGCCAACTGTCCTTTGCCGACTCAAGACCTTCCAGTGCCAACTCTTCCTCTTCGACTTCTGCTTTCAGGGTCTCAAAACTTCTTGAGACGGATTCGCGTTTTTCTTTTTCATCCGCTTCGAAGGTACCCAGGACCGCTCTTTCAAGGGCATTCAGGATTCGCTTCTTAACGTTTCCGCGCTCGCCATTTACTAACTTACCTGCCTCGCCTGCGTTCAGTCGCTTGGTGTACTCACGATATACTGCGGTCGCAACAGAGACGTGAAGTACATAAATATCTCTTGCTAGACGCGGATTAATGTAGTAATTTGTTGGGATCACCAGATCTCTTGCAAATCCCGCTAGTGCACCCAGAGTCTCGTTAGCTTCGGCAACCACACCAATTCCAATACCTGAAACACCACGGGCGGTTCCGACCGTAATATTGGCGAGTTGTTGCACATAGTCAGAAAGATCTTGCTCTGATCTTGTAGTAAGTCGCCAGTGAGCATAGTGCAAACTCGGGTTAAAACCAGGAACAATACTTAAATAAGATTGCGCCTGCCCTCGGGTCGACTTAACCCTTGACTTTGTTTTCTCAATGACATTGAAGACTTCTTCAGTACCGTCCAGTGCAAGCAGGTCTTGCACTTCCATGGTTGCTGCAATCTCCCTTATGTCTTTCTTGAACTTTTCGACTGTAGAATCGGCATCTTCGTCTTGTTTACCAGGCAGTTGCTTTAGAGTCCTACTTGACTCGCCCACGGCTTGAACCAACAGAGCAGTCGATGTGAGGTCCAGATCCCTATCAACACCATCTTTTACCAACTTTTTAGTGGTCTTCTTTAGTACCGACTGTGTGCCGCCCGAGTCGTAAAAGTCTAATAGACTCGTTGGTTTTCCATTCGGGGGTTCAATATAACTTTTTGGGAAGAAAGCGCCATGCCATTTTGCCTGACCCGCTGATACCTTAGTTACCTCATACGGTTGTATGATATTGGGATCTTTACCAATGCCGCCATAACTAACGTCCATGGCATGATCACCAACGTACCTGGGACAGGCAACGTCAAAGTCTATGTGTGTTAGTCCTTCTAGAAATCCCGATCTTAGTTGATCCTTGTCCAACTCATATGCAGTCGCAGTTCTTTGGTTGAACGCCAACATATAATTGACCAACGTTTCCAGGGTGCCCTTAAGTATATCCAAGCGAGTATCCAGAAGCGCTTGAGTGCCTTCTATTTTTGCCGCTATTGTTCCTGCGTGTTGTCTCTGTTGATCTCCCTGACCAAGATTGCTATTATCGATTGACATTCTTAACTACCCTCTGAAAATAATCCAATCATATGATCCAGTGGAAGAGGTACAACCACTGGATCCCCTGGTTCAAAATGAGCGTCGGTTGGTTTCTCATTAAACCATGCAATAATCCACCAATATGTAGGGTCGCCATAATATCTGTGTGATAGTTTGTAAAGTCTATCTCCGGGATGCCAAAGGGTTTCAACGGTCTCAATGTCTTGCAAATCTTCTTCTGTCACATTGCGGAATCTTGGACTCAAGAAGTGTCGGAAACTTTTCAACCCACGGTCTTTAAGTTTTCTTTTGTATAAGTTGTGCCTGTTGTTTACTATAAGTCGATCATCTGTTCTTCTTGTCATGCCTACTTCAATCCTGTTAATTGCTTAATTTTGAATGCCTTCACTTTTTCAGGCACACCAGTGTTAGAAATATTGAACTCGCCGACGCCAATCTTAGACCCCTTTGTGCATCTACTCAAATTGCCTGTTGCCTTTCCTGGTGCTGTAACATAAGGAAACGATTGTGAATTATTTCTCCAAAGTCCCTTCTTTTTGAACCCAAGGGGGTGATCGTGCAAGACGGTAAAACTTAAATCAATCAAAAATGATTTTGGAATAACCTGTCCTGCTGATGGTATAAAGAACCCAGACTCCATGTCTGGTGCAAACGTCAACCCCTGCACTGCTGCAACAAGTCCAGAATCTTTTGCATCAGGACTGTTATGTTTTTTTGTGGCACTCTTAATTAGATTAGCAAATTTTATTTTCATAAGCGGAGAACCTGCTATAACCTCACCTTGATATGTTGGATAGAGTTGCATGATCAAGTGTTCTAGAGCGTGCATGTTGCGCTTTGCCTCTTCAAGATTCACGGCAGGGACTGAAAACCCTAGGTTCACAACACGTTGTGTGTTCTGAAAAGTCATCAATGGGTCCATTCTACCATAAACATCTTGCGAGTTCCAGTTCGAAGTAAATTGATCCTGAATGCTGGTAATGAATGCCTTGAACTTCACACAGAACCCTGTTGCAATATGATAAAAATCAATATACATATCACGACCAGAAACAAGTGCCTGGTCTCCAATTGATCCGTTTGCTGTTAAATCTGCATGAGTATCTGACATTTACCTTACCCTCCCACTACTAGGTAGGTTAAAGGAGTAATTATCCTGCATCCTTTTGTCCACCATTCGAGCAACCTCACGACCGTCCATTTCGATGCGAACATCTCCGGAGGACTTTGATGCCAATCTGTTTATTGCGTCGGTTAGCGCATCTAGTTTTCTGTTCATCTGCTTTTGAGATGTGTCAAAGAATCCGGTTGGTTTCGCACCCATGAATTGGTCCCTAGAATCAACAGGATGAACCTTCCCGCCTGAATATATAAAGTCATTTTGCTTGGACCCCTGTTGTGCTCGGTCCTCTCCAATTCTCTGCATCCTTGCCAACATTTGAGGTTCCATCTTAGAAAGTCCGCGACCTGCCTTTTCAAGTCCTGCACTAAACTGTTGCATCAGTGTAACATTTGCTTTGTCCGTAAGACCAAGGGCAGCAGCACCCTTCATTACAAACGTCATGAACCCAGCGAACATCCTCGTCATAAAAAGCACCATCTTTGTTATCATAAAGAACCCTTTAATCAAAGGAGGGATGACATCCTTATACACTACTTTCATGACCTCCTGCATACTTTTCATACCGCCGCCGACAGCATCACTGCCAGAAATCGCACCCAACATACTCATACCCACATCCAAAAAAGCAGTTTTTAATGTATCCATGAAGGGTTGGGTTTCCCTCACTCGTTCTTTCAAATTTGTATTTGCCTGCTCTGCCAACTTGAGCGCCTTATTATACTTCTCAACCTCTTTCGTTGACATACTGAATGTCCTTCTTGCTTGATCCACTGACATGCCAAGTTGCTTTGCGATACCCTTTTGGGCGAACCTGTCTAGATCTTTAAATTCTTTACCTGAACGTGCAAAAGAGTCTCTTAACAGGTCAACACGCTCTGACTCAGTCGCGGTTAGCAACTCGATTGTGTTTAGGTACGGACCTCCAAGATACGCGTTTAATCCTTGTGCTGCGTTAGCTGCACCATCAAAAGTATCAAACTTGCCCACCACACTAAGCAGTTCTTTCACAGACATGCCCGTTGATTTAGACTGTGCAGTAAGTTTCTGAAATTCACCTTTCATCTTGCTGCCATACACACTTAGTTGGGGCAAGGCGTCTCTGAAGGACGCCATCATCTCTTCTGGTGCCATACGTGCTGCGGATGCCATGTCAAACAAATCTTTACTGAATTCCATAGATTGTTGTGCCGTCATGCCCATAACTCTGTTAAGAGAATCTAGTACTGCGATTTGGGTACTGGAAGCGACGCCTAACTCTTCCATGAACAAGACTTGAGTCGCCATACTGCTTGCTGCTTTTTCGGAAAGATTATTAAACCCTGAAAACTTTTGAGTCAGATCTGCCATGGTCTTAGCAGACCTTTCTGCACTAATACCTAATCGAAATGCTTCGTCACCGACGGCAGCAAGAGAATTATTGAACCTATCTGTTGTGCCTGTAAGTCTAGCAAATGCAGCGCCCATGTTGTCTGCAAACCCTAAAAGATCTAAAACTACGCCACCAGTTATGGTCGCCAGTACTGTCGCGACCTTGATAACCATCTCCAGCAGTATAGAAAGTCCACCAGTAGCAGCAGCGAGAGCGGAGCGACCTGCAGCGCCGGCAGAAGTGAATGCTTTTGACAACCCGCCTAGTCCGCCCCTCATCGCCTTAAACCCAGCTATCGCGCCCTTTGCCCCTTTCTTGATGCCACCAAACATACCTTTCTGTATATTCCTAGCAAGTCCATAGACAGACTTATTGAAACCAGTGATCTGCTGAAATGGTCCCTCAAGAGCATCCTTAAGACCGCCGAAAGAACCCTGGAGGGATTCTGCAAAACTCTGAGTTTCTTCCATTGTTCTGCGTAGTTCTTTGTACCTTTCGACCTCGTCATCGTCGCCCGAGGCGGCGGCCGCTTCGGCGCGGATACGAGCAATTTGCATCTCTATCTGCTTTATTTTTTCTTTTTCATCTCCTAGTTTCTTTGCAATCTCAACCTGGCGTTCCAATCTTTCAATAGCATTTTTTGCTCCGCTACCTGTGTCACCGGTACTCTGAGAGGGGGACGGAGTTGCGGATCCATCAATTTGGTCCGCTGCTGCCTGCATCTGCTGTGCTAGTTTCGCTATGATTACTTTTAAATCTGCCATTTAGTAAGTCTTCCCTATTTGAATGGCCAAACGATCCCCGTATCTCTTTCAAAATCAGAAATTGCTCGTGCAAGACTTGATTTACTGTTCTGCACTATGGGGTTGTTCAGACCATGCTTTTGGATTGCTTTCATGAACTGACCTTCTGCTGCGATTGCTGCGGCGAAGGCGGCAAGTTGCTCTTTGGTACCCTTAATCTTAACCGAAGATGAAGCAAGCGGCGAGTCACTCCCAAACATTGCCCAAAGTGTGTACTTGATCTTCCCACCCAATGAGGATAGTGAATACCACTCATTAAGGGACGCATCGGTTAGGTCTATAAATATCTCTTGATCTTTCATGAAAACACCCTCTTTATCTAAATAGTCATTGTGCAAAAAGAATAACCGGCATTTGCCGGTTATCTATTCGACTTGCGCTGCTGGCGCTCCATTTCCTTATTTTGCTCTTCATGAAACTTTGATAGTCTCTGTGCGAACCATGTTCTCATCTTAACTGGTAAGTTATATGCTTCCCAAAAACCCCAGCGTCCATGTTGTTTCAAATAAAAGAATTGCTCATACACGTTGTGCATGTACTCATTCGTCAGGCCAAAAAAACCCGGCATCAATCGGGACTTCCCTTACCTCCTCTTTGCCGCACTCGGGGCACTCAACATTGACGGTAAGATCTAAGTCTGGAGCGATGTTCTTGTACTCTCTCCTTATGACTCTAGAGTCCCTTGCTGGCAGAACTTCAATCAGATTTGAAATTTCTCCTGGATCCTCCACACCTGCAGCAGAAACCATTATCGCCCTCAACATATCGGTAAGAGCAGTGTCCTCTAGTTTGTGCCTTTTCCTTTTTGCAGTAACTTGATCGATCCTCTTTTCATCTGCCACAGTAATTGGTTTAATCCCAACTTCAATATTCGCCACTGGCAAAGTTACATATCCGATGCCATTGCGAATCGAAAGACTAGAACTGTCGTTCAAAGTCCTGTGACCTATCGATTGTAGGTCGATCTCTTCAGTGAATTGATGCCCGCAGTCATTGCATTTTATGCCTGCCTCGTAATCAGAACCATACCCGGTAATACGTGCTGCCATCAATAGTGCGTTTCTATCTCCCACCAAAAGATCAGTGACCTTGATAGACTTGTCAATTATAATAGACTGCAATAATCTTTCTATTGTTAATCCTTTCTTTGCCAAACTAACGGAAGTAAGAATGTCTTCCTCTTTTGCTGTCATGTATTTGATTTCAATCTCTGTCTTCCCGTATAAGGAAGAGTTTGATTTGTAAAAGGCACCTTTCGACGGAAGATCAACGATCTCCGTCGGAAGTGGAAAAGAAAATGTTGTATTAGTTTCTTGTGGTACCTGGTTTATGGTATTGTCGTTATCGACTGGGGTTTCAGGAGCACTGGCATCCAGTGTCCTGTTCTTATTGTTTCTCGCCATTTAATCCTCTCTTTATGTTCTTCTTCTAGGCAATGGTCCGCGAGCACCATCAGCAATCTTTCCTGGTCCTACATTGAGACATCTTGCCCAATCGTACCGAATAGTTAATTGAATCTCTACGAGATCGTCTGCGGAATAATCTAGATCTCCAAAAGTTACCTGCTTGATCCAAGGGTTATTTAGTTCCCACTGTTCAATCGGTCCTTTCCCGTCTGGATCTACTTGCTTGATGTAAATTTTGTTACCCAGGGCAGCGATTGCCTTTTCTTTAGAAATGGTGATTGGGTTGCCAGACTCTACATTGACATCGCTGGGTTGCACATAACCACTATCTTCAAGTAACTTCTGTAAGGTCTTAGATGCGTCTGGTTGCACGGGGTCTACCAAGGTGACCTGAATCTCATTCCAAGTAACTCGACCTGGAAAGTAGAACTTATAATTTAAAAAGTCATGTTCAGATTCCGAAACGTCAAAAGAAGGTTTGTTAACATTCTTCACGATCCACTGATCTACGCCTCTAAAACTGAGAAGGAACCGATATTTTCTCTTTGGTTCAGTGTAAGCATCTGCCCAGAACCCGCTACCTTGTTGTGTTGCCATGTGCAAAATCTCCTATAAAATACATCTTATAATATAAGTAGTGTTTTTTTAAATTAATCTTCGAATGCTGCGCCCGTATTTGTGACAATAAAGTCAACAGCAATGAATTCGACTGCCTTCGCTGGTTTCAGAAAGATCTTCGCATAGATGATATTCCTGTCAACTAGGTCGGGAGTAGTCGTCGTTTCGTCCAACACCACCTTAAAGTCTGACAAACCAAAACCAACTTTAACACTTTCCAAGAATGGAGTCACTTGAGCAGTGAACCTATCCCAGGTTGTAGATACATTAGGATCAAAAAGCAATCCTGAAGCAATCCTAGAAATTTCTTTCTTGACGTAAATAAGAAGTCTTCTTACGTTGATACGATCAAGTGCCGAAGCGGTCACCTGAAGTGTCTTTTGTCCGAAGACCACAATACCTTCAGCAGGGAAAGAAGCAATGGGGTTGATGTTTGCGTCGTACAAAGCATCGCGCTCTTTGCTTGTAAGTTTCTCAGAAACTCCAATAACTGGAATACCTGCGGAACCTTCTGTCAATCCACCTCGATTAAAACCTGCAGGGGCAAACCAAAGTGCGGCGCGCTCTTCTGTGTTTGCCATAACACCAAGTGCGGCAACAGAAGGCGGGCACCAAACCTGCCTATCGCTAATTTCGTCATAAATCTTGATCCATGGGAAGTATGCACAACCGTAACTGGAGTTCAAACCTCTCAACTCAAAAGCGCGGGCGACAGTTTCAGCACCAGAAGAAACTCTCAAACCATGACGTGCCTTTGTTAATTGTGCAGGTGGACAGTAAGTGTCCTTGACATCAATCACAGCAAGGGCATCCGCTCTTGCTTCACATGTCTCAACCACCTTTTGGGTAATTCCGTCAACATCGACCCCAGGGATGGACATCAAATTCATTTCGATAACTTCAGGATCTCTCACTGAGTCAATTGCCCGGTCGATTGATGCTCTTGCATAGTTAGTCCTTGCATCTCCGGAAGCCAAAACTCTGTTGTTAAATGGGTCCATCTCTTTAATGTCAACACCATCTGAACCATTGTTTAGCGGCATAGTAAACCTTGCGGTAGAACCTGAAGGGTGTACCAATAAACTTCTGTAAGTACCATCCTTGGTCGATAAGTCTGGTCCAATGCCCGCTGCGGTGATCGAATTACCAGCAACACGGTTTCCAGCAGCGTAAGAATAGACGTTGTTTGTTGTATCGTACTTGATATCATCAAGTGTGAAGACAAAAGAGTTGTCCAAACTTACTGTAGAAATTGAACCATGGGCAGACTTGAGCACACTCGGGAGTGGCAACAAGTAATCCTGGTAGTCAGGCGCGTGGCGATTAGTACTGCTATTTCTTGAAGTTCTAACACCCCAATACGCTTCCGGGATTGTTGTGCCTTGATCGTTTGAGTTTGTTCGGGTCGGTAACTTTGGATAAAAAATATGCTTTTCCAAACCGGTTCCGCCTGCAAGTTCATCCTGAAGTGCCCAAGCAACCTGACCGACCTTTGGTGCGGTAATGTTTGCGTTATCAGCACTACCAAGTCTATGCGGGACGAGAGGTCCATAGTAACCCCAAGGCAAACATTGTGGGTCTGCTGCACCTGCATCAACTTCAGCGTCCATCACCACTCTGATAAGACTTGACATGTTTGCATACTCACCATACATCTTATATCTTCTTTCTACGCCATCCCACTCCTGATACATATCGCCAATCTTTCTTGCAATATAATCAGAAGAGTTTGGGTTCAAGTTACAATTTGAAAACCTTTCAACAATTACTGGAGAAGCGTCTGTGTCGTCTGCACGACGAACTTCAACCGTAAAGTGTCCGTAAGTTTTAATACCATCTTTACTTGCCGCAGTGATATCTCGAATTGAGATCTTGTAATTCCTTTGTAAATCTTCGCCTGAATCCAGTGCTTCAATTCTAAAGAGTTTTTGCATACTGTCAGCGCTATAATCAGCATGGTTGTCAGACAAGTCCTGACAAAACACCCAACCCGTTGATGCAGGTTCTGCTGGGTGAGTCCAATCAGATCCGTCGAATGTTGCTTGCTCCAACTTCTTTGTGAAGGCAACACCAATGGTTCCCGCGCCGTTCGTATTATTAAGAATATTTTCATTGATATAGGTCTCAAAAGATGAACCCAACCAGTAAGATGCCGTTGTTGCGGAAATGTTCGAATTTGTCTTAGTCGGGTTGGTGTTCAGAACCTTTCTAATAAATTTATCATCATTTTGAGAAAAGTTGAACTTTGTTTTTGTTGTAGCACCGTTTGCGACGATTTCTAAAAGGAACTCGTTGCCAACTGATCCGGTCTTAACCATATCGCGATGGTAAGCGGTAGTGCCATGAGAAGCGATTTTTACTGTTGCGTTATTATACGGACTATAAATAACTGCCGCCAAAGAAGCAGTCATAAACGCACTACCTGTATACCCCACAAAGATACCATGGGCACATCCGGTGGTCCATCCAGCATCACCGTCAGAAGTCTTATCTGCATCCTCTACACCCAACAAGCGAATGAAATTTACTGGTCCACTATTTCTTAGATATGCCTGTGTCGCATATGCACCATAAGTCGGTGCAAGTAAACCATTACCCTCTCTCCACACATCATCACCGGAATTGCCGGCAATCGGATTTCCAAAGATCTCAACAAATTCAGAAAAAGAATTTACTCGTACTGGTCTTAGTGCTGGACCTCTTAGGGCGCGTCCGATAACAACGGGACCTACTGCATCCTGTTCTTGTGGTAATTGTGAATTGTCAATCTCGTTCAGGAACACTCCTGGAGAGACGAATTTAAACTTTTTGGCAGACATTATGACTTTCTCCTTAAATCTTAGATAATCTAATAACTTTGAAACACTTTGTTCTCTAATAAATAGTTATTTGCTTTCGCAAATGACGTTTTAGATACAAAAAAAGAGCGGGACTAAATAGTCCCGCCCTCCAAAACCTTTAAGGTTTTTTAAGTTACTGCTTGATGTACTGGCAGACGAGAACGTCGTCAGAATCAAGTGCAGATTGCATGGTAATAACCTTGCCACTCAAGGTGTAATCGAAAGTAGATCCAGCA
>CETF01011155.1_pt1 | contig 15819 bp, 4 predicted proteins | sample 326991 | NCBI WGS metagenome assembly CETF01 (sample SAMEA2622331, study PRJEB7988) | marine metagenome | biome: marine biome (ENVO:00000447); feature: surface water layer (ENVO:00002042); material: "saline water (ENVO:00002010), including plankton (ENVO:xxxxxxxx)" | depth 5 m | reverse complement strand
CCTGGGCTGTTTGGGTTCTCCTCAAACTTACCAAGGGTATACTTGAAGTCCTTTCCTGCTACAGCGTTCTGCAAGTTCTCGTTGCTGATCTTCATGATCATACGCTCACCACCTACCTCTACTGGGGTGGTGTATACGATGTCACCATTGATGAAGTCAAGCTGTGTACTGCTGTTGGGGTTGAGCACACTGAACCCAGCCAGTTCTTTGGCAAGGTCAAAGTTCTCTCTACCACCTGCTGATATCATCTCCAGCAGTTTCTTCTGTGCTCTGTCGTGTAGCTTTCTGGTATGCAGTATAACAGGTACGTTGACACCGTCTGGTCTACGTACTACAACTGCTACCTGACCTGCGTTCAGCCACTGTGTAGATCCCTCGTATCTACCACCGAGCTCTTCTATCTCTTGGTCAGTGAGTGCACCATTGGCTTCCCACTTACCCTCTCTGTTAATCAAGAGCTTTATCTCACCATCCCCAAACACTTGACCCAGAGGACGGAACGCTGGGTTACCGTTAGGTCCATTGATTGTGCTGGTGTAGTTACCAAACAGTGTCTCTGTTACTCTGCTAGTGACTTTCTCTCCAGCTGCAAGCTTGTTGTATATATCTACACGTTGACTACCAGGCTTCCCTGCACCAAGCAGACCGATCAACTCGTTTTTGTAGTAGATGCCAATAGGGTATGTAACAGGGTTTGGGTTGTCCTTAGCCCAGTCTGTCTCAACCAGTCGGAACTCTACGTCTGCTTTACCATCAGACACAGCTTTGTTAAACTCAGGGCTTGACAATACCTCACGTCTAATGTCCAAAGGTCTACCATCTACTGTGTGCCTAGAGTCAAATGCTATACCCTGTGGTGTACCTGTAGAATCTACAGTAACACGTCTCTTACCAGTAGCCAGGTCTTTCTCATCAGGCAGCTCACCTGTAGCAACCTTGAGCATATCTACCTGTGCCTTAGCGTCCTCATCCCCAATCAAGTCAACCGTCTCTTCGACTGTGCCTTCCCCATCTACAGGCATAGCTTCTTCGGCACCTTCCATGTCGAAGTCCTCTACTCCTTCACCAGCTGTCTCATCTGTGCTAGCTGGTTGTTGTTCTTGGGTAGCAGGCTTAGGCTCTGGGGCTACAATAGGATCTTGTAGGTTGTTCTCGCCTCTGTACTTACGATGTCTCTCAAGTACGTGTTTTCTTACAGGGTCTGTCTCTTCAAGATTCTTGAGATCAGCAAGAGACATCATCATGTACTCTTTCTCGATTGCAGACTCTGCAGCTTTACGTTCTCTCTTCAGCTTCTCTACCTCAGCTACAAGTTCAGGTGACGCATTGGCCAGCCCTCCTCTGATCATAGCTTCTAGTTCCTCTGCAGTAGTCGTGTCCTGAACCTTGGCTCTGTACTCGTTGTCTACACGCTCTGTCTTAACTCTACGCTCCTCTGCCTTAGCTCTGCTTAGTGCCAGATCTCTGGTGGCTGCATCAGGACTCATCAAGTTGTTGATGGCATTGACTGCTGCTCTACGTTGGTTAGCCAACAGCAACAAGTCGTTTGCTTTCTTCAAGAACTTACGAGCTTCGAGTGCACCCTTACCGCTTTCTATTGCCCTAGCTGTAGTAGCCACCTTGGTTGCGCCTTCTACAAGTACATCCTGCTGTCGATCTGCTCTGTCCTGAGCTTCTTCACTAACTACGAATACCTCGTTACCCTCTGCATCCAATGCTATGTCAATGACTGTACCAGCTGAGGTAACATCCTCCTTGGTAAGATCAAACATGCTAAGCTGTCCACTAGGATCAGTGGGCACCATGCCTGTTACTTCTGCATACAGCTGTTCTATTCTAGCATCTAAGTCCTGCAATGATGCACTGTTGGTGTACAGCAGTCTCTTGTATGTCTCGATATCACGTATAGCATTGTCCTCAGCTTCTCTTGCTTCAGGGGACATCAGTGCTCTGGCCATGCCTTGAGTACGTCCAGGTGTGGGGAATCTCTCCTCAAGTGATTCGTGTATCTCCTTGAGTTCTTTTGCACGGTTCTCAATGTTAGATATGGTCTTCTCCTTATCTACTACCTCACCGTTCGTGTACCCAAATGCTTCAGCAAATGCTTCGTCTGACATGCTACGTGCATCGTTCAGTCTCGTCATGAGCTGATCGTAGGCACCACGTTGTATGTAACCCAGCACCTCAGTCTCTGTCATCTTAGCTTCTGCAGTACGAAACTTACGTTCTGCATCACGCTTGCTAGCAAACCTACCTCTGAAGTCTCTACCAGTACGCATGATGTGCTGCTGTTCAGCCATGTCAGCCATGTAGCGTTGACCCTCCTCTGAGTTCTCAAATGTTCTGAGGTCTTTGTAGAACCCATCACTGTTGAGCATATCTACAACTTCCTGTGTACGCTTCTGCTTCTCGTCAAATGCTTTGGCAGAGCGGATACTACCCAAACCACCTGTAGCTATACCAATGAGACCACCAAGTATTGCAGACTCAAAGCCTTCTTGTGAGCTATACAACTCTTCCATAGACTGATTGAATGACTCCAACCAGTTCTTTCCAAAGGCTCTGTTGTTTGCATACTCACTAATTGCAAACTGAGACGACTCTTGTGCTGTCTCAGTTACACCAGGTACTATAATATTCTTACCATACTTACGGTATATGTTTGCCCATGTAGGGTCAAGTGCAAACATGTTGGCGAACTTACCATCTGCTACCTTTTCAATAGGATCAAGCAAGGACTCCGCCTTCATCTTCTTCATGTACCCAGGTCCGAGCATCTTTCCGAAGGTGATGGAGTTGGTGATTGACAATGCAATCAAGTTCAAACCAAATGCAGTGTTACCTGCAGATGCAGCTTTCTTCTTTATCTGCTGCTGTACATTATTAGGTACCTGCTCTACGCTTATGCCTTTGTCGGCTGCGTATTGTTCAAGCAGTTGTTGTTCGGTGTCTCTAAGTCTTTCTCTAGCTTCTACAGATGCTTCTGCCCAAGACATCATAGTAGCTACCTCAAGTTGCTTAGTTGCATTCAAGGCTCTCTGTGCCCTAGATGCACCTGCTGTTGCCTCTCCCAATGCTGCGGTTGCACTACCAACCTTACCCGCTTTGGTTCCCTGTGTTGCTACCGTTCTAGCTGCATTGTAAGATGCAAGAGCCTTGCTCATCTTACCTGTCTTTGCAAGTGTACCTGCAGCTTTAGCACCTCTAGCCAACCCACCAGTGATTGTAAGTCCAGATGCACCACCTGTAAGAGCAAGTGAAGCAATACTACCAAGAGCATACCCCGCTCCGTTCAAGAACTTATCTGCCCAGAAGTTGGCATAGCCAAGAGCTTCAAAGCCCTCAGCATCCATTTCCTGCTGTGTATAGTAGTTGGGGAGTGCCTCGTTGACATGCTCATTGATGCTGTCTACAAGGTTACCTACAGAGTTATCGAATAACTTAGTCTTGTCCCAGTGTGCAATTGCTTCTCCTACACCGAACAGCAGTCCAAGTGTATTCTCTGCTACTGCACCTGCAGTAGTGACACCCATCTTGACCATCCCGTGGCCCCACTTCTCAATCCTACTCTGTCGTCTTGCACGCTCCTCGTTGAGGTCAGCGAACGGGTTCAGGTTTACTCCGTACTTACCGTACTTAGCTAAGTTATCTCTTGGCGTCTGCGGGGTAAACGTTAAACCTATGTCTACACCAGGACCGCTTTGGACGGGTGCAGCATCACCTCCTCCGTGATTATCGAGGAAGTGTTCTTGCTGCTCACCATCTTGCTGACCGTTACTGGTGCCATCTAGAAAGTGTGATTCTGGCATAATATGTTGTTTTAGTATCTAGGTACCTGTTCTCTAAAGTTAGGTGAAATTTCTATACCTCGGGGCAGTATTGCTCCTCCTTTTTGACCGATCTGGTAGATCTCTCCACCTTCCTTAAGTGCGGCCTCTAGGCTGCGTGGCAATTGCTTGCCTTGTGAACTTGTGTACTTGTAGCTGCCGTCAGGCATGAGGATATTGTACGTATGGTCAGATGCTTTCTCTCCGTAGTCTACCTCGATCACAAACATAGTACCGTCTTGTGCTTGTATCGGTACCATGATGTTCTCTACACCAGCACCATGCTGAGCATTGGCTTGAGTCAAGAACTGGTATGAAGCACCTGACGTGTACTGGTCAAAGATTGGTGATGACATCTGAGACAACGGAGTCTCCATGACTACCTTTCTACCATCTGCGTCTTCAGCTGTAAGTACAAGTGTAGCACCTCCAACTCCTGAGCTGTACGGTCCAAACTCTACGTCTGTGACTGACGCGTTCTCTACCTTGAAGCCCTCCTCTGTTTCTCCTCTTGCTACACGTGAGTCAGCGACAACATCTGCTTGTTCGAACTTACCTGTCTGAGGATCTATGAACTGTTGAGACAAAGTGTTGAGCTGCTTGCCTTTCAAGAAGTTTACAATCTCTGTCTCCTGCTGAGGTGTAGCACCAGGCAGTGTGCTAACTACAGGGTTAGACATCGTTCTAGTAGCTACAGTGTTGATGTACTCATCAATCTTAGCGTTAGATGCAGCTATGATATCCTTCACAGGACGTGTAATATCCAACAGACTAGACTCATTCACTGCACCAAATGCACTGCTTGCATTGTCGAATGGATCGGTGTAAGCTCCTTTACCTCCAAATATCTGTCCTATCTTCTGTGCAGTTTCAGGTGGTAGTGTTTGTCTAGACTGAGAGAAGTCTCTAGCAAGACCTGGTACAGCCACCCCACCTATTGCCATACTTCCTGAGAAGTTAGCACTTTGAGCGTGTACGTGGTCTACGTATCTCTGCAAGAGAGAGATTGCTTCAGAGTCATTCTCAAGTCCTGAGAAGTTCTCGCGGAGCAAAGTAATAGCTTGAGCCATGTTCGGGGCAGCCATTATAGCTTCCTCTCTAGCTTTATCTGTTTCACCTGTAGCTCTCATAGCTTCTGCAATGACTGTGCGTTCTGCAGCTATCTGACCTTGCAGGTTACGTATGTTGTTCTGCTCCAGTCGGAACAGTGTTGGGTCAAGTCCAAGCTCCTCAGCTTGCTCTGAGGTCATGGTTACAAGTTGGCTAGGCTTGATGCCTCCAAGATTCTCAATACCTGACTGCTCCAAACTGTCTATCTGCTCTTGGTAGCCTGTGAGTGTAGCCAACTTATCACCTCTGTTCATACCACCTGGTGACTGCTGTGTTTGGAGAGCACCTGGTCTTTGTACGATAGGACTAGTTGAACTGTTAGCTGCGTTGTCGTTCATCTCAGACATACGCTTCACAATCTCACTTCTATCTGCCTCTTGTACGAATCCGTACTTAGCCTTCATTGCGTCTCTGAATGGGTCAGATGCTCTGCTCATAGCAATGTCCTGCGCTATTGAATCTACAGTACCATTCTGTGTAGCACTCTGCAAATCCTGTATACGTCTAGCATATGCCTCACGCAGCTCGTTGTCTTCTGGAGTTGTGCCCTCAATAGCATCTCTACCAACCTGCAGTTGTGCAAGCTCATCTGTGATAAGCTGTGCTTTCTGCCTGTCATCCATCTTACCAACTCTGAAGTATGCATCTTGCTGCAAGTATTCCTTGACGTCACCCTCATTGAGTACACCTCTAACTACGTAGTCTATCTGGTCTTCTGTCAACAGCTTGGTTTCTCCTGTCTCAGTGGTGTAGCTGTATGTAGCACCTGGTAGTATAGCACCAACACCTGCCATCTCTGCCATCTCATTAACTTGAGTTGGGGTGAGGTCAGCGTACTGAATCTTAAGACCACCTATAGCATCTGATGCAATACCCTTGAGTCGCTTGTCCATACGTTCGTTGACGTTGACATACTTAGCGTAGTTCTTACCACCGTATGTATCTCCAGAGGCTGCACCCTTATAGCGTTTGTCCATGTCAGCCATCATGTCGTAGTACATCTGTGTCGTGATGCCGTTCTGGTCTTCACTCTTACCGATACGATCTTGCAGCTTTTTAGCTTCTGCCTGACGTGCTTGGAAGTTTCTATCGATGTCCTTGTAGTCGCTAAGGAACTGACGAGAACTCCTGAGTATATCCATACCCATGTTCTCGTAATCACCTCGGTCAACGAATGACTGTATCTGTTCTCTGTACTGATTTTGCATCAAGTTCATCTGCTCCTTGTCTTTCTCAAGGGCATGCATGTTCTCTACTTTATCAGTCAGTGTGTCCTGTGCAAGCAGCGCCTGTCCGTATCTCTGTCTAAGAGTTTCAGCTATGGCTACGCTGCCTGGGTTGACATACGTAGGTGTATAGTTGTTGAACTTATACATTACTTCTTCTTCTTTCTTCTGATCTTGTTAGACCGTCTTATATATCCACCAGACTTAGCTTTGTTCTCCTTTGCTTCATCGATCTGCTCTTGTGTCATCATGCCCTGAGATACAAGGTATCTCTCGAGTGCATTCAAACCACTGGCGTTCTCTGTACCAGAAGCAACAGCATCTGCCATAAGCTTGGTAGCATCATACTGTCTCTTATCTCCGACAGCTCCTGCAAATCTACCAAACCCTGCGTCAAGTGATGCAAGCAGTTGCTCGTCAGCATTTGTAAGAGCTTGGTTCTTAATGAGTTTGTTTCTCAGGTTCAGCATCTGCTGCTGTGTAGCATTTCTCAAATTGAGCTGTGCATCTACCTGATCTGCTCTTTGGTTAAGCTGATCTGCTCTGGCAATAATCTGTTGGTTAGCATTGTCTTCAGCCGCACTGATCTTAGCATTAGCTTGGTTGAATTGATTAGTAGATCTAGCTCGCAGTACTCTCTTCTGATCAGCGCTCAACCCTGAAGCTTCGATAGCTGCGTTGGTGTTCAGCTGGTTCTCTCTAGCTGCAGCTCTGTCTGCGTTTCTGTTTATCAGTCTAGGACGTATTCTACGTGTTCTAGCTACGGTAGGTGTACCCTTAGCCTCAAGTCCTGCAGCTCTATCCCTCTGTCTCATAGATGTAAACACACCTGCCAGTGGTGGGATAAGTTGCAGAGCTGCCTCAGGTCCAGCCTCGAAGTTTTTGGTATCGGCAGTGTCCTTCTCTTTCTTAGTCTTAGTCTTCTTCTCTTTTTTCTTCCTAGTCTTACCCTGTTCTTCCATAGCATTCACGTAGTTCGCATACGCTTGCTCTTTATTATCCATGTTGGGGTACGTATCGCTAAACTGCTCAAAGTCCAGTGGGATGTCTTCTTCTTCCTTCAGGGGGATTTCTTGTATGCCTTGGAGTCTTACGTACTCTTCGGGCATAGTAGGGCCGATAGGAGCTTTGGGCTCAGGTGCCTTACCTCCCATAGCTATCATAGTGCTGAGTGGCATACCCTGACGAGTCATTACTGGTCTATTAAGCTCTGGCATCTCTGGCTGTTCTACAGCTCTAGGTCCAGCCTGTGCAGCGAAAGGCATACCAGCAGGGAACTGCTGATTGAACAGCATAGTAGGGTCAGCTACTGTTGGGACAGTGAGCGGGGTATTGAGTGCAGGTTCTGTTACTGCAGTGGTCATCATGGGTGACAGAGCATTCTGTGCAATCAGTTCAGGACCACGAGGACCTGTCTCTGTTTTACCCTTCTCTTTCATGTGCTGCTCTTGCATCTTAGCAAGACCTCTGTAGTCTTTAGCTATAGCACCTCGCTCCATCATCTTGTGCACATCAGCATAAGACGAGCCTTCTTTGACACCAAGCTGCTCAGCATACTCAGGCTTGAGCTTCTGGAACTCACTGAAGATGTAGTCTACAGTCTTACCCTGTGAGTTCATGATGGGTCTAGACGTTTCACCGCCTTCGACTTCAACATCTCCAAGGTCAATACCGCCCTTGCTGTGCTTTCTACCTATGTACTGCTTACCCCCATCTCTCATGGGCATTACCTTACCACCTGGTACTTTCATTCCTCCGTGCATATATGTGATCCCCTCTTCTATATTACCGAGGTAGTTGGGGTTGTAACCTCTATTAGAACCGCTAACCATGTAAGACTGGTTACGTACATCAGTAGCAGCTCTGCTAAGACGCCTGTCTTCCATGCCTTCTCTGAATTGTCTCCCAGCTCGTTCCCTTCTACCTCGTCTTACCTCTCTGACATCTCTAAATGCTTCTACACCTAGGCCTACAAGAGCTCCAGCAGCACCTCCTACAAGTGTGCCCACAGGTCCGAAGATGCTACCTATCATAGCACCGGTGCCTGCCCCAGTACCAGCAGCTTTCAAGCCACTACCCAGACCTTCCTGAAAGCTGTATTCAGCAGCTGCGTCTTCACCTCTAGAGGTTGCTGCTGTACCCTCAATTATCTTACCTCCGATGGATGCTATTGCAGCAGGACCTGCTATTGCACTTGAGCTTACACCAGCAGCGGCTTGTCCAGCATCTGCAGCAGCTCCAGCTCCTTGTCCATATGCACCGAGGTTAGTGAGTAGTGCCCCGGTATCACCACTAGCTTTTGCTACTTGAGCGCTAGTAGCTGTACCCTGTGCAATCTTACCTGCAATTCTAGCCGAGGCGTCTACACCAAGAGAGGCTAGATCATCCGTGCCGTATGCTTGTGTAATAGATGCATCTCTTGCAGCCCTACCTGCTTGGATAGAGGTTCTTACCTTATCCCCTCCTGCTCCTTGCAGGTCTTGCATACCACTCCGTATGGTGGCGTCTGCAGCTGCATTGTTGAGTCTTTCCCTTTCAGCTTCAGCTTCAGCTCTATTTTGAACTACTTGTTGTTGCTGTTTTTGTATTTCTGCAGTCTGTTCTGCAGCTTCTTGTGGATCAAGGATTGGGGAGGTCATCGTATTTGATGACGTAGGGAGAGCACTGTATGGGTCGACACCGCTCTGTGCTCTAAGCTTACCAAGTGTCTTGGCTAGCTGAGCTTGTCTTACTGTGCGTGCATCGTAGTTGCCAGGGTTGGCCAGCACTCTCTTGCGGAACTCCTCAGTAGTCATTCCTCTAGACTCAGCTTTAGCTTTGAAGGCTCCCGGTCTTTTTATCGCATCCTTTATGAATTTCTTATCGGCCATTATCTGTTGGAGTTACGGTACTTAGTTCCCGCAGAATACAAATGTACTAATTTTTCGTTAGTATTATCGTTAATCAATCGTATTCCTATATACTGATCGATGAACTTTCTGCGTTTAAACCAGTCCTTATTTGTGTCTACGTACTCCGAGTTAACTTGACCTTCGTATGTAAACATAGAAACTGTGCTAGGGGCTGTTTGTATTTCAGTGTTAAAGTCCCCAGCAACATTAACATCATCATGCAAGAGTTGTGTATCAGTAGATGTCTCTACTTTAGACATATCTCTGAAGTCATTGATATACCAGATTTTATCTGCTAGTCTAGCATTAGACAAGTAGTTAACGACTGTACTTGTGCCTGACACCTGTCTAGAGTTGTATACGTAGAACGATGTAAACCCTGGTGAGGTGTACACATTTGTCTGACTCTTGCTGTCCTTGCTATCTGTTACATCTGCCCAGTAGTAGAAGGTTGAGTATATCTTAGATGTGTTCGGTGCTGAGTTGTCTATAAACTCAAACTCGAACGGGTACGTTGTACCAGAGAAGTGACCCGGCTTAGAGAAGTTGTCTAGCCTCTGTATTCTACCAAGGTCATTGGTGTACACGTGCATGTTCTCAGCAGTAGACATGTAGTTTGTTGGGAGATAACTGTGTCTGCTACCCCATATCTTGTACTCAGGGTAGTATGATAGAGTCCAACCACTTTGTGTGAAGTACGTAGAGTCATCCCATTTAACTATGAATCCGCCAAGATTTCCACCCCCAACATCTTGGTAACGTAGAAAGACTCCTTTGTCTCCGTCCCAAGCTATTCCTCCATCAACTTGTCCTAGGGCGTGCCCAGTCTTAAACTTTTTGGTAGGTGACAGGTCATGTTTTGTAAGCATGATTCTTTTGTACTTCGAGTCATACCCTGCTGTAAAACCAAAGTGCTTGAGTGGGGAGTCCAGCATAATCTTATCTGTCCCAATACTAGCATCTGTGTTCTTGACTTGATCTCGGACCATGTCATAGAACTCTAGCTCCCACCTCATGTTGTCCCTGAACCACTGTTCCATACCGTAGGCACTAAGCTCCTCAATGTTCTGTGTAACCATGTAGACTTTACGGTCTCTCTGGTTCACGTAGAAGTGCCCGTACCTGGTAGTTATGGATGCGAATCTAGAAGTAGTGCCACCGTACCCATCTATGGTAGTGATCACCTCGTCTGGGTCTTGTTCGAAGATGTCACCGCTACCAACGAATGCTTCGCTACCATCACTAAGTCCAAGCTTCTCTTTACCCCTTGTTCTAAACAACGATCTCTCTGCGTGCAGGTGCAGTATAGAATTGACGACGAAGATGTCTTCTACCTCTCCTCTGTTCTTAGGCAAGTCTTTGAAGTCCAAAGCCAAGAACTCTCTGTACTTGTCTACGAGAGACCCTGTATCTGCAGTGGATCTGATGATCCTTGTGGGGAAGTCATCAGGAGTTACTACCTTCTTTGGGTAAGGTACAGCTACTCTAAGGTCTTGCAGTGCACTGTAGTCATCATTGTACAGCAGGTTCTGCTGAGCTGTCAAGTCCAATGTAGGAGGTGCCCACAATGTTGCAATGGCTAGGTTGTAGTCAAAGAACATCGTACTGCTTTGCTCCTCCCCTCCTGCAGGTGATTCTGTATGACGGAAGTTCAGGTTATCATCTGACTCTGTCAAGAAGTAATAGATTGAACTGATTGCAAAGTTCTGCCCTTCTACCCAGTTACTGAGATCTCCTACCTCGTTCAGGATGAAGCTTCTACCTAACTCATCGGTACCTCCATCAGCAACTTGAGTGCCTCCACTAAACCCAAACTCCTGAACCGTAAGGTCAATATTTATAGGTATATCTCTCTGTACAGCTCTCAAGTCAGCAAAGCTGCCATCAGTTACACCACTGCTGTCGACTCCTGCAGATACTTGGTTATCATCACCACCACCACCATGTCCTACAATAGCTGATTTGGGGACTCTGTTGAGGGGGTTATCTGGTTTATACTTGTAAGCTTCGTTTGCTCTGAAGAAGCAATGGCCATAGCTCTGAGATGTAGTTCTACAAGAGTAGTGAGATATGTACGTGTCTCCCCCAAAGATGATATCAGATTCAGCACTGCCATCATAATAGTTAGATGACCGGTTTTCTTCATCTCGGCCTGTGCCTGAGTTTAGAATCACATTACGTATGCGCTTGGTGTACCCTGTGTACACAAGGTTTTGTTGATCGAATGGTTGGAATACGTCAGTCTTAGCTGCACATATGTTTACCATCCAATGCAACGGCATGCCCTGTTCAGTCCCTTTACCCATCTGCAGTCCAGCTACAAATCCTCTACCACCAGCTGTCTCTCCGAAAGCCTCACTGAAAGTTCCATTTCCTAGAATCTCGGGTACTATTTGTTCAGACGGATTCAAATAGCGATCAGGGAAGTTCCACTTTTGAGCTCTCTCTGAAACTCCATACCTCTCTTGGTTATTACCTGCAGGGCGAGTGACTGGCGCCCATCCTTGAAGGAATGGTAGACCACTCTCTAGTCCTAACAGTATAGATGTCTCTCCCGCCTCATTGTATATGTAGCTTGCCCCTCCAAACGAGGAGTTGTCATCTACTACATACAGAGACTGTCCAGGCAAGTACGTCTTACTGTTTGACTCTATCGCAAATGTATACGCGTTACTTGTAAACAGTGTGTTTCTCTGCTCTCCCCAAACGCTGGTGTTAGTAGCTGTATTTGAGGGTGGTAGGTATGCTGCTCCTATGAATACATTACCTATCCATGTAGGTATGTAGCTGTTCCAATAGTTTAAAGAGTCAGGGTCAAAGTTTTGTCCCGCGTCTCCAGGGTCCTCAAAGTATCTACCTACTTCATCTTCCCATTGTCTCCGTCTGTTAGGGAACGACTGGTTACCTGCAGTAATCCAACCCAAATGAGGGAGTGATGGGAGAATACTGTATGGGAAGATGTTAAACTCTGTGTCTCCATTTTCTCCACTACCCCTCTTGTCAAACACCCTAGGTCCTCCTGAATACCTGTGGCTTTGTACTATAAACTGGCAGTCAATATGTGTAGCGCCTGCAAGAGATGGGCGCTTACGCAGCATTCTAAAGTCATGCATCTTTATTACAGGGTACCCTATGTAATCCATGGGGTTATTGCCTGCGTCTGCAGTCCAGTCCGCCTCAATCCTTGGGAACCATGTATGTCTTGTGACAGGTCCCCCGTACATGTAGTATGCTTTGTAGTAAGGTCCAAGTCTAGCTATTTCCTTATCCTGTGAAGGGTAGCTAGCCAATCTTGGTACACCTGGGTGAGCTATGCTCTGCCCGAGTACTGTCTTATCTTCCTCTTCTCTCTTAGCATAGTATACTCTGTACCCCTGTATTTTACTGAGTACGTGCTTAGGTATACGAATATTTCTAAGCTTCACACCCAGTATTCTTACATTAGGGGTTAGAGTTATATCACCATCTCCGCCGTGGTGGTTTTCGAAGAAGCTATTTTGAGTTTGGTTACCGCTCCCAACAAAAGCGTAAGAAGTGTTCTTATTGCTAGGCATTTTGTGGTGCCTAACTTTCTTACCTTTAAGAGTACCCCCAGGTGTTATGGTGGTAATGTTTATGGGGTTACCACTTGAGTCTACACTGTAGAGATCAAAGTCATCTGTCTCTGGGTATCTCTCATTCTCGTTCTCATGATAGCCTGTGTTTTCTCCACTGACAAGCAAACTTGTATCTGCGAATCTAAACAGCGGTTGGTCGTCCCCAAACTCTGCCATGTTAAACCCAATGTGATTTACCATGGTGCTTGAGCTGAAATCATCAGCAGTGCTGTTCTCTCTCTTTACTCCCCCAGATGTAGATACTACCGCTGCCTGTCTACCAGGTATATGATATGCATAACTTTCTGTACCATCATGTAGTATGAATGATATGTAGAAAGCATATACCTCTCCTCTACGGTATGACTTCTTCTTAAACGAAAAGTCTGTCTCCCTGTACCCAGAGCTAGCATTCACATTAGTCTGTTGCGTTGCAATGGTGCTGAGAATACTACCAGTCTGATTAGATTCTGGAGAATTAGTACCTAGAGGTTGTATCAGCTTAGTTATACCTGCATTTAGTCTATAGATTGTAAACACCCTTGGGTCAAATCTACCTTGAGATTCTATCTCTACATCAAGTTTTATGCTATTGACATACTTCTGCATACCAAGATCTGGTCGAGATCTTAAGTTGCCTAAGTAAAGTCTCTTGTCTAGTTGAGATATTGTCTTAGCGCTGAGGTAAGACACTGTATCTATCACTACGTCGTTGAGTGCTAGTCCAGGCACATTCTCAAGACCACTGTAGCCTACCTCTAGTTCCCCACTTTGTCCAATAAACGTGATAGGGATTGGTTCTAATCTGTATGCAAGTATTTGTCCCCCAACTCTTTGTATTACAGCAGGTTGTATATACTCATACCCTGAACCTGCAAAACCTTGTACAGTCCAGGTGATAGCTTTATTCGTGGCAAACCCTGCAGGCGAACCTATGATGTTCTCAAATGGGACTGACTTCTCCTCAATGGGGGTGATGTACACAGGGTTAGATACCTCAAAGTAGTTTGTGGTAACGAAGTCTTCATCAGCAAATGCGATAGCGAGGTGGTATGCACCAGTAATGAGAGCTCCACCAGTTCCTACAGCAGCGTCTTTTATAATAGCTACGTCTTCTGCTTGTGGGAATATATTAAGCTTGCTTACTGTAAACTTACTGTTGCCGTACAATATCTCGTGGTGTCCACCAGCGTCAATAAATCTCTTCTGCCTGCTAACATTGAATGCTCTTGGGGGATTGTTGTAGGTTACCTCCCTTTCTAGCCCATTGTTTCTATCTGCTTCATAGTACAGGTTGTCCGTGAAGTAGATGATTGTATCTCCTCGGCTGTTGATCTTATACTCTACTTCTATTGGGTGCTCTGTACTAAAGTTCAGGCCAGTTAGATCATCTTCCTGTGTACCATACAGAAGTTGTCTCTCTCCAGTAGATGTGTCTAAAGAGGCTATGGCATGGAAGGTTACGCTAGATCCGAAAGCATTTCTAGATATAATGTTGCAAAGAACAATTACATCGTTGTTCTCAAGAACTACACTGCCATATACTTCTGTGGTCTGGAAGCCTGTGTTAGACATCCCCTCCTCTGATACTACAGCTCCTTTGACTGAGTTCAGCACAGCATTTAGTGCATCACGGTACGTCAGGTTGGGTTGGTCTACCCTACCTGCGTCCTTGCTCATACCTTTTACAAACTTCTTCATCCTACGTCAGATACTCGAGTTAGCTTACTTGTGTTGAAATGTCCTCTGTCTAGGCTCTCTCTACTACCAAGATTGTCAAACCCTACAGCATGTCTGTTCAGGTTAGGGATCAGTCTGACCCACTGGTTCATGAAGCTCTCCCATCTGTCGATGTCTGGGAACACTGCAGCGTTTCTAGCTTGTGAGCAGTAGTATTTCCACTGTTGTTCTGACAGCTGGTAGTTCACACCACTCTTAGGTGCAAACCCTCCGAGGATCATCTTCTTGACTATGTACCAGAACATAGCCTCCTTGAAGCTGATGTCGTCTGGTACCATAGGGTAGCAGTCAGCATCTGTAGGTATAGCCATGTAGTTCAAGCACACAGTTCCTGATGCGAATGATGTCTTGATGTATCCAGTATCTATGTAGTAGCACTCCTTTGACTTTGCTCTCTTGTTTACACAGCTGTCACAGTGCAGTCCCTCAGGGAAGTTTGTTGTGCAGTATGCAAGTGATGTGAGAGCAGCAGGATCTAAGTAGCTTGTCTCAAGTACCGCCAAGCGGGCATTGATTTCTCTGATCTCGTGGTCCGTCGTCTTTTTCAGATTCTGGAAGTTCTTGAGATCATCTGTAGTAAGACTAGACTGAAACGTACCGTCTTCGTTACTAATCACAGTGTCCGCTAGGTTGTTGTTGTATGTCTTCAGGTTGTCATTCAACAGCTTGACCTGATTACGCAAGTCTAGAATTTGTGCTTCACTCCCAACACCTGCTGGTGTTTCGTTGATTGCAACCTGGTTGATGTAGTACAAGTCTGCAGGAAGTACAGCCTTGTGGTTGTTGACCTCAAGTGTACACCCCTTACGTTCGAGGGATGCAGCGGCACCTATGTGCTCCAATGCCTCTCCGATCCATTCTACGGCATCGTCGATCCAATGGTCAGAGTCAGGACGTAGATCTCTGTAGACCTTCCTGATAACTGTCTGACTGGATGTTGTCTTATATATTGCCATGCTTCTTGAATCTTAGGTATGCGAGATCATCATTCTTTAGGAGTGCTGTCAGCTTCTCCTTGTTCCCCTTGATTCCTCGGGTAGGGGTAAACCTGTAGGCAGATTTGTTAGCCAGCTTACATCTAGACTTCTGCCAGTGATACTTGCAGTACCAGGGGTCGGTGTAGTAGATGAACCACTTCTCACCTTCCCCTGATTCTGCGTCATAGAGTTTCTTGCCCTCTGCAATCAACTCCTGCTTGTACTTGTTGCTCTCCCACCAATCTATCGTAGGCTTGCTGGGGTTGCGTTCTATACGACGTATGGACAACGTAGACATGTTGTTCTTCATGTTGAACTCTCTGCCTTGCAGTATAGAGTCGATGACCATCATGTTGAACTGCTCACAGATCTCTTTGAACAGTCTGGTCTCGATAGGGTCTTCAACTTCTACTATGTACTCCTTGTGTATATCCTTTATCGTATGCATTACT
>CETF01042132.1_pt1 | contig 15829 bp, 22 predicted proteins | sample 326991 | NCBI WGS metagenome assembly CETF01 (sample SAMEA2622331, study PRJEB7988) | marine metagenome | biome: marine biome (ENVO:00000447); feature: surface water layer (ENVO:00002042); material: "saline water (ENVO:00002010), including plankton (ENVO:xxxxxxxx)" | depth 5 m | reverse complement strand
TTTTGTTTAGATGGTGTATATAAGTGTTTTTGATTAGCCATAACAGCCAGCCCAGAGCTTATAGCAGCATCATACTTTGTTCTGTTTGATATATCAAACTTTGCCCAGTCCTCTAAAGTCCTTTGGAAAAACATAGTACCCATATCTCCTGAGTCTCTATAATGACCTTGAAAATCTATACCAACATGCTTTTCAATATATGATTCTATTGCTGATGCATGAGATTGTTTCACATCTTCAGAAGTGTTAGGTATACCACCTAATTCCCTTTCTGTTTTGGATAATTTATTGTAAGTCTTATCAGGCCTGTTCATTGAAAAACCTCTGTACCCTCTATTTTTTAAATGATACAGTAACCTTGGTTTGTTATTCTCAGCAAGTATAGGCATACCATAAAAAACACAAGCCATCAAAACTTCTTCAAAAAATATTTCAGCTGTTTGTGGTCTTGCAATATATTCTAAAAAAAACTCATTGCTTGGGGCTTCTTCCATACTAAACTTCGTCATACCATGTAAAGCACCGTTTGAACCTTTACCAACAACTACTCCAGATATATCATATGAGTCACAACCAAAAGATCCTATGTGTTCATTACCCGGATATTTTATTCCATTCTTTTCTACTATATTGTTCTGTAAATGTGGAGGTGGTGTCCAGCTAACTAAAAACCTACCACTTTTATTTGGTGACCAAATTACTTTAGAATCTTTAATACCATTATCCCAGAAGAAAGAACCTCTTGTTAAATGATGAGACATAATTAAAGAGTCATTGTAATCAATCTGTTGATATATCTTGGTAAGATTAAATATAGATTGTTTACTCTCATCTCTAAACGCATGTGATTCTGTTCTTGGAAACTGTCTGTAAAATTCGTTTAGTGCATCTGGATCTTGAGATAATGAGTTAACTTCATTCTCCCAATAATTAATAGCTCCTAAATATATATCCTCACCATCTATACCAATAACAGCTTTATCTGGGGTGTTTAAAACAGGCATACCATATCTATCTATGTATCCCTCAAAGTTCCATTCCATTGGAACGAACAATGAATACAATCCACTTTTTGTTTGTCCGTTTGCGTTTCTTTTTTGTGGATCAGAATCTTCATATAGTTTTTTAAAATTAGATCCTCCTTTGTCTAAGGCATTGGATGTAGATCCCATCATACACTTACCAATAATACGACTACCTAATCTTAAACATGTTTTTGTTACTCTCCAGTTGTTTAATATATTATCTGGCTTCTCCCATTTACCACTTTCATCATGTAAAAGTAATTGTAGTTTTTCACCATCATAACTATTGTCCCCTGTATTTTTCCAATCAATAGTTGTGTCTAATCCTTCCAATTCTTCATCAGCTAACTTATGCATATTTTTCTTTGTTATCTTAGATGCTGGCACACGATATGCTAATTCAGTCTTAGGTTTATCCATACCATCTTGAATTGGTTTGAAAAAGAAAGGATAGTTATTTGATATGGGTACAACTTTGTCAGTAAACATTTTTTTTGCATCTGATCCAGTCTTAGAAAGTATACCTATACGAGCATCTTTTGTAATCGTGGCTTGGTTCACACCCTCACATGAGCTCATAAAAGAAAAACCTGAACGTCTAATTTTTAAATAACACATTCCAAAACTTCTTTTATCAGCTTTACACGCTTCCCAAAAAATATAAAATATTCTATTGGCTTCTCTAAAATCTGGTAATCCTACATCTATCTTTGTCCATTGTAAATACATATAGTGAGTTCCAGTTATATATGTTGGGGTACCATTATTCATAAACCACAAGCCTTGTTCTCTTCTATCAAATTCTTTTTCAATATAATCTACCCATTGAGATTTAAAATTATCTGGAGTTTCATGCCACTGAAAAATAGATTTTATTCTATTTAGTTCTCTGGATATAGGCACAGCTTCCCAATATTGCTCTTCTTTATTTTTAGATCTTTTATAAATATTTTTAGGAGCTTTTGGCAAAGCTATTTTTAGATTATTTATTTCTATAACATTTTCTATTTGACCTGTTTTAGATATAACTACAACATCATACTTTTCATTGTAACCATACAACCAAGTTTTTGCTCTGTTTTTATTTGATAAAACAGCTTTAGGAATATAATTATTTACAATCCTATATAAATTATTTTGATCTTGATTCTGCAAATCCTTGTAACGTGTTAGTTTTTTTCTCTGCAACATTTCCTTCTAACAAAGCTTTTTCCTCTTCGATTTTTTTCATAATTTCAAAAGCATCCATAATACATAATTTTTTAGTAGCTGCCGCATTCTTTAATCTATCAGCAGCCAACTCGTCATCTTTATCATATTTAATTATATCTTCTTTAGCTACTTTAATTAATTGCTTTACCGCTTTTTCACCTGCCTCTATAATTTTTAGTTTTATTTCTTTACTATTCATTTTTTATATTTATAAAACATTACATAAACTTGTCTTCCTTCTTTCCACGACATGTTTGGATATTTACTATGAAAATAATTTGCTGGATAAGATATAATCCTATTTTGCTCGTATCCAACAACTGAAACTAATCTCCATTTTTCTAATTGTTCTGAATCTAATTCAATCATTTTATTATACTCATCTTCTGTTACATGGTGAGGTAATTTTTTACCATATATATCATGCTCCCAAAATGCCGTTCCATGCAGCTCCTCTCTTTCACGAGGACTCATATACAATACAGCAGCACGATCTGGTTTTTGTTGATTTATAATTAGATCAGAATGTATACGCCATTGTGTATCTAAATTGTCATTTGATACTCTAAAAAAACTTAAGATATTTTCTAAAGGCTTTTGTTCTATTATACTAAGCTTAGTTAAAATAAAATTCGTAAATGACTTTGGAGATTCTTGTATATAAAAATTTTTTTCTCCTGCTTTTATTTTTTGATACTTACCTTTTTCTAAATATGATGTTGCTAAATCAAATAAGTTTTTAGGAATAAAATCATCAAGAATATATATCATAATATCATAGTTATATTGTTAGTAAACATTCTATAAAGCTTCTCACCATCAACAGTAAACTCGTATTCGCTTTCAGGTGTAAATGATATATGGTCGCCTTCTTTAACTCCTAAATTCTTTAATTCAGTATTAATATATTTGATTACACCACATAATGGTTCTTCTTTACAATTTTTATATATAGTAGATTTTTTTGTAGATAATGGTTTTACAAAACAATACTTGTCATGAGCATGCCATTTGTTATTTTGTTTATAGAGAAAAAACTGCTCACTATCAACTAAAAACAAATTGTCTTTCAAATAGCTTCTACCACTCTTTTGTCTTCCGTACATGTCATAGTAAAATTTAAAAACATTATGATGAACTAATAAAGTATCTCCAACACGAATAGGACCAGTATAATTTATAGGGGTTTCAATGACGGTGGCATATCTATTTGACGCCATATGATCTTCTTGAGAAACACTTGTAATTAAATCTATATCACCTAATTGTTTCGTGTTATCATATCTCCTGTTTTTCACAGGAGTTACAATAAAGTTATAAGGAGACCTCATTAAAAATTAATGTTGTATTCTATTGATATAGGTAAGGTCATCAAGAACTCTTTCCACATAAAAATCTCTTTTTCTTTCTGTATCCAGATTTTATATGAAACCTCAGTTGCTTGTATAAGATGTATAGTGTGTGATCCCCCTAATATTTCTTGCCCAACGATATAATGCATTGAGCCAGATTTATAGTCTGATCCGATTGATAATTTTCTAATATCCATTTCATTTAATTTAAATTTAACTTGTTACCATTTGAATTGATATTTTTGCTTTCATGTTTAGTGCAGGCTCACCAGCTGGTGGTGTGTAATAGAAATATATTCCATGCCCAGCAGGAATAGAGGGAAAACCTCCTTCATCAGGTGTTACTGAAAAACAAGATATTTGATTTGCTTCACCTGGAATAACAGAAGTAGATATGGTAGTAAAAGTTGTGCTTGCTGGATCACATGGATCAGCAACCCTAAGATAAAATGTATACTGACCAGTAAAATCAGTTATCATATTTATATCTATCGAACATGGTGTCATAACATCCACACTCGGATCACAACTCCCCGTATGAGGATTTATAAATATAAATCCAGCTTGACGATCTATTTGTGATGGTGGAAAAGTAGCGCTTGGATTTCCCATTAAGCCGTTTACTATTCTTGTGGGCTCAGAGAAAAAGTTTGTATCATCAATACCCGGGAGTGTAAAAAAGTCACCCGTAGCACCATCTGGTTTTACTAATGATCCACTTTGACATACATCTACATTGTGAACAACTGTATCTATTGTTGTTGATGTTGCTGGGACTTGCCATGTTCCATCTGCTCTCAAAAAGGCAGTAGTTTGGGATGCCGCTGACGAGTCAGGAACATGACCTACTTTTGCAGCTCCATCGAATGCCATTGATTTAACTGTAACAGCCCCTGATGTGGGTGTTATTACAATAGGTGTACCCGATGATGTGCCTGGTGTAATAGCTGTTACCGATGCTACTCCAGCGCCTGACGCTGGTTGCCAAGTCCAACCTCCTGATCCGTTAGCTGTTAATATATCCCCTGCGGCTCCTGTAGATCCGGAAGAATATTCTTGTATCGATGCAAAGATTCCTTTATAAACTTTTATAGAGTTTGATATACCTGTTAATTCTATACTGTTAGCAGCTGTATTTCCTTGAGTTAAAACAGAGGCTAAATCTTGCGTGCCTCCAGCTGTTCCCCAACTACCATCACCTTGTAAAAATGTACCTGCCGTTCCACCTGCTGGTACATAACCTACATTAGATCCTCCATTATAAGTATGAGGTCTTATTTTAACATCTCCCGATGTAGGGGAAATTGTTAAAGGTAATCCGGTTGAGTTTGTAGGGCTTAATAAGTCTACTGTGCTAACCCCAGCCGATGAAGACCATTGAACGCCTGTTCCAGTCGAGGTTAATACTTGACCAGCTGTACCCACGGAAGCACCAGCCCAAACTGTTCCGGTCAGTGCTATACCCGCTGTACTTTGGAGGGTTCCGCTTCCTGAGAATGTATTGTTTCCACTAAAGGTATTATCACCAGCTGATACGATTGATGAAGTGCTATCTAAATTTAATGGTGATGTAGCTGTTAGGTTGATTCCTACAGCGGTAGCCACATTGCCTTTAGTTAAAACTTGTTGCAGAGTAGGGGTAGGTGGTGTTGGTAGTGATGACGACCATTCTATTCCAGTGCCAGCAGCATTTACTGTTAGCACTTGACCAGCCGTTCCCGTAGAACCAGAATAGTCATTAATAGCAGAAGTAGCATCAAAATTTAAAACAGATGATGGTCCCAAAATAATATTATCAGCAGTTGTTATTGTACTACCAGACGCTAAAGTCATATCGGTACTATTAGACAACGCTAATGTTTTAGAAGCACCAGCCATATTAATACTACCAGTAGTATTTAAATCCACAGACGTTGTATTTCCAGCACTCATAGTACCTTGTAGGTTACAACAACTTGTAGCACTTGGTGTCTCCCAAGTAGCACATGCTCCTGGACCTTGTGAAGTTAATACTTGACCAGCAATACCAAAGCTACCTCCTAATTTTATTTGACATAGATCTAAATATCCAACACCAGGACCTCCTAATAAATTTATATTTCCTGTAAGCAAAATACTTCCGCTTGCAGTGTTACCAGTAGAAAGAACTGATTGTAAACCTTGGTTTATACCAGAGGCACCGGTTAGATCACTGACTAAAAACGTTACTGTTTCATTGTCATTACTAACATCAGTTCCAATGATATAATCATCAGCTGCTGGTGTAACTGTAGGATATGCGGTGGTGTTTTCTATTTTTGCCATAATTAAATGCTTATTAATCTATACATAATATCTATAGTTAAAGTTCCATCTCCTCCAGTAGGATTAGCTGTTGTTGCTTTGAATAATATTTCGTTATCCGTTGGAATTGCAGGACTAACACTCAAGTTAGTTGTATCACCAACTAACTTTGCTGAAGATGCAGCGCTGGATAATGCATTGTACTGAGCAATATGATTTGCAGTAGCTGCACCTGTACTTAAAAAAACTTGACCTGCAACTGTATATTGTGTAGAAACAAAATTTAGTTTGAATAAAATACTAATTGGAACAGTGTAAAAACCAGTGGTTGCTGGTATAACTGTAACTGGATTAGTAAAGCAACTTAATATTTCAGCGGATGATAATGTTTTACTTATAGTTTTAGTTCCAAAAAAAGCTTGGAAGTCCGTAACTTTTGCTGTTTTAGTTGCATCATTGTCTGTTACATCAGTAAGAATTACAAAATCATTTGATGTTGGTATTACATTCGGATATGCTGTTGTATTATTTATTTTCGCCATCTTTTGGTTTTGGTTTTACTTCACCAGTTTCCATGCTTATTATTGTATCCTTACCATAAGTCTCCGCTAAATTTTTCTCTAACACTTGAAACTCTGTCTTTATTTCTTGAACTCTCAAAAGTAAAGTATACTTTTGTAATTCAGTATCTCCTAATTGAGATTTAATTTTTGTAAACTCTGTATTTAAATCTCTCAAAGATTTTAATTCACTTTCTTTTATTTTCTTTGCCATTGTATTGAATTTGATTATTAATACTGCAAAGATAAGAAAAGTTATGTTATATGTTTTATTTGGATTTGCTCTTGGCTTTTTCAAATGACCTACCACCGAAGTAGGCACCAATAACAGTTATAAGAACTAATTGTAACAGATCAGTCCATTTTTGCTCTACCTTAAAATTTATTGCACCAGCATCAATAAAAATTAAAACCATTGTGCATACAACTAAAAATATTAAAACTAAAGGTCTAACATTTTTACTTAACCAGGAATCGCTGGACATATCACTACGCCATCTTTCTGTTACGTTCTTTTGTATTTCAGCTTCAGCATCTATCAAAATCTTTTTCATTTCCATTTCAAAAGCTGCCTTTTCTTCTTTTGTTTGTATAAACCTGTCAGCAATTCCAGCTACTTTATCAGCGACATTTAATCCAGCATCGCCTAAAATTTTATTTAGTATACTCATTGTTTTTTTCTTATGTATTCTAATATAATATCTATTTTCTTTTTAACCTCCTCCATGTCTGATGCGTTTTTTTCATGGTATTTTGAAAATTGTCCCTTTACTTCATATATACTAAAAACAAAAAATTTATATAAGGCATATAGGGCCCCTAATAATAGTATTAATGGTAAACCGTATCCGTCTATTAACTTTAAAATATCTTCCATTAGTATTTACCTTGTCTGCTTTTTGGTGAACTTTTTGTTGATCCTCCTTTACCTGCCCATAATGTTTTACAAGCCCAGTATCGAGCCGTTAGTTTTGATTTGGCTGATCCACATCTGTGTCTGGCTCTAAAGCTCTTTCTTGCAGCTGCTGAATAATTATGTCCATATCCTTTTGCTCCAAAGTGTATAAGCTTTTCTTTTCCACCCTCACAACCTTTGACCATTCTTTTTTTACCTGGTCGAGTAGACGGTCGAGGTTTATTACATGGCATATTCTTTTTTGACATAACATTATGCGTTTCTTACTTTTGCTTTTTTAGTATTGCTTACAAACTGTTTACTTCTTCCGTACTTCTTTTTCTTTCTTGCTGTTTTTGCTCTTTCAGCTTTTGATAAGCTTCTGGCTTTTGCTAAAGGTAAACAACGATCAGGATTCTTTTTATCTTTACTTGTACCACATGGTCCCTTTATAGAACCATCTGTTCCAATACGAACCCATTTTTGTTTTACCCAATCTTTAAGAGCGCCCATTCTTTTTCTTAGTTTTTGAAGACATTGATTTTAACATTCTATCTATTTTAGCCGCTTGGCCTTTATGCATAGCTGATGCCTTTCTTAACTGAGAAGCGATTTCTTTTAATTTCTTTTTATTTTCCATTATGCTTTTCCTTTTGCTTTTTTTGCATAGTTTGGATCCTTACAGTATTTGCTTGCAGCTAAGTTAGCATAAGCTGAAGGGTATCTATCAAATGTTCTTTTTGCCCAAGCTATTCCAGCAGCGCAAATTTTATTTCCTTTTCTTTTTCTTCTTTTTTTTGCCATAACTAATATAACCACATAGCATCAGACTTATCTGAATCGTTATCCACATGTAGGAACGACTTGCCAATCCCAATACGTTTGAATCCAACATTTACTAATGCTCTTATTATTATTGACCTCATCTGAGATGTAGAACAGAAAATATCTGCTGCACATCCTTTTAAATGTGAACTTTTCGATGAGGCACTATAACCTTTTCTTAATAGTTCATCATTGTATTCCTTCGTCCTAAAACCTGAAGTAATTTTAAAAGGTACTTCAGCTTCTTCTCTCGCTAAATCTAACATCTCTAAAAACTCTTTATCCATATGTTTACCCGATCCTGGTTCATCAGGAGAATCAAATTCTTTTAGGGTAAAGTATTTCATTGTTTTTTTATGTGATAAAATTTATATAGAGTATATGCTATTGCTAATGCAAGAGAAATAAATTGTAAGATCTCATTGCATTGTGTTAAGTTTAATCCAAGTGCTCCGCCATTAGCAGCCAACACTCCTACTGTATCTTTAATTTCTGGTTTCATTTTGTGAGGATTCTAATGTATATTTAACTTGTCCACCCCATGTTGTTGTTATTGTCCAATTCATGAATACAAATTTAGGAAAAATTTTATTAAGATTTTAATCTTCTATAACCCAGCCGCCACTAAGATTATTCGTGATGTTTAACATGCTTGGCACATCATACTGAGGATAACCATCTACTACGCTTGGTTGGTTATCTGAAGGGTATGAAACTAAAAATTCAGTTCCATCTTTATTTATTCTAACAGAATCTTTATTGGTTTGATATACTTCATATATCTCACCGGAATCTGGATCAGTTCCAAACTTAATACTATCTAAAAGGCTTATTGGTAATATAGAATATAATATCATGGTGTATCAGTTTGTATATCAGATGCGGTTTGATTATTCATGGTCATATCTATTGCAGTCATGGATGCTCCTCCAGAAATACGTTTTACCTCAACATCAGAAATTGAACCACTAAAATTAGTTGTTGCTCTAAGTCTTAAAGTAGATCCAGTTGCGACAATATATAAAGTATAAGATGTGTTTGCTGTAACAGGACTTATAAATGTATAACTGGTTGATAATGCTATGGCAAAGTTTCCAGTCGCATCAGATAAAGTTTTAAAACTAATTTGATATAAATCACCAACAACTGCACTTATATTTTGTTCTAAGTTTCCTGCAACACCAGGATTATAATATCTGGCAAATCCACTTCCAAGTGTCCAACCATCATCTGGAGACCACTTATTGTTAGGGTCAAGTTCTTTTACAGACACACTGTTTATCACTCCATTAAAATTACCATTGTTACTTATAAAATAAGTTGCTGATATAAGTGTACCGGTATTAAAACTAAATGTATGTAGTCCAGGTGTGCTAATAGGCCCAGTTGAGTTGGCGGAAGCTCGAGAAATAATTCTAAAATTACCACTAACTACACTCTTTACATCAGCTTGAACCTGATATGATCTATCGTTTTGAAATATATTAGAAGCAAAAAGCTCTGAAGCAGTTCCTCCTAATTTCAATCCTTTTAACCCATCGATTGTTAAGGTTGGTGAATTAACTATACCTCCATTAAAATCATTAGTTGAGATTGTAGCAAAGAAAGGTAACTCCTCAGCGGTTATTTTACTAACCACAATTGAATCTCCTAAATTAGTGTTTACAGATCTTAAAGTAAGAGTAGCTGTTTGTGCCCTAAATAATCCAGTATAGGTACCAGGGACTTGCATGTTTTGTAAGAAAAAGCTGGCTCCACCTTTAAGTTGTAAATTACCACTTCCTATTGAATCAACGACTACTGTAAATTTATATGTTTTACCAATATCAAGAACACTTGTTTGTACTAAACTACTATCTCCAGTTATTTCTTCAACAGCAATAGAAGTAAATATAGCAGTGCCACTTGCTCCTCCTTCACTAACGTATAAGTCAGAACCGTTTGCAGTAAATACTACTGAGTTCGTACCGTTTAATATTGCTCTTGCGACACTTGAATCACCAAACTGTTGCCATTTCAGAGTTCCTGATGTGATTCCACTTAAGTCTGTATTATATGTTACTTTGTATTTCTTACCACTTGTCAGTATGCCGTTTTGTCTTAACATAATATCAAAACCACCTGTTACTGTTAGAGTAGCAACATCTGTCAATGCTTGTTTAGCTGCACCACCCACTCCAGCATTCCAATTGTCATTTGGATCAACTTGTTTTACTGACACGTTGTCTATAGTCAAATTAGTTATACCACCATTTAAACCACCATTTCTTTTAAAACCAATAGTAGTAACTCCTGTAATATAAACAGTATGTGTGCCAACAGTTGATGTTAATACTTGATTGTTTGCTACGATTTGCAAACCACCGTTAGTATATGATGTTATTTCATAAACTAACTTATAGACTTTACTTGAATCTAAAGTAGCACTGCTATTTAAAGGTGATAATGAACCTGCTCCTGTTAATTTTGCTCCATTATTTTCCAGAGACCAATCAGAGCCAAAACTCCATCTGTCGTTAGGATCAGCTTGTTTTAAACTTAGTTTACCAAGTTTTATAGTAGAATTATTACCACCATTTCTTACCCAAGCAGTTGTACCATTTGATACATAATATGCCTTATGCGTTCCTACCGTATTAGTTAAATAAATATAAGTAGAACCGTTAAAGACTCCGAAAATTGAACTGTTAGAATTTTCTAATATTTCATATTCTAAAACAAAATTTTTACCTGATGGAATAGTTATAGCAGCATCAGTGCCGTTTGTAAAATTAACTCTGCCGTCAAAACTACTATTATCTTCGTTAACAAGATTTAAAACACCATTTTCTATACTAATACCACCATCAGGACTTCTAAAACCTAAAGTATAGCTGGTATTTGTTACTGTACCACTTATAGAAAAATCACCATTAGTAACTAACTCACTACTTAACTCTTCAAAATCACCATTCAGAACTAACTCACTACCTAATTCATTAAACTGACCGTTTTGAACTAAGTCTGATCCAACTACTTCATTAGTGTAAGTTACAGTATTGTTATTAGTATATTTCCAACTATTAGTAGGATTAGATGTCCAGTCTCCATCTGGATCAACTTGTTTTACTGATATGCTGTTTAATGTAAACGCATTGTCGGTACCACCTGAAGATACAAAAATTCTATTTACATTACCGTTAACACCTGTTACTGTTGAATAAATTATGTTTTCTCCGTTTACTAAATCTGTATTGGGTAAAATTACAGTTTGGCTATTACCACTTGCAAATTTTAAATTAGCATTACCACTTGATATTGTAATATTTATTACTAATTTATATGTTTGTCCTACTTGTGCTGGAATTGGTGTGCCAAAATTTAATCTACCAGTACCACTACCAGTGTCTTCATATATGTATAAACCACTTGCATCATCAAGTGTCCATGGCTCTGTTATTGTAGTCACGTCTGAAGGATAGCTTACTTGTTCACTACCTAACTCATCAAAGTTGGGGTTTCTTACAATATTATTTAATATTTGAAACTCAGGATTAGTTATAAGCTCAGTTCCTACTTCAGTAAAGTTTCCGTTTTCAACCTGATTACCACTTGTTGTTGTTTGCGCTTGGTCAATAATTGTTGGGAATGATGGTGGTCCCGGTAGCTCGCCCATTCTCCACCAATGCATTAGATTAGTAGACATTGTGCTTGCATTTAAATTATTTGGCACACCATTATTATATATCTCTAAACACTCAGCATCAGAAAGATTTTTATTCCATATTGAAAATTCATCTATGTGACCTTCAAAATTATAACTACCAGCGTTTCTTCCAATAAAAGCAAACCCCCCTTGGTCAAAGGTAGTGCTTACCGTTTTATTAGTGTTCTCTTTATGAGAACCATTAATTACTATCCCTGATGTCAAAGAGCTTCCAGATCTTGCAACTCTTAATATTACATTATACCATCTATTTCTTTCAATAGTGAAATTAGTTGCTACCTGACTATATGGTCCACTTAATTGTATATTAGATCCTTTATTAACTTGCATTTGAGTTTGCACAGCACCACCTCCAGATCCAAACGACCATAGCCTATGGTTTACAGCTTGATTCTCTGTAACGGAAATACTTTTTATTTGTACTGGATTATCAGCACAATACAAACCAGGGTTTCCTGTTGCGGTAGCAGTGTGATCAAATTCATAAACACCTGTCGTTCCAGCGGGTATTAAAGTTCTATTAGCAAAAGGCTCATTAATAGAGAAAAATGCGAGATCAGTTCCTACAGTTGTAAAGCTACCAAAGTCTATTACTACTTTATACTCTTTATTGTTTTGTAATTGACCAACAGCATTATTTGTAATTGTTCTATACATTGTTCCAGGAACAAACTCCTTAACAGTAATGTTTCTAATTTTAAAATTAGAATTTGCATTCATAGCTCTAAAGAAAAACTCAGTTCCTGAAGATGCTGTTCTGTAAAAAGTATAAGTGCCGTTTGCTGCGATGGTGGAGCCACTTGCATAACCACCACCTAAATATACATTAACTCCTCCAGAGGAATAGTCAAATATTTCAAAGGAGATTTGATATTGTTGACCAGTAACAACTCCAAAATTCTGTTGTAATCTGTTTCCTGTTGCAGCGTTTATAAACTCAGCAAATCCTTCTTTTATAAACACGTCAAAATGAGCGCTTGGATTTGTCCAATAGTTATTGGGATCCATTTCTTTTAATGTGCAGTTGTCAAAAGTTCCAGTCCAATCACCTATACCGAACCAACGCATAGATCCTGTTGATCCTGTATACTGAGGAATAAAATGATCTGTTACTGTTACTGTCTCTTGAACAGTGCTTACTAATTGACATTTAACTTCTGCTACACCTGAATTGGTAAATGCACCAAAGATATTGGTCGTTCCATTTGTTCCTGATTCATAGGTTCTGTCATAACCAATCTTATAAGTCTTTCCTGAATTTACATTGAACGTTTGTCCAATGCCTGAATTAGATGAAACACCAGATCTTCTTGCATCTCCAAATCTTAACTCCCATCCGCTTTCCACAGTCCAATCATCATCAGGATCTAATTGTTTTAGTGAAATATTACTAAAAGTGCCCACGTTTGTGTTTCTACCAAAAATATTTATGACATTATTACCAGTTGCAACAAATGTTGTGGTTACGGTACCATCACCTGTTAGTCTTACTGAAATAGGAACACCTCCCGCTGTGCTTACTCCTATATTACCAGTACCACTGTAACCCTCAATAGTTAAAGAAATTCTATATGCTTTACCTGTTTCTACCGTATAACCAGTACTGTAAAACCCAACAGAACTTGAACATCCAGTAACCCAATCGATACTATTTTCTGTAAGAACTTCCCAAAATGAAGGACATGAATTTGCACTACCAGATGTTAAATCAATTAACTCTCCACTAATTTCATTAAAAGCGTGGTTTTGAACAAGCTCACTTCCTATCTCGCTAAAGTTAGCGTTGTTCAGCTTATTGTTCCCCAGAGTAGCTAAACGGTTTGTTTGGTATAGTGAACTGTCTCCTTCATCCATTCTTAACTCTCCATCAGTTGGGTACCATCCCGTTGTTCCTGATGTAGTATTTAAAGAAAGATTACTTTCAACCCAATAGTTATTTGGATCTATTTTTTGAAGTGTAGGATTTCTAAAAGTAGCAGTTAATGTCCCCGCTGGTTTGGTAGAAGGACTGTTAACCACTCCTTGCAATCTAAACACTACTGCACTTCCTTTGTCTCCTCCTCTTGCGTATAATGTAAGTGTTTCGAAACTACCTGTGCCCTGTGCGAAAGCTGAAGACGCAAACTTTGAACCACCGGTTGTAGGTGTATTAGTTCCTACATTTGTATGTATTTTAAAAACATTTGCATCTGTTGTTTTTACTTCTACTTGAAACTTATATATTGCATCCTGGTCTGGTGTAAAAGAAGCAAAAAAATTAGTCTCTGTATTACCCCCTGGTAATCCAATAGTCATTCTAACTTGCTTTAGTTGTGGTTGCCAAACAACTTGTGTACGAGGGCTAACATCGGTATTAGGAAAAGTAAAGAGTGACCAACCATTAGAATAGGGATCAACATCAAACTGATTAACAATGTTTGAACCTATCTCTGAAAAGTCACTATTGTTTATTAAATTTTGTCCGTAGTTAGGATTTATATTATCTCCTTTGAACCATAAGGATACTGAAAAATCTCCTGTACCACTATCTCCTAATAGTGGAACCTCTGGTCCTCCAGCAGCACGAGCTGTTCCTTGAAGAAACTGATCTATACCATTAAAGAAAACCGAGTAGTTATTAGTATATCTTTTAGGATCAGGTCTAATACCAGAGCCACTGCCCGTATCTACCTGAAAAACATCTCCAGCTACACCTGTTCCTACTCCTGTTGACATATTACCAGAGTGCTATAATATTAGACGCTGTCGTAGTATTGTCTACTCTTACAACTTGAATCGGTAAGAACGCAGAGTCTGGTAGGTTTGAATATGTTAGTTCTGTAACTGTATTAGGTGGCACATCTTTATCAGCTGCCATCTGTACAGTTAAATTACCAGTTGTGCCAACGTACAATATACATCCTTGAGTTGCACTCATGTATATATCATAACTATCAGTTGCACCTCCAGCATCACTTGGATCGATACTTAATACAGTATCACTTGTTACTGATGAAATGTAGTATGCTTTTTGTGCAGTAGTATTATATACAATAGCTCCTGCCTGTATATTTTTTGCAGTGAATAATGGTGATGCACCTACTGCTGTAAGTGTACCAGCTACTGAAAAATCTCCTGTACCACTAAATATTTTAGTAGATACATCTGGTATCATAACAGTCGCACTCGGTATTACCGCTAAAGCTGCACTGGTTTGTAATTTTTGATATGCCATTTTTTATTTATTTATCGTATGGAAACAATCTATTTAATGTATCTCTTCTCTTGCCACACCCGCAATCCGTATTGGTTACTTGTGCAACTTTATCTACCACCGTTTTAATACCTGTAGCTGTTGTAAACTTGTGAATAGTATCACCCAATCCTTTTGATTTGATTTCACTTATTTTAGTTCTTCTCATTTACAAGTACACATTTTGCTTGGACATGAATCAACCTCAAAAGTTAATTTTGATATTAACCAGTTCCATTTGCATTTTATTTTTGATATTAAAGTTTTACCCATAATCTTATCCTTTATTTTTACATCCAAAGTTGTTTGCATAGTTTGCCATCTTAACTACTTTATCAGAATACTTTTTTGTATTCTTCATTACAGCTGAGGCAGCGGTGCAAGTATCCTTGAATCCGTTTCTTTTGGCCCAATTAGTAAAAGCTCCCTGTCTTGATTTTTTTATTTCAGGGAATCCTTTCTTAGCCATTACTTTCTAATTAGTTTTCCTAAATGTGACTTTACACTTTTAGGGTAGTGCTTGTCCATAGAGTGATCTCCTGAATAAGCATGGCCTGTCATTTTTTTAGCCATTCCTTTTGACTCGTCTCTACGGTCTTTCATTGATTGAGATTTAGCACCTCTGTGCTTCATTCCTAAAGACTCGTCTAATCTGTCATTGTAACCTTGATGTTTCATAATAGTAATATTTATTTTTTTACAAAGATAATAAAATTATTATCGTTAGTTTTGTTCTTTG
>CETF01043898.1_pt1 | contig 16030 bp, 14 predicted proteins | sample 326991 | NCBI WGS metagenome assembly CETF01 (sample SAMEA2622331, study PRJEB7988) | marine metagenome | biome: marine biome (ENVO:00000447); feature: surface water layer (ENVO:00002042); material: "saline water (ENVO:00002010), including plankton (ENVO:xxxxxxxx)" | depth 5 m | reverse complement strand
ACTGCTCTGAGTAAGTTGGAGTCGTCGAAGTCAGCGACGCTGGTGACGTCCTCTCCGGTGTTCTGCGTGCTGATGTACTGTTGTAGCGTTGTGACTGGTGCGAATGGCCTACCATGCTTGTTGAGAGGCATAGGGGCAGGATGCATGTTCTCACCCTCGCTCTCTTCGGGCAATGCCCAAAAGTTGCGCCATCTACCTCCGTGCCCTATCAGGAACTGCGGCTGGTAGGCGGTCTGCCCCTTGCTGTTGTCGAGCCATGCGCAGAAGTTCCTCCCGCTCGCACCCGGCACTGTGCTGTGTATGACGATGGTGAATCCCCTGTCCCCATTGAGGTCTTCCACCTCCCTGCCTATGTGAGCGCGGATGTATCCCATGTGAGTGCCCTTGTCGTTCTTACCAACCTCGTAGTCCCAAAACGGATGCGGGTCGTGGGCAGAGCCACCTCCTGTCCTAGCATTGAGTGCAGCATGCTGGTTGATGAGCCTGACGACCTCCTCGGCTGCGTTCTGCACGTTGGTCACTCCGTCTCTCAATGCCACCTCACCCATGTCTATGGTGAGTCTCCTGACGAAATCCATGTTCGTCCATTGTGGTCTCTTGTCTAAGTAGGTCAATTCGTGTGATGACAAGTCCAGCGTCTCGCTTCGTATTCCCCTCAGACAGAGGAAGGCGGGAATGACCCTCGTCCCATCGGGAGTGTCGAAGAACGTGGATGGGTCTCTCATCGTCCTCGTCAATCCGTCAGTTGGGGTGTTTCTCCAATCAATCAACTTCCCGATGAAGAAGTCAGCCTCAGTCGTCTGTATCCTGCTCAATGAATGCAGTTTCTCGGCCTTCTCGTACAGCACAACCTCGTCCTTCGTCCTTGGCGTGGTGCTGTTGCCGGACTTGTATCCGTCGACTATGCCTCCATAGGAGTATCCGGTATGGACGTGATGACCATGGGCTTTGCCGTAGAGCCGGCTACCTGCAATAACCCTACCATCGGTTGGTAGAGCCACTGACAGATTCGCTATCGTCGTGCTGTCTATGAGGTCGCTCGTGTGCCTGTTCGCGAGGTCATGCGCGTATGCCCCCTCTATGAACTTGGATTGTTGAGTGCTCCTGATGTACGGGTTCTGCGATGGGAATCCGTTTGCCACGTCTATCTGCGTAGTCCAAGGGCTTGGGCCAGCGCCGTTGTACTTGGCGTTGATTGAGTGTAGGGGGTTCGATGTGTCCTCTCCCTCCTCGACGACTTCCTTCGGCCATCCTAGTTGGGTGGCTTGGGGACTGCTCTGCACCTGCATGTGTATGTCTTGGAACGCCACGAACTCCCTGTCGTTCCTGACGTCGTATAGCAGAACCCTCGCGTGGTCTTCCGTCGATAGGTACGGGTCTATGTATGCGATAGTGGGGGCTTTGTTCGTCGATATCCCCAACGCTGTGTAGTTCTCCTCTATCGTCCTGTTGACGTGCTGCACGTAGTTCCTAGCGGTCTCTAGGCATGTGTTGCCTATCAGGAAGTTCTCCATGGGAACGCTGTCCCTAGGATTGTCGTCCACTTGAGCCATTCCGCCGTTGAACTCCTGCCAAACCTGAGACTCGTCATAGACTCCCCTGCTCTTGGCGAACAGCCCTTCTACCGCATGCGGGTTGTTGTAGGACATGTTCGCCCATATCGTGTCTCCGTTCCGCAATCCGCCGGGCGCATATGGGTTCAGCCAAGTGGCGTTGAGAACCGCATCCCTGTCGATGTAGTCTCCCATGGAGACACGTACGTCGTATGTTCCAGCACCGGGAGTCAGGTTGCTTCTACCTGTGACGGTGACTACCTGTTCCCCGCTCGTGTTGACTGTCGCCACATCACTGACAGTGCCTATTGGGAATATCGTGCCACTGAAAGAGCCGCCGGTAGTGTGGAAGTAGATGTAGTCGCCCTTCTTGAGGTTGCCACCATGCAAGTCATTCAGGCTCTTACCTGCTGCTGTCGTCACTGTGATGGTGCTGCCCGATACAGTCGTCGTCGTACCTACCTTGTGTGTAGAGCCTAGAACCTCATCGTACAGAGCGCTGCTGTATTGGGCGGAGTTTCCTTGGTTGTAGATTGGATTTGCGGTAGTACCGACGTTCAAGTCCTGTATGGCCTTCCTGCTCTTTCTAGCGAGGTATATCTCCTTACCCTCCAATGAATTGGGATAGGTGACTGCGAACTCGTAGAACCCTAGCACTATGCTGGTCTTGGGTATGTCTACGTCAGTCCTGATGTTCTTGAGGTGGCCGTGGTAGTGATACTTGTATATCGTACCATTATCTTCATGCTCTACTACATAGAGCAACTGTCCTTGTTCGGTTGGTGCTGCTGCGAGAGTGTCATAGCCCAAGTCGGGGAACTTGTTGAAGTCCTCCTCGCTCAAGGTGACGATGAGCACTTTCTCATTCAGGTCTACTGCTATGTTCTCTTCCGTCTGAGCCTGTACTGTTCCCCTAGCCCTACCCGTCTCCACTCGTGCTGCATGTGGGTTGCTCTCAGGCCCTGCCTTGAACTCGACTGCGCTCACGTACTGACGGAGACCGTAGTCGACGTTGCCTCCCTGCGTCTTGACGCTAGCAGCATCGTGGTAGAACTCGCCTCTGCTCTCGAAGTCGCTGGATGGGGTGAGGTCGTCGGATGCCATGGGTGTGGCATTCTCGACCACTGGGCCACCGACGAAGAGGGATATGCCCTCTTTCAGGCTGGAGATGAAGTTCTGAGATACGTTGTAGTCCAAGTTGACGAGTTCTATGTAGCCATCGCCAGCGGGGTCGTTGGCGTACCATCCCCATTCCCCCTCCGCTGTGAAGACCCTCCTGTACCTGTTCTGATTCACACCCGCTATTCTTCCGCTGGTTGTCGCCGCACTTGGGAAGACCTTGGGGTCGCTCACTGTCAATTGACGAGTGCTGTCATCCCACTTCTGCAATGTCGCTGACTTGACGTGCTTGTTCTGAGATATGGCGTATGCGTATGCTGACTGGGCCTCCCTGTCTGCCGGCTCTACATCCTTCATCCTACGACCCACTGGGCTTGGGTTGTAGGTGTGTGCCGTGTGGGTGGCGTCTACGTGTATCTTGAATGCGTTGTCAGGGCCGACGTTGTTGTGGAAGAACTGCTTGGAGAACACGGGTATCTCCGCCAGTGCCCTCGTGCTGGCGAACTGAGTGCCGAGTTGGTAGTCATGTGACACGTCATTGAGGGATTGGTGCATCCTGTCGTTCACGGTAGTGCCGTTCTCCAAGTCACTGTTGCTGCCGAAGTCAGGCTCGCTCATGATGGTGAAGTTCCCGTAGACAGTCGCAGTCGTACCGCTGACGCTGCCCTCCATGTATCCGGCTGAGTTGAGGAGTTCGGTTATGGTAGTGAACTCCCTACCCCTGCCGCTGACGAAATCGCCACTGCCCACTGCTGCTGACGAGAAGACGAATGTGCTGCCTGTCTTGCTGGAGTACTTGGCGCTCGTGCCATCAGGTAGGTATATCCTGCCGACCTTGGGGAATCCGTACGTACCCCAACTGCTCAGTGACGTGGATTTGTTGTTGAGAGGCTCTATGTGCAGAGTGCCGCTGCCAGCGACAAAATCGATGTCCAGCCTAGTCGCTGTCACTGCGTATGCCCTGCGGGTGGAGTATGACTCGTGCGCTAGCACGCTTCTCTGATTCACAGGTGCTGTGTCCATAGCGCCTTGGCCCGGCCCACCGAGCGTGACTGTGACGACGGGAGCGTTAGGCTCTATCTCCTTGACTACGTGGGAGTCGGGGCTTCCGCTACCAGTGAGGCTGACGGAACGTGTGATTGCTGATTCCGCCAGTCCGATGCACTCGATGGTGGTCAGGCTGGCATTCTCCCCCTCGCTCTCCTTCACTGCTCTGACTCGCGCTCTGCTGAGTAGGTACATCGGCGTCATCAGGTTGACTGGAGCAGTGTCTTCCACCAGTGACTTCAGGGAGGAGAGTTGGTTCGTCCTCCTTCTGTCCGATGGTTGGACTATGAGTCTCACATTGGATACGTTGTCTACGACCTCTATGTTGTCTATGATGTCGAAGACCTCGTGTATGTGGGATGACACATGGGGTATCCCAGTGTCGAACTCACCTGCTGATGGGGACGATACCACTGTCTCAGGTTCTACTCTGTTGAAGATTCCCTTGTCTGTCAACGTCGTACCGCCTAGTATCTTGTCCATGGTCATTCTGTTGAAGACGGACTCGTGCGTGCCAGTCGTGCTGGATGACTCCCTTATGACTGAGGGAGTGCTATTGACCGAGGTCGATATGGCTCTAGGCGTGTACTTCGATGGGGTCAGGCTGTCATCTAGCGCGAAGTCGGCCTCGTACCCCTCGCTGTTGTCCCCTATCATAGAGTGCGGGGTCGCTAGTATCGCATCCCCAGTCACAGCATCGATGACTCCTCCTGCTGAGTACAGGGTCTTGCCCGATGCTAGTGATGCTACGATAGCGTCATATACGTATGACCCTCCTCCCGTCGGGACGTTTCCTGCTGGTACTGTCTTCTCGACCATCAGCAGGGGCTGGTATCTCCTTGCTGTGCCAGTGCCGCTACCGACTCCGGTGGAGGTAAAGACAGTACCTACGTTGTTGTCCGCTGCTCCTATCGATGTGAAGTCGGTGTTGCCAGCGCTGACTATGACGTACTGCTGTCCCGACACGAAAGAACCGGCATTGGTGGTCGTGTGCATGCTCTCGCCAGTTAGGTCTATCGCATTGTAGTGAATCTCGACGTACGGTGCGAACTTGACGGTTGTCGTCTTCAACTCAGGGACATGCAGCAGCGCGACCCTGCTCTTGCTGGATGGTCTGAGGTGATGGGTTCTGAGGTCGTTTTCGTACTTGGTCTGTAATGTAGGGGCAGGGCCTTTGAGCAGGAAGGGCGTGAAGTCGAACCTGTCTCCGCCTATTGCTATCAGTTCCCTCTTCCCAGCGGGTGGGCTGTTGGTGTTCTGATACGAGTTGATGGCGGATGTCACCGTGCCCGTATTGGTGATTCTGCTGATTTCCAGTTGGTCGAAGTCTCGATAGATGTCTATTTGGCTGTTGATTGCTATCTGCTGGTCTACGCCATCCTGCATCTCGTCGTACACCAAGTCGATGATTTCCGCTCTTCCGTTGCCCCTCTGATTGACTATCTCGTCGGATGCCCTAGGCAATATGGTCAGGAAGGAATGACCGTCTACGTGATTTCCTATGTGTCTGCCGCTGTGTCCTATCTTCCAACCGTCGCTGTCCTCAAGCGGCCATACTACGGCATATGGGTTATTGCTGTCCGTAGCGGTCGTCGCCATCCTAGAGGAGAAGACGAATCCGTGGTTGTCGTATCCGCTCTCGTCTATGACCATCTGCCCCGTCCTGTCTATGATTTGGGTGTTGTAGTGAGGCGGTTGGTACACCTTCCCCGACTTGTTGTCAATGAGGAGGTCTGCTCCTATCACGACGAAGTAGTCATCGACATCGGTGGTTCTCGTCTTGTTTATCACACCGACTAGTCCGCCATTCGTATCGACGTTGTGGTCTAGGTGTATGCTCGATATCGTGAGGACGCCGGTATCCACGTCAATGGAGTGCAACCTGACCCTCTCAGGGGGTGTTGCGTTCGGCTTGCGAGTCTTCCTGTCTATGCTTCCGGGGTTTATGAGCAGGTTGTACGGTACGTGAGCCACAGTCCTGCTGATGTTAGCACCTGTCGTTCCGTCGTATATCTCGTAAGAGCCTGAACTGTAAGGCGATGCAGTGAGGTCGACTGTTCCTGTCGTGACCGTGTTGCCTGTGAGCGTCTTCGCCAACTCCTTGGCGTCCGCAGTCGTCACCGTCATGGTGCTGAGTGTATTGGTGTCGTACCCACCAGTCAGCGTGGTGAAGGTGTACTCCTTCTCTATCGGTGCTATTGGCTCTTCGAACCTGTATAGGAGGATTGTGTCATCGCCCACCAGTGGGCAGTTGTTGTTGGCCATCGTGTTCCTGAACCCAGCAGAGATGTGGATGGCCTCCATGACCCCACGGAAGTCCCCTCCCTTGCCCCCGACGTAGGTGTTGGAGTTCGACTGCACCAGCCCCAGTGTGGCATCGAATCTCTTCTGCGCCATCAGAGCGCCATTGATGTAGAGGTCTATCGACTTGGGTCTCACTGTGGCAACGACGTGCAGAAGTTCCCTGTGATTCCTGTTCAAGTCGGTGACGAGGCCGTAGTTGCCTGTGTCGAATCTGTTGTAGGAGTCGTGTATGCCTCCGAACGTGGAGCGGGGGAACACAGTGCCATCGTACCTGTTGCCGGCGGAGACCTCGTTCGCAGTCGATATCTCATGGCTCTCCCTGATGCCGTTGTTGTGGAGGGTGACCCTGAACTTGGCAGGGCCGGGGGTATCCACGTTGCCGATTGAGAGTTTGAACTGCCCCTCCTTCTCCATGATTGTGCCGCCGCAGTCGGGCATGACCCAAGCCTCGAACGTCATGAAAGGGTAGTTCGCGCCTATGACGCTGCGAGACGGGTCTGAGTTCTTGTCACTCAGCATGCGGCTGACGTCGCTACCACCCTCTGACGTCTTCTTGCCGATAGCGCTGAAAGCGCCTTCGGGGATGAGGATGCTGTCGCTCACCCCATCGAAGAAGAATGCGTGGTTCGTCTTGCCTATTGCCGTCATTGTATCACAGGATGTTGTCTATTGGTGCGAATATGATGTTGAAGTTGTAGACAGTCTCCCCTGCGTCATAGTTGATGTCGAGTTTCTGAATAGCGCCTTGGATTCCGGTTCTGCTATCACTGGCCTCTGAGAACTCCGTTCCTGCGGCTAAAGCGCCATCAGAGCCTTTTAGAGATACATCGCCGAAGCCCAACCCAGTGGGCATGAAGAAGTTCCTAGCGGTGTACTGAGTGCCGTCCTCCGCATGTAGCATCGAGTTGAAGGGTATCTGAAGACCGATGATGTAGTCCTTCTTGTTCCTACCAAAGATTCCAGCACCGATGCCGGTGGCAACACCGCCAAGACCAGCAGTAGTACCAAGCGCTACACCGCTACCAGCAGCACCAACAGCAGCAGAACCAACAGCACCAATCGCAATGGGTGCAGCGACTATGAGTCCAGCGATTCCTAGAGCGGCTGCTGCACCTGCTTGCACGGCTCTTCCTGCTTGCGTCTTGCTGTTGTTCACGATGCCGTACAGGTCTTGCACCTTGTCGCCCGCTGACTTCTTGGTCTCGTTAGCGCCACCGGCGAAAGTCACCACATGGGGTTGGTTGAGTCTGCCTGTGTCAACGAAATCTATGGTATTGCCATTGGGGGCGACGCCTTTGACGAGATGGACTACCCTCACTCCTGCGTTGTTGACCGTATCAGCGCCATTGACTCCTGCTTCGACGTTGATGGTAGTGGCCAGTGAAGAGGAGAAGTAGGTGGATAGTTGCGCGTTGATGAACGAGTTGACTGCCGATGCTACCTGCAATGCCGTCGCGTCTTCGGGATTGATGAGCACGGTTGCCGAACTGCCGCTGCCCCCGTTCGAGGAGTATGCAGTCCCTCCTGCGTTGGTGGTCTTGGTGAAGGTGATGTTTCTCTTGTTCCCGTTGAAGTCCCTGATTACCATCCTAGGATTGGTAGTGCCTTCGAATATCTCGCGTAGGTTCGTGGGAGTGGCCCACTTGGTGAACCCCGACGCCTTCTTTCCGAAGGTGACTAGGCCGTTTGCTGCTGCCGAGCCTTTGGCCACTTGGTCATCGACGATGACGCCTTGGATGTTGACCATGGCCGAGTTGACGTTGAGGTCGAAGCCAACTCTCCTGCTGCCTGAGAAGGGTAATGCAGAGCCTCCGACCTTCCTGCTGGTGGTGAGTACCATGTTGGTGGCGTTCAGTTCTATGACGTCTTTGCTCTCCTGCACCAGTCTTATGGGAGTACCGACAGGCATCACAGCACGCTCCTAGCAGTGCCTAACCTCGCCTTCACTTGGTCTTCTATCATAGAGCCTATCTCATTGGCGTACATTCTCTTGTCGCTCTTGTCGGTCATACCTGCTAGGCTCAGTGTCATGTTCACCGAGGTGTTCATGCCTCCCTGCACTGCTGCTCCTATTGATGTGAAGTCTCCCTTCCTAGCATCGTTTATCGCACCAGCAGCGCCTTTGATTTTGTCTTTGAGTCCACCTCCGAACTTCTTTACCTTACCCAGTATTTTGCTTACTGGTTCAAACTTCTTCCTTATCTTGCGGAATGCGTCCAAGAAGGGTTTGGTGATGGCATCCTTGATTTTAACGAATGAGGATTTCACCCCACCAACAATGTCCTTACCTACGTCCTTCACCTTGTTGACCATTGCTCTCGCTCCTTGTGCTGCTAGACCTATTCCAGCAGCGAGTATCTTACCGGGCAGTCTCATGATGGATTTCAACAGAGGCAGGAGGTTGTTCTTGACTGTGCCCTCTATCGTGTCGAATGCACCTGAGAAGTCCCCGGTCAGGAACTTGCCTATTGCCTTGAAGGTATCGAATACGATTTTCAATATCGGGATGATACCACTCTCCACGAGTATCTTGATGCCTTCGAGTGCTCCTCCCAGTATGGTTTTGACCACGCTGCCTATGCCTCTGACTACTGGCTCTAAAGGCCCAAGTGCGGGTAGCAGGGTCTCATCGATGAACGTCTTCAAATCGTTGAACTTCTCTACTGCGAACTGGACTGCTGTGCCTATCGCTGATGAGAGAGCGCTTCCTACTGTGGCTGCTATGCCTCCCAATCCGGTCATCAGTCCTCCGACTGTACCGAGTGATGAGGTCAGCGATGCCATGCTGTTCAATAGTGCGCCTAGTGCCATCACAACTCCTCCATCTCAAGGAAGGTGTAGTCGAAATCCACAACTTCGTCACTGCCTGAACTAGACCTCAGACGCTCTTTCTTCTCGGCTTCCTCTCGCTCGTGCTCTATCGCCATGGCCCACGCGAGAGACTGCTTGAACATGGACTCTTCCATCATATACACCTCTCGTAGGGATATACCGTAGTGTTTTGCCACGGTGTAGGCGAACAGTTGAAGTTGATATCCTAAATCGTCTGCCGTTTCTATGTGCTGCTTCTTTAGGAAATCATTTACCTTCAACTGTTCGCTTTCGTAAAACCCCCTTGCATCGCCTCCGCCAGTTCATCGGGTTTGGGTAGAACGGCTGCGATGTTCTGTCCTACGTATGAGTTGACTTGCTGCAACTCTTGAGTTGTTAGTTCGGGATTCGTTCTCACGACCCAATTGCTGAGAGCGTACGACCAGTACCCTTCTAGGTCTAATTCTATCTCCTGTCCGTTCATTTGGAACATGGATTGAGCGGCTCTCTGAATATCCAAGAACGAGATTTCACGAATCCATATCTCCATGACCTGCTCAGGGTCATCGGGGTCGGTTCTTATCTCGTGCTTGTGTTCATTCTTCTTCGTCAGTATTGCTTGTTTCTCCACTATCGGCATCTGTTGTCACTTCCTCGGTTGCAGCCTCTTCGTCAGAGGGGGCATCCGACGATTCCTCGGCAGCCGCTTCTTCAGCGGGGGCTTCGGTCTCGTCATTGTCGGTTTCGACTGTCTCTTCTTCTACTATCCCATCGTCATCGCGCCTGAGCCTGAGTATGATTTCTGCTTTTGTCCCTCGGACGGTCAGTCCTCGTTCCCTGCATATGTCTCTGAGTTCAGCCACGGTCATGGCATCGTAGTCGAAATCTGTGAATGGGTTGCTCTCTTCAGCAACCTCGTAGTTGTTGTCTGCCGGTTGGTCGGGAATGACTTCAGGCTCATCAGGTGCATCGGGTTGAAGGTCTCCAACTTCGATTCCTGTGTCGTGTCCTGAGTCGGCATAGTCAGTGTGGGTCAGGACTTCCTCTGCTACCTCGACCCACGCTGGCTTCTCAGACAGCATGGTCTGATACGTGTAATCTATTACGTTCTTGGATTTACCATACATGTTTTCATCGATTGGTAAGTCCATCTGTCCTGCAAGCCAATCGACGTATCCGCGAGTGCTGAGTCTCCTCGCCCAGTATGCTCTGTCTACCTCTGACGGCATCATGGGGCAAGCACCGTATCCTTCGCTATGACCTTGATGGTCTTGGGTAGTATCTTGAGTACGGAGCGTAGAGGGCCTTTGTCCTCCGGTATCGGTAGTGGTGCTTCGGTGATGAAGAAGTCATCGATGAGTATGTCGATTGACTCTGCATCCCCAGCCGCTGTGGTGTTCTTGGTGAATGACAATCTGATGAGGTCGGGGTCTACGCTGTCGCTCGTGCTCTCGTCGAAGTTGCGCACTGCTCTCCTCATCCTGTGGTAGAACACTGGGTCGTCTACGATAATCTCCATCTCCAAGTCGTACTCGGTCTTGCCCTCCACTGCCAGTGCAGGGTTTCTCGTACCCGCGTGTGGCACTTGGTCTGTCTCGCTGTCGACGATGTTAGCGCCGCTGATTGTGTAGTACTGCTCGACCCCAGTGCTGCCATTGAGCGTGAAGGAGACGACTTGCCCGACTGTCTGACCCAGTACGGTCATGATTCCGTTGTAGAACATGAATGGCTTCTGCGTGCCCTTCTCTATCCCTGATGCCTTCCTGTCGAGCAGGTTGGCTGCGGTGTCCTCGAATAGCCTGTGTGCGTTGTACCTGTCTCCCTTGTTGCTGGTCTCTAACCTACCAGTGTCGGTGTAGCAGAACGCTGAGTCGAAGTTGACTGACATCCTCAATGCAGCATCTGTGTCAGCAGTCAGGCTGAAGTCCTTGACCTTGCATCCACGGAAGACACGGGTCAGTTGCTTTGAGTCCGAAGTACCACCGTCGGTCGTGCCTTGGTTGTGCCCTTGGTCTAGTCTCCTCACGCTGACCTCCATGGAGAAGGATGGTACTTTCTCACGGGAGAAGTAGAGATGCTCGACGGGATTGGTCAACACACCGGTCGATGCTCTGCCGGGGCTTGTCGCTGCATTGGCTGCTTCGTACTTGGCGAACTCCACAGTGGGGTTAGTGTAGTCGTACTGCAATGGCTCATCCAACCAAAGGGTGTGTACGTCGAGACTTCGAGCATAGCCGATAATCCTGCGTACCTCTTGCTTCACGGCCTTGTCGAAGACGTTCGAAGCGCCTACGTTGGGCCAAGCATCCAAGTGGTTCTTGGTGTCACCCACGTTGGTCTCCCTGTACGTCTGTATGTCGACGGTGGCATTGCTTGAGTCAGTCAAGACAAGATAGGAGTTGTTGTCGGATATGTTCGTGCTGACCCCATCGACGTCAATCAATGGTGGACTAGATGAACCTGTTATCTTCACGTAATTAGAACCCACATCCGCTCCTGATACTATCGTGAAGGTAGCGCCTCCGTTGGATTTCCCACCGCTGCTGACCTTCGAGACCTTCTGCCCTAGGCAGTAGTAGAACCATCGTCCATTGTGTATGTTGCACTCGAACGCGCCTCCTGTGTTGGTGTATCGTCCGGGTACTTGCACTGCGACGTCACGGCCTAGGCCAACGACGTGATACCTCTTGAGGTCGACCTTGGTCTCAGGTAGTGCGACGGTGCTGACGAGTCCCACGAATTGGTCTGTCAGGACTGCCTCTGTGGAAGCGACAGCGCTGTTTCCGACAGAACCCATGGTCTTGTCGTACGCTGGTGTGCCGAACGGTAGGATGTGCATCTTGCCTCCAGCCTCGGAGTCCTTATCCCCACTGCTGTGGTCGGTCTTGAGTGCTGGTGTGAGCGTCAGTTCAGTGGTGTTGCTGTTCGTCACATCGTGCTTCACTATCGTGTACGTGCGTCCCCTGACGTTGTAGTTGTCATCTGTATCGAACTTGTTCGTGCTTCCAGCGAGTCCTGAGAACATCACCTTAGACCCCACTAGCATGCCCTTGGGGTATAGCAGTAGCCCGTCCTTCATTGGTGAGGTGCTTGGGTTGCCAGCAGCATTGGTTGCTGAACTGAGGGCAATCACGCTTGTGTCTGCTGTGAGATTGCGCCCACCGCTCTTTGCCGTGAACTTGAAATCAGTGCCTCCGAAGGCATGCTCAAGCACCAGTCCTGACTCGTGCCCGAACGTGATTTCGGACAAATCTCCACGATAAACTGACGACGGCATGCTCCTCTACACCTCACGGGATAAGTTCTGCAAAGATAACTACTTCTATCTGATAGTTCATTCTGAAGAGTTTTTTGCTTCTATCTGATAAATCTGTTCTTGTTTTATAAACGAGTCTGTCGAAGTTAGCCCCATCCCCTTTTCTCTTGAGGTGGATGCACCTTCTCAACTCGTTTTCCATGGCTTGGAAGTGCTTCCTGCTTCGCGTGGTTCGCATGTCAACGGTGATGTTGATTCTCGTGGTCACGAAGTCGTAGAGCAACTCAGGCGTCTCTTCGTTGTGAGCCGTCTCGAATACCATGATGTAGTCGGTTCTGTCTAGGTCGAGGCGCTTCCCTCTCTCAGCCCCGGTCTCCGCTATGTCGATGATGACGGGCTTGTAGTTGTCCGTGTTGCCCCTGTTCCAGTTGTCCTTGAGCACGTCTATCACGACGTCGATTCCTTCCTTGAACGTCGCTACCATTACTCGAACACCTTCTTCCTCTTCTCCCTCTCATGGGCTTTGAAGTCGGGCACTACGTTAGACCCGTCGAATGTGAGTTTCTCCTGCTTGAGTAGCGATGACTCGGTGAGCATCCTCTTCATCGCGTTCTCCTCGTTGCCGTCCTCCTGAGCGAGAACTCGCTCATACTGCTCGCTTGGGCCTTTGGCCACTGCCTCCCGGACTTCCCTCTGCATGTCGGGAGTGGCGAACTCGTCGGAGATTATCTGCTTGTACTCCTCGTAGACCATTCTCTTCAAATCATCACTCAAAGGTCACCACCTCCACGTACCTGCCGAACACCTTGTCTATGTCCGCTCGGTACAGTTGTATCTTAGCGCCTAGGTCTACGTTCTGCGTTCCCTCCGGTATGAGGACGCTTCTGTCGTCGTTCATCAGGAGGTCTATCGCCACCATCTTGGTGGTGATGTCCTCGATTCCCTTGTCGACGTACCTCTCACCGTAGATGTAAGTGACCTTGACTGCATTCCACTCGAAGAACGGGTATGAGTTGTTGAAGTAGATGATGCCCATCTCAGGGTCTAGCCACCAGTCTCGCAGTCTCCCCCTGTCTCCACTGGAACTGCCTCCCTGCAAGTCTACTAGCAATCTGCTTTGTGTCACAGTGAGTCCGTTCAAGTCGTCGACCGAAGAGCCTACGACTGAGGCGCATCCAGTGAACGTCGTAGCAGTCTTGCCTGTGTATCTGATTGCAGTGTCTCCAACCGATAGTACTCCAGCATCTGCGAAGTTTGATGTGGAGTCAACAGTCAGAACGGTCGTAGTGGCATTACTGACAGTAGCAGTGCTAGTCTCCACTTGACTCAACTCTATGTTGCTGTCAGTCACCACAATGCTGCATGTCTCTCCGGCTTTCGTACCTCTCATGCTAGTGAGTTTGACTATGCCGCTACCCAAGTCGGAGTTTGCTGTCGCGAAGAACTCGTTGTGGACTGCTACATTGCTGGTGTTCCCCTCCAATGTGAATGCTGGGCTGAACTCCAATGACGTCTTGCCAACCCTATCCTCCTTGTTGATGAGGTCGGCAAGGTTCTGTGCCGTGGTTATCTTGTCGAAGTCCGCTCGCCAATTCGTAGTACCACTGCCGATTGTGAGTGCGCTTGCACTGCCATTGCCGGGTGAGACGACGATAGAGCCGCTCAGAGAGCGAACGTCATCGGGTATCTTGATTCGTACCTCGGAAGCACCAATCTCCCGGTAGTCGTCACCCTGCCATAGTTCGAGTCTGAGAATCTGCTGAACGTTCCTGAACAGGAGCGGCGTAGTGCCGACGTAATCGGTGTAGTACCGGCGTCTGTACGGTTTGTACGTGTCGAAGTTGATGTACTCGGCGCTGACGAGATAGGGTCTCCAAGCGTTGTGAGTGAGATTGTCTATGTGGTCTTGCATACGCAGTATGACGTCATCGACCTTCTTCTTGGTGATGCCACGGGTTCTGCCGTTGGTGAATGACGCTTGGTTCTGAACGTAGCCATTGTCCGCTACTTCGAAGTCACTGGCAGTCAGGGTAGCCCCGCTGAATGTTATCTTGACGCTACCTGCCTTGGTGGATGTTCCTTTGCCGATTGCTGTTATGGTGAGGTCTTCCTCTCCGAGTGGGTCGGCATCGCTGTACACCCTTATCTTGTCACCCACTGAGAATCCTATGTTTCGGTAGTCCGTCCCAGTGATGTAGACGGCATCCGAGTCTGCGTCCTTGCTCATCAGGACTGCCTCTTGAGGCCCTATGTCGAGCAGGTCTGCGACTTTCTGTGCTGTGGTGTAGACGACTTCAGTGGGGTCGAGAGGTCTTGTCTCTCCTTCCCCCGGACTGAAGACCTGTGGCATCTACTGCCCCTCCCCCATATACGGCGGCAGTTTGACTCCGAATATTGGGTTAGGTGCACCGCATCTCTCGCACTTCGGGTCTTTAGGCCCGATTCCCTGCTTGCATTGCTGGCAGAACATGCTGTCTATCAGTTTCATACCCATGGGGTCGTCGGGAGAAGTGGGTGCTAGGTTCTTCAGAACCATCCAAGCCTTATCGAACGCGCTCATATTCTATTCTCCTCATCGCGAGTCTCTAGGTTGTACTCCATGGGCTTCTCGCATGCCCCACATGTGGCTCTCCACATAAAGTGTAGGAAGCCACAATGCTTGCAGCGCGTACCAGCGCCGATGTTCATGATGTCAGCGACTTCCTCTGTCCTAGCACGCTGCTTGCGAGTGACTCCCTTGAGGGGTTTCTCGGTGTCGGCTGGAACTTCGTACTTGATGTCTGCTCGAACGTCTTGCTTTTGGAATCTGCTTATGTCGTCGAAATCAATCTCCACGGATTCCAAACTCATACATATCCCTCACCATCATGCGTAGTATGTCAGAATTAGATATACGTTGCCTAGTATGACAATTGGCTCTGACGAGACTAGAGAGGTAGTAGTATCTGCATCCGTGACTGTCGTGTAGGCATCGTTCAGTGCTGTCTCTGCTGCGCTCTCCGAAGAGAAGTCAGCAGGTGCTACTGGCCCTACTACCGCGAACTTTAGCGTTAGACTTGCACTACCCATCTAGGTCACCGCCTCAATCAGCGCTTCCCTAGTGCCCACCAAGAACCAGTATTGCTGGTTTTACAGTCTACTACCATTGTACCCGGTGCTGCGTCTGCGACGATTGCGAATGCTCCGTCTACGCCTCCACCAGTGACATCGGCGTACGTATCACCTGTGACTCCGCAAGCCAATATCTCTGAAAGACCTGTGACTATCGAGCCTGTGGTCACGCTGTCTGCGTCCCAATCTCCGGTGACCATCAAAAGGTCGCCCATTGCGTGTGTTCTTGTGTCTGTTGTGCTGCTAAATGCCATTATTCATCATCTCCTATTGTTTCTGTTTCTAGTACTTCTGCCGGTTCTTCAACTGGTGCTTCCTCGACTACTGGCTCTACCACGGGGGTCGGGTTCAAAACACCTTCCACCATATCGAGCAATGTCATCTTGGTTTTGAAGCCTCCACCAACGTGGACTCCCTGCCCTGTCAACCACTCTGTGATTTTGGCTTTCGTCCATGCGGAGTCAGGTATCCCATCGCTGCCTAGGTCTTCATGCGCTCCTGCTATTACGAAGTCTGCACTGAGTCTTTTGCTATTTCTAGCAACCCAGTCGTCAGATACTTCCTGCGGAATGCCCCTAACCCAGTCAGGCATGGAGGCATCGTTGTTCCGACGCCTGTCCTGCTTTCCTATGTAGGTCACCGTGGGCACTTACACACCTCACGAATAGAAGACTAATATTTGTCCGCTAGTCACAGAGCCTGTGGCTTCCAAAGTGATTACTTTTCCGCTAAAGGAAAGACCTGCGTCTTGTCCGTGGTTAGCGGTAAATGTAGTCAAGAATGCCCCAGTGATTGCGGTGATGCCACCTGCTAGTGTCACTGTGTTGCC
>CETF01013382.1_pt1 | contig 16107 bp, 11 predicted proteins | sample 326991 | NCBI WGS metagenome assembly CETF01 (sample SAMEA2622331, study PRJEB7988) | marine metagenome | biome: marine biome (ENVO:00000447); feature: surface water layer (ENVO:00002042); material: "saline water (ENVO:00002010), including plankton (ENVO:xxxxxxxx)" | depth 5 m | reverse complement strand
ACATTTAATGGCGCTGGAAGCAGATCTATGCCTGCATCCACGGCGATTGCACCGTCGCTTATGAGCAATGGTTCTGAGTCTTGTTTGCAATCTATTTCTGGTGGATTGCAATTAGTCGGTATTGGCGTGTCTTCGGGCAAATATATGCAAGATGTAGAATGTAACCGCAGACGTGACGCTATTACTCTGTCAAACATGGGTATGAAAGTCGCCGCAGTGGCTTTAATGTGCCAAAACCCAAAAGTATGGAGAGCCATGTTTATGTCTGCTACTCCGTGTCCTATAATTCGTTCTGGACGATTAGTTGTAGGTAAATCAGCGCTCTTAACTATTAAACAACAACCTGAGTTGCATATACCGGACTATGAAGAGGAAAAAATTTTTTACGACAAAATTTTAGGTGTGGGGGAAGATACCGGCAATGAAGAGACTGATTCTCGCAGTATTTCTGATCGTTACCGCACCAGTATACGCGACGGAAATTAACGACTTAGTTAACACCTCGCAAAGTATTAGAGATACCTTTGCTTATGGTATTAAAACTATTGCAGGTGGCGAAGCATATGCTTTGGACGGGAACATAGCGCCCGCCATGGCTCAAAACGGGCATATTACGGAAGCTCAACAAAACGCCTACAACGCGGCAGTTGCCGCAGTAAAAGCCGCCACATATACCTACGATCCCGGTGCTGATCAATATTTTCAAGACCAAGCAGATCAAGCCATGGATCAAGTATCAGAGATGATCGATGCGTATGTAGAAGCGGCACAAACGATCATCATGGTTGCAACCGTTAATGAGATGGCACAAGACGCGCAGTCTGCGGCAGATGAACGAGAGGCCATGGCACTTCAAGAATTTATGGGTGCTAACGACGTAACTTTAGAAGACGGTGAAATAGAAGCCTATAACGACGCTTTATCTAACACTGAAGAAGCTATTCAAGTCGCGGCGGCATACATGGCTGTAGCTAATGATGAAAACTTGTTGGAGCAAGCTAATGACATGGCTTTTGACTTACAAGTTACCTATGAAGAAGCGGCGTCCGTGTTTTTTGATTTAGACACAACCGCCGTTTGGGTGTCTTTTGATGGAGGGAGCACTATCCAAGGCTTACAGGTAGGTAACTATTTCGTACAGGCGGAAGATGTTCTTACAAGAGCAGAGACTCAGGAGTTTTGGATTACCTCTCCTGAAGGCGGTTGCTGGTTCAATTACAGCACTGAAGAAAGAGAGCAGTGTTTACAAGAGCAGGGAATAACATATGGCCCTTGAAGATATAGAGATTGACGTAGGCGGAACTAAATTTAAGGGTATTTGGATTGCCATTTTATTTACTTTTGGTTCGTCTTTAGGTGGTGGTATTTGGGCCGTGTCTAGTTTTTTCTCAGAACTTGAAGCACAAAATGAAGCGGTTGAGTCGGCGGTTGCACAAGCTAACACTCTTGAAGCACGGTTTACGGACCTTAAAGAAAATTCAGACACCAAGTTACAAGCTTATCAAGTCATTATTTCAGGCGTAGAACAATCTCTAGAAGATAATGATGTTGCAGGGTTGCAAGGTAAATTAGCAGAATTAGGAACTAATTTAGAGGCCATCATGGAAGCTCAAAAAGAGCTTTTAGATATGCGGGACAGGGTAGCTTCTGTTGAGAAAAGTAATGCTGAATCTGTCCTTACTGTGCAAAATCGGGTAGAGTCGCTAAGTGATGTAGATGAGCGCCTAACACGTATCCAACGAGAAATAAATGATCTTTGGAGCGCCATGGACGATTTAGCTAACCCCTTACAGTGAGTTGCATATGGACATTGGCGAAAAAGCTTTGATGAGATTAGATGCTCACGAACGCGAATGTCTAGTTCGTTACAAAGCTATTCAAGATATTTTGTCTAAACACGACGGTCGTTTTGACAAGTTAGAGCAAGATGCAAAAGACGGTTTTGCCAAAATAGAACGTTACATTGTTTGGGGTGTTGGTCTTTTAGCTACTTTAATAACCTTATTTATGGGGTTGGCGGAGTTTGTTAGATGAATTTTGACAAAGTAAAAGGGTTAGTAGGATCCCTTGCTCCTACACTTGGGTCCGCTTTGGGCGGTCCTGTCGGCGGTGCGGCGGCATCTATGTTGGCAAACGTGCTTGGTTGCGATCCTGTTCCAGCAAAAATAGAAAAAGCCCTACAACAAGCTACACCTGAGCAGTTAGCTGAAATCAAAAAAGCTGAATTGGATTTTGAGGTCCGCATGAAGGAACTCGAAGTGGACGTGTTTGCGCTTGAAACTAAAGACATTCAGGATGCTCGAAGGACCTTCGCACAAGATTGGACAGCCAAAATTATCGCAATCACAATGGTGTTTTTCTTTTGTGGGTACATCGCCATGATTACGATCATGCCGCCAGAGCAAAATTCAATGGAGCTTATTAACCTTGTGCTGGGTTACATGGGCGGCTTGGTAAGTGCGGTCGTCTCATATTTCTTCGGTTCAAGTCAGATGCGAGATAGCAAATGAGTAAGCTCATTACACAATTAAAGCGCCATGAAGGTGTAAAGAAGTTTTGTTATCTGTGTCCGGCTGGTTTTGAGACTATTGGCGTGGGCAGAAACATAAGCGAAAACAACGGCTTAGGTTTATCAGACGATGAAATAGATTACCTTTTGGAAAACGACATCAAACGATGCAAGCAAGAATTGATCGCACTGTCGTGGTTCATGGACCTTGATCCCGTACGTCAAGACGCCATCGTTAACCTGTGTTTTAATCTAGGTATGACGCGCCTGCTGGGTTTCAAAAACGCTCTTGCGGCGATGGAAGCGGGGGATTACTCGAAAGCCGCTGACGAATTTTACGATTCTCGTTGGGCCAAGCAGGTAGGATCACGCGCCAACGAAGTTTGCGAAATGATTCGCACAGGTCGATACGGAGAAGGGTATGCGTAATACTGTTCAAGCGACAAATAGTGATCCTATAATGTGGACGTACTAATGTATGCCGCTTACCAAACTTCAATTCAGACCCGGTATTGTTAGAGACACCACCTCCTACACCAATGAAGGAGGATGGTTCGACTGCGATAAAGTGCGTTTTAGGCAGGGTGTGCCTGAAAGAATTGGAGGATGGGAGAGAATCTCTAACTCTGAATTTCAAGGCACGGCTCGCGGACTAAAACCGTTTAAAGCTTTAGACGGCACGTCTTTTATGGGCGTAGGTACACACCTTAAATACTATGTTGAAGAAGGTGGTGGCTATAATGACATTACACCTATTCGAGCCACTACTGCGGCGGGCGATGTTACTTTTGCCGCTACTAATGGTAGCTCAACCCTTACTGTAACCGATAACGGACACGGTGCTGTAGCTAACGACTTTGTTACTTTCAGTGGTGCTGTTACGTTGGGTGGCAACATCACAGCAACTGTTTTAAACCAAGAATATCAAATAGTTACAGTACCCACAGCTAACTCGTACACTATTACTGCCAAAGACACTAGCGGCACAACAGTAACTGCCAACTCCAGTGATACCGGTAACGGCGGCTCTTCTATTGTGGGCGCGTATCAAATAAACGTAGGTCTGGATACATCGGTAGCTGGCTCCGGTTGGGGCGCAGGTACGTGGGGCCGTGGTACATGGGGCAGTACGGCTACATTAACAGCCGTTACCGACATTTTACGTTTGTGGTCACATGATAACTTTGGTGAAGATTTAATTATCAATGTTCGCGACGGTGGTATTTTTTATTGGGATAAAAGCACAAGCAGTTCGCCTTACCAACGAGCGGTGGCTTTGTCGGATAGGTCTGGTTCAGACAGCACGACACCTACAATAGCTAAAGGGGTATTAGTTTCGGATCGGGACAGGCACGTAATTGTGTTTGGCTGTGACCCTGAAAACAATATTGGTGTGCAGGATCCCATGTTGATTCGGTTTAGTGATCAAGAAGACCCTACTGTTTGGCAATCAACGGCGACTAACACCGCAGGTGACCTGCGTTTGGGTTCAGGTTCAGAAATTGTCACTGCGACCGAAACACGTCAGCAAGTTCTTGTGTTTACGGACACGGCGGTCTATGCCATGCAGTTCTTAGGTCCGCCTTTTACGTTTGGTGTGAATCTAATCTCTGAAAACGTGACCATCATGGCACCAAATGCCACAAAAGCTGTGGACGACATGGTGTTTTGGATGGGCATTGAGGATTTCTACGTCTACAACGGTCAAGTGCAAAAGCTACCTTGCACTGTTAGGTCGTATGTATTTAACGACTTTAACGATGCGCAGGCTGAAAAAACGTTTGCAACATTAAACTCTTCTTATAACGAAGTGTGGTGGTTCTACCCGTCGGCAGACTCAGATGAAGTTGACCGATACGTTGTGTATAACTATCTAGAAAAAGTGTGGTATTACGGCAATTTAGCACGTACTGCATGGGTTGATCGGGGCATCAACGGATACCCACGGGCCACGGGCACCGACCATTACGTCTACAACCATGAGTTTGGTATTGATGACGGCAGTACCGTGCCCAGTCAAGCGGTGGATAGTTACATTGAATCAAGTCAAATTGACATTGGCGATGGCGACAACTTTGCGTTTATACGCCGTTTAATACCCGACATCACATTTGACGGGTCTACGGCTACCTCTCCGTCTGTAGATTTTGTTGTTAAAACCAGAAACTTTCCCGGTGCGGCATACACTTCTACATCAACCAGTGACATTGTACGAAGCGCTACGGTTCCTGTAGAGCAGTTTACAGACCAAGCGCATATACGGTTGCGAGGTCGAAGTTTGGCACTACGTATTAATGGAGATGAGCTTGGCGTCAAGTGGCGTTTGGGTAGCCCACGGCTTGATATAAGACCCGATGGTAGGCGCTAATGAGTTCGCGTCGTCTTGTAAGACCGCAGTTCCCAGTACCGCCGGGAATGTACGATCAGTCGTATATGGCATCTGTGGTACAATCGTTTTCAGTATTTTTGGAGCAGTTAAACAACCCCGGTGATGTTCGAGCGACGGATTTAACCTTGACGAACTTACCAACTAATGACTCGGGACTTGAAGTTGGTGCTGTTTTTCAGCAAGATGGGATCCTGAAAATAACACTTTCGCATAAGCCGCATCCCGCTGGTGTCGCGGCCTCTAGCGCAGTCGGTACAGTAACTGTAACGACTACCTAAATAGGCTCTTCACGAAAGGTATGACACATGGCGGCAATAGCTCAAGACTACAAAAAACCAGAGCCTTTTGAGGTTCCTGAAGGCGGTCTTGCTTCTTTCCTTACAGCGACCACTGGCGAGTGGGCTGAAGCAACCAACGACGATTATATTCCAGAAACCGGCATTGCCGGAGTAAAACAAGTAGCTGACAAGCTTGCAGAGTATGGACGGTACGAAGATGAGTACATGGTTCACGCGGCAGAAGGCGAAACGGTTATTCCTGCACAGGTTTTGGATCTAAACCCACGGCTCAAGGCCAAGTTGTTCAAAGAAATGCGGGACATGGGCCTCGAACCAGAGCGTTATGTTGTTGGTAGCGAGTTTAACTCTATTAACCCCGTTACCGGTCAACCTGAGTTTTTTCTTAAGAAAATTTTTAAAAGCGTTAAAAAAGCCGTCAAGAAAGTTGTAAAAGTATTTAAAAAGATAGCTCCAGTTGTACTGCCTTTTGCTTTAAATGCTGTGTTTCCGGGCATGGGCACCGTTCTTTCTGGCGCACTTGGCTCTGGTTTAGGCACAGCCATACAAGGCGGGAACTTAAAAGACGTGTTAAAAGCCGCCGCGATTGGTGGCGCGGCAGGTTATGTTGGTGGAAAGATTACCGGTGCCGAAACGGCGATGGGTGACGACCCCTTTAAATTCCAAAACCCGTTTGGTGGAGCAGAACAAGCCGCTACCAGTGCTACGTCTGATGTAGTTGCACAAAACGTAGGAGCTACACCTGCTACTACACCACCTTCCGGTGCCTTACCTCCCGCAAGTGACTTATCACCTTTAAACATGACTCCCTCCGGCGGTTTAACCCCTCTTGAAGCACAAGTTGCTCAAGGTCTTTCACCCACGACACCTTCGCCTGCCGTAGGTACAGATTTTGTTGGACAGGCCGCCAATGCGGGAGCTGTTAGCACACCCGTAGCAGGGGATATTTCGTCTAGTCTGCTTCAACCTGAACAAGTTTCTGGCATGACAGCGGCAGGACAACCCTTACCACAAGGCGTAGATCCCAGTACTTTGAATATTTCAAACACTACAACTGCGGGTGATGTTCTTTCTGGAACAGCTACTCCGGACGTTACTCCGTCTTATTTACAAGCTGTTGATTCTGGTCGAAATGTTTTTGAGAGAGCGGGTGATTATCTATTTAGAGGCGGTCGTTCTCCCGCTGAAATTGCTATGGAGGCAAGCCGTGCGGGTATGGATGCCGCTCAATTAGCTCGACAAGAAGCATTATCAATGGGATTAACGCAGGGCGAAACTTCTAAATATGTTTTAGAAGCGGTAAACGCGGCTAAAGCCGGTGTGCAACCCGGCATGTTCCAAAAATACGGTCCTATTTCACTTTTAGCCGCAGGAGCTATGGGTGCCGCAGGTGGCTTTGAGACACCTGAAATGGAGCCTTTGTATGACCCCTATGGTGGTGCTACCGGCATGAGTTTGCTTGAGCAAAACAGAGCTATGTATGCACCCGGTGTCTTCCGATATGCCGCAAACGGTGGCGATGTAGCGTTTCCAAGAATGAACGGCGCTATATCTGGCCCCGGCACAGAAACGTCAGACGACATCCCTGCTATGTTAAGTGATGGCGAGTTTGTTATGACCGCACGTGCTGTAAGAGGCGCAGGCGGTGGCGATAGAGAGCAAGGCATGCAACGTATGTACGACATAATGCGTCGCTTCGAGGGAGGTGCTATCAGTGGCAACTGAAACAACACGTCAGATAGTACAAGAAAACCCTGAAATTGAGGCGTATCGCCTCGGTTTACTTCAGGATGTTCAACGCTTTATTGGCGGTCAAGTTACAGGTATTGATCCTGTAACAAAACAACCCGTCACGCGGGGCATGCCCCCTGCCTTTCAGGTTGCGGGCCTTTCGCCCATGCAACAACAGGCGGCTCAACTAGCCCAGCAAGGTATTGGCACATATCAACCTTACCTTCAAAGCGCTACAGACCTCATGCGCCAAGGCGCAATGGCCGCGCAAGATGTTGGATTAGGTGGTTTACAAGAAGCCTTTGGCGCTACCCGTGCAGGGCAAGATGTCTTACAACAGGCGGCTCAACAGGCGGCGGCTCAACGAGCGATGCCGGAGTCATACCGACAAGCGGCAGAGCAAAGTCTTCGACAAGCCACACAAATGGGCTTTGGTGCAACGGATGTGGGTCGTCAAGATTTAGCGCGTGCGGCACAACAAACTCAAGCGGCAACACAGCTAGGACAGCAAGGTTTAGGTATAGCAAGTCAAGCGGCGGCACAAGAAGCGGCTAGAGCGCAAGGCGTTTTAGGTGGTGCGGCTCAAGGTGCTTTGACTGAGGCGGGTCGCGGAGCTACAGGTATTTTGGGTGCTGGTCAAGCGGCGGCACAGCAGGCGCAACTAGCGCAAGCTGGTCTTTCTGGTGCGGCAGGTCAAGCAAGATCTGATTTGTTTGGTGCGGCAGGTCAAGCGGCGCAACAAGCAGAGTTTGGACGATTAGGTTTAGCTTCTCGTGCGGCAGAAGGCGCTCGTCAAGCACAATTAGCGCAAGCGGGTTTATCTGGCGGGGTACAGGCGGCAAACCTTGCGGCACAACGCGCTGATTTAGGTATCGGCCAACAGCAAGCGGGTATTGCAGGACAAACTGAAGCGGCGCAACGTGGCCTTTACGGTGGTGCGGCACAAGCCGGACAAGCGGCGCAAACAGCGGCGCAACGTATGTTGGGTCAAGCGAGTGTTGGTCAAGAAGGTATTCTTTCTGCTGGACAGCAGGCGGCGCAGGCGGCGCAAGGCGCGATTCCTGAGTTACAACAAGCGGCTCAAAGAGCCTCTCTTGAAGCTTCATTAGGTCGTGGCGGTCTTACAGATATTGCATCACGTGCTCAACAGATTGGCGGCATGGCTCGTACTGATCTTGCACAGGCCGTACAAGACGCTTCACAACAGATTGGCGCAGGCCAAGCTGGTTTAGCAGGTGCCGTAGGCACTGCACGGGATGTCGCGGCTCAAGGAGCGGCAGGCTTTGGTGCTTTAGGTCAGCAAGCACTACGACAATCTGGTCGCGCCCAGATGGGACTTAGAGGCAGTGCGGCTCAGTTTGATCCCGGTAGTCAGGTCAGTTCTTTCTTCAACCCCTTCGAACAAGCGGCTGTGCAACAGGCCCTGCAAGATATTCGCCGTGAGGGCGATATTGCTGGTCAAGGTTTGCGGGCACAGGCTGTGTCACGAGGTGCGTTTGGCGGATCACGTCAAGCTGTCGCGGAACAGGAACTTCAGCGTAATGTGTTGGAGCAACAAGCGCGGACAGCGGCCCAGATGCGACAAGCGGGCTTTAGCCAAGCTTCTCAGCAGGCGCAACAAGCGTTTGAAGCGGCTCGCGGTAGACAACAGCAGGCGGCGCAACTTACAGGTCAGTTAGGCCAGCAAGGCATCGCCTCCGCACTCCAAGCACAACAGCAGGCGGCTGGTCTTGGTATGGACGTAGCCGGTCGAGAGCAACAAGCCGCGACACAAGCGGCTGGTCTTGGTCTTCAAGGCTCTCAGCTTCGTGCTTCTGCGGCACAGCAAGCGGCACAAGCCGGGTTGGCGGGTACACAGCAGGCGGCAAGAGCGCAAGAACAAGCCGCTCGATTAGGTTTGCAAGCCGCAGGTCTTGGTGCACAGACAGCACAGCAGGCAGGCGCTCTTGGATTAAATGCGGCTCAACAGCAACAACAAGCGGCACAACGAGCGGCACAATTAGGCGTAGGTGCGGCACAGCAAGCAGGTCAGTTTGATCTTGCGGCGGCACAACGTGCACAGCAAGCGGCACAGCAAGCCGGTGCACTTGGATTACAAGCGGGTCAGTTAGGTTTATCTGCTGAACAACAACGCGCTCAAACAGCATTGCAAGCTTCTCAGGCACAACGTCAAGCCGCACAGCAGGCAGGAATTCTTGGTCTCCAAGGTGCTCAAATGGGCATGACAGCGGAGCAACAAGCCTTGCAGGCCGGGATGCAAGCCGCACAGCAACAACAAGCCGCCGCACAGCAAGCTGGTCAAATGGGACTCTCTGCCGCACAGCAGGCCGGTCAGTTTGGTATGCAGGGTGCGCAGGCTCAACAACAGGCCGCACAGCAGGCCGCCGCGCTTGGATTACAGGCTCGCGGTCTTCAGGCTCAAACAGGTCAACAGGCGGGTGCACTTGGGTTGCAAAGCGCACAACAACGTGCCGCCGCCGCACAACAAATGGGTCAGATGGGCTTGGCGGGAGCGCAACAAGCAGGTCAGATGGGGCTACAAGGTGCTCAACTTGGCATGCAGGGCGCTCAGTTTGGTCGTCAAGCCGCTCAGGATCTTAGCAATCTTGGGCTACAATTCGGTCAGCTTGGTCAGCAAGACATTAACCAGATGATTGCATTGGGTCAGGCTAGTGGTCAGTTCGGTCAGCAACTGGGTCAGCTTGCCGGTCAAGGCGCAGGCATGGGTCAGCAAATTGCTTCACTAGGCCAGCAACAAGCTCAGTTAGGCCAGCTTGGTCAGCAATTGCGCGGAACCGACATACAACGGCTCACGGCCCTTGGTGGTCAGGAGCAGGCGCTACAGCAGGCGGTTCTAGACGCACAGCGTCAAACTAACTTGCAACAGCAACAGTTCCCATACCAACAGTATGCGTTCTTGAGTGATATTTATCGTGGTACGCCGTCGTCTCAGTCGGTGACAACCATGTCACAAACACCTGACCCTAGTGTTGCACAGCAGATTGCTGGGTTAGGTATTGCAGGATTAAGTGCCGCGAAGGGCGGTCAAGCAATGGGGCTATTTTAATGAACACGTTAGACAGACCACTCTTTCGACAAATGGGCGGTCCAGCGCAGATGACTCCTGATGAGGCCATGATGGCCGTCGGTCAAGCTGAAGCGGCTGGCGCTCAAATGGGTCAAGAATATCTTGAAGGCACCATGCAATCGCTTGATCAAGCAGAGTCGCCTAAAGAGGTGATTGATGCTATTCGAGGCAACCAACAGCCACTAGAAGCGCGTTATCAAGAGCTTGCAGGCTTTGTAGGCGAGGAAGACGCACGCCAGACACCTGAAACGGTTCTGGCTCTTGTCCAGCCCACCATCATGATGACCGAAGAAGGCGCGATGGACACGGGCATTGCACAATTGATGCAACAAATGGTTGGTGACGTTGACATGGGCGGCACTGATATGGGTCAGGGCGTAGGTAGCTTGATGATGGCAGGGGCTTCGGAGGCTCCTGCTCCACAAAATTTTAACCAAGGCGGGGCTGTTGCTCACTTACAAACCGGATCCGACGGTACAGGTACGGTTCCCGCTGGTATAGCTGGTATAAACACCATCATGGAAACGTTTGGTAGCCTAGCCAAACCACCTAGCGCGGAGACCGTTGCGGGTTACTACGAATCCTTGTTACCCATGTACCAAAAAATATTGGGTGACGATGAGGAGGCGCGGCAAGCTAGACGCGCCGGTACATTTTTTGACATTGCACAAGCAGGTTTAAACTTGGCGGCGGGCGTGGATCCCAGAAGTGGTCAAAGTGTTGCGGGTCAACCTTTTGCCTCTCAGCTTGCGGCGGCGGCATCTCAACTACCTGCACAAATTAGTGCACGGGACGCGGAACGTCGTACAACAGATCGGGCACTCAAAGCGTCTGCATTACAAACAGCTATGCAACAAGCGCAAGGGGCGCAAGACTTCAAGCAAACTATTGGTGCGACTCTGGCAAAAGATATTTTAGATCCAACGTCTTTCAAGTCTGAGGCAAAGCTTTTAACAATGCCAGAAGGTGGTGTTAAGGCTTTCAACATTGATACTCAAGCAGGTTTTGCTGATTACCAAAAAGCGCTAGATGCTGGCGCGATGCCGTATGAAAAGCCAACAGCAGACAGTGACAAAGCTAACTTCAGAGTTTTGACTAACCTTGAAACCAACACGCGTGAGTTTGTTGATATAAACACACCCGAAGGTCAAGAGGCTGTTAACAAGGCGTCTACCGCTAATGCGGCGTCCACGACCGGTGATGTATTTAGCATTAATACAATCGCCACGGACCCCGGTGCAAAGACTGCACAGGCTTACCTAATTAACGGTGATAACTACTTAAGCTTCGACGGGGGTCGTACTTATCAAGATGATGATGGTAATACGGTGCCCATGCCTGCGGGTGCCGCTCCATTAAGTGACACCATTACATATCAAGTCATTACTACGCTGAACAAGCGTAAGAGAGCGGCTATGGAACTTCGTGAAGCTTTAGGTGTCGCACCAGATGCTTCTGAAGACGAGTTTAATACTGCTGTAATTTCAAACAACGCCAAAGGTGGCTCACGTAATACTGACGGCACGGTTAATGCTGTAGCGTTGACGGCACAGGAGCAGGCTGATTTAAATGCACTACTAAACATGACCACAGAAAATGCTATGCAAGCGGCATTAGAAGGAACCGGTCCTTTCGCGGCGTTTTCTGCTTTTGTAACAAATACGCTGGGCGGCTTTGGTGTACCATTTGCAAGCGATTTAGAAACACAATCTGCACGACAAGCCTTGCGTGGAATACGTGTGTTAGGACGTTCTGCACTTGTTGTGAACCCACGATTCCCTGTTGCTGAAATGGAAAACGTAGCGGAATTGTTCCCGGACCCCGATGCTATTTTAAGAGATCCTGAATCAGAGGCTAACAAGCTAATTGAACTGAAACGTCTTGCAAAAGGTCAGTTGTATCGCAATCTTTCTGAAATGGCTGGTGGAGTTTCATCTGAATTGATTCCAGATATTGAAGCTAACAACCGTGAGCTACGTCGCCTGTTGTCACTTTTGCAAACAGTTCCGGATCAATATAGCACCAGTGCTAATCAAGAAGGCGTAGTCAATGCCTTACGCGGTGCCTTGAGGAATAACTAATGGTAGATGATGACGATGACATCTTGTCAGGTCCTACGCCCATTACTTTGTCGCAAGACGAATTAGATGCTTTTGTAAGGGAACTGGGCGGGTCAAATAAAGCTATACCTATTTTAGCTCAGGAGATTGCGGCGGCTTTGGAAGAGGAGCAACCGGAGTATTTTACGGGCGGTTATGCTCGCCTGCGTAACGGAACTTCTACTGTTTTCGATTTAACGGAAGGCACTGCTGAACTTACGCCAGATCAACGGGGGCTTAGTGACGTAGACATTATCCGATCGTTTCTTGTAAACCCTGATGGCAAACCTATCCGAGAAGGGTCTTTTGGAGAAGGGTTTAAGAAAGAAGCGCCACGTCAGGTAGGTGCTTTTGGTGGGGCTATTGGCGGTGCAAAATTAGGTGCCGCAATGACCGCAGGCGTACCACCGGTTAGTCCACCCACTATTGCGCTTAAATTTGGCGTGCCTATTGTGACTACTTTGGTTGGAGCTATTGGTGGTCAGGGTGCTGTAGATTACTTTCAAGAAAAGTTGATGGGCGAAGAAGATCTTGTTCTTCCCGGCACTACGGCTGACGAAGAAATGGGTAAAACTGCGGCGACCGTTGCAGGTTTTTTTGCTACACCTTGGGCGATTTCCAAAAATGTAAACTTTGGAGCCGCGCAGTATTTAGACAATCTAGCGAAGATGAACGACGAGGTTGTGCCTCTAGCCTCTAAAGCTTATCGCGGTGACCAAGCGGCGATGCAGGCCCTGACTTCACCTGCAATGCGGGAAGCTTTACGAACCGGTGGTCAAGGTACTCGTAAGCTTCGTTTTATTCGTGGCTCTGAAAGAATGCTGTCTAAAACAGCCGAAGAAGCTCGAAAGAACCCTTTGCTTACTGCTACAGCGGAAGCAGGGTTTGGTGCAGGCGCTACGATAGGTGCAGGGTTTGCGGAAGAAAAGTATGAAGGTGAAACTATACCTCGACTTTTTTCAGAAACAGTTGGTGGTCTTACTACAGGCTTAACTATTCCCGGAATAGTTCGAGGCGGCATATCTATTTTCAAAAATTACGATCAGGTTGGCCCTTTTTTTAGAGATGTAAAAAGACGGTTTGATCAAGGTGGCATACGCGCTGTTGTGTCAGGTGTTAAAGAAAACCGATTGCAAAAGGCCACAGATCGTCTTCGCTTGTTGTTAGAGGGCAGTGGCGAAGATGTTGACTTCATCATTGAGCAACTAGAGGCCACGGGACGCGCTTTACGTGATGAAGCTGGTAATCCCATTGAGTTGACAGCCGGTGCAAAAGCTGGAAGTCCTACATTGCTGGCTATTGAAAAATACCTTGAAAATATCGCACCTCGTTTAGGTACTGATCGTGCGGCGGCGGCGGAATCCGCTATTGAGTCTATTCGAGCACAAGTCTTATTGATGTCTCAGTCGGGAGATCGAGAGGCGCTTGAAGCTTCCGCTCAAACACTTAACGACCTGTTTAACGCAGGTTTGACAGAACGGCTATCTGCTAGAACAGAAAAGCAGTTAGAGGCTTACCGTCGAGTAGGTGGCGAGGATGAGCGATCAAATGCAGAGCTTGGTCAGGCTTTGTATGACATTGCGTCAGCAGAGCTAAGAAAAGCTCGCGCTCAAGAAACAGAGCTTTGGGAAGCCATTCCTGAGTACACCATTGACATGATGGGCGCAGAGCGTCCAGCCTTTATGGACATATGGTCCCGACTTCCTGACACGCCCGAAAAGCGAGAACTGATAATCGCGGACCTCGCGCCTTTAAACAAATTTGTAAACCGTAAAGCTGAAGAGTCGCAAGGCTTTGAGACCATGATGGATGCGACATTGTCTTCTACAGAATTGGTGGACATGCGCAGTGTAGCGACGGAACTCGCTCGTACCTTACGGTCACAAGGTAAAAACAATTCTGCTCGAATTGCGGGAGAGTTTGCAGAAGCCATACTGGAAGATTTGCAACGCATTCCTGATGAGTCCATCTCTCAGGCATACACTGCGGCAAGAGAGTTTTCTAAAGCTTTAAATGATGTTTACACCAGAGCGTTTACTGGTGATGTTCTTGCTACGCAACGAACGGGTGCCGAACGGATTCCCGTAGAAACACTTATGGACCGTCTGCTTCGAGGCGGGGCAGACCCCACTTTGATGCGTATTCGCGACTTACAAAAGGTAGCTCAATTTGCGGCAGATGAGGGGCTAGAAGGCGCTGAACAGACGATGGCTAACATTGACACCGTATATGAAGCCATGCTTCGTAGTGCACGGGCCAAGGCCCTTGACCCTACTGCAACGGGGAAGATAAACGAAAAAGCTTTGTATGACTGGATAAGAGACCATTCAGAGTTGCTTGACATGTTCCCTGCACTCCGTAGCGATTTGGAAAACTTAAACACAGCTTCTGTTTTGTTGAACCGTACTAAAGAATACAACAGGCAAAAAGAAGTAAAGATTCGTCGCCAAGTAAACTTTCAAAACTTGTTGGGCGAAAACGCCGAAAGCCCCGTTTTTTCCGTATCTCAAGCTTTGTCTGCGGGTAATCGAGCGCCACTTAGATCGTTAGACAACTTGACCCGCGTGGCTATGCGAGCGCCAGAAGCAGAGCAAGCGGGTGCCAAAAAGGCGTTGCAAGGTGCAATTTTGGAATGGGTAATGACTAAAGGTGGCTCGACTGGGACACGATTTAGTCCATCCGCCATGTGGGAAAGCCTTACCGATCCTATTCGAGGCACAGGTACAGATGGCGTAAGTCTGCTTGACTACATGAAAAACAAAGGCTTGATGTCTGATGTGGAAGCTAAAAACTTAGATTCTATGCTTCGCGAAATGATCAAGTACGAAGCAGGTCTTAACGCGGGTACGATTGATCAGTTAGCCGAAAACTCAGGCCCTGTGTTTGACCTTTTCCTACGTATCTCTGGTGCCAAGCTAGGTACGATGGGTTCAGATATATTGGGTGGTGGAAATCAGTCACTTATTGCCGCAGGTGCCGGTTCTAAAGCGATGCGCGAAGTTTTCGCCAACATACCTTTGGCTTTGCAAATGGACGTAATGCTGGACTTGATTCGAGATCCAAAGCTACTGGCGATGTACCTTAAAAAGCCTGCTTCTGAAAAAGAAAAGCTTAACCTAGTTAACAGGGTCACTGATTACTTCAAGAAAAAAGGTTTAGATGTTACACGTCGCGGCGGTGCGGCCACGGCTCGTGAACTTGAAGAAGACATAGAGCAGGCGGTAACAGCACCCATTATCGAAGAAGAACCTGTACCGGCTCCTCCACCGACGCCCAGCGAGCCTTTGGTCCAGCTACCACCATTGCCACAGATACAAGGGGCACCACAACAAGCTCAACCTAACCCACAACAGCGCATGCAATACGCCGCGTTGTTTCCAGAGGACGAGGCTTCTCAGATGATTCGCGGGGGTATCGGTAGCTTAGGCTAACCACCCCGCAACATCCTCTCTCAAAACAGTGCCTGCGAGATTTATTTTGTCACGTAGCGCCTGTAAAATCTTTTCATCGATGGTGTCAGGGCACACAAAGTCAATGTAGGTCACGCTCTTCTGCTGTCCTATTCGGTGTGCGCGATCCTCTGACTGAAGCCTAATTTCTAGATCATAACTGTTGCTGAAATAAACAACGGTGTTGGCTTCTGTGAGCGTGATGCCATAACCACCTGTTCGGGGTTGTCCCACAAAAAAACGTAAATTGGAGGAAGGGTCTTGAAAACGCTCTACGATATCTTGCCGATCATCTTGGTCGGTTTCGCCATAGTAGGATGCTACGCTGTCGTTGCCGTACCGCTTGCGTAGCGCGTCCTCTATGCGGCGTATGTCGTAGGACCACGTTGCCCAGATAATGACTTTACCTTGGGTCTCTTCAGCCACGTTAAGCAACTCTTCAATGCGACTGTTTTTGATTTCCTGTATGTCACCCTCGTCTGGTTGAAGAAAACCACAGCATATTTGTTGTAGGCGCATGATCTGCGTCAAGACAGATTGTGTCGT
>CETF01067807.1_pt1 | contig 16129 bp, 22 predicted proteins | sample 326991 | NCBI WGS metagenome assembly CETF01 (sample SAMEA2622331, study PRJEB7988) | marine metagenome | biome: marine biome (ENVO:00000447); feature: surface water layer (ENVO:00002042); material: "saline water (ENVO:00002010), including plankton (ENVO:xxxxxxxx)" | depth 5 m | reverse complement strand
CCTTCAGGGTCAGAATTACCTCCGTCGCCCTCGTTAGTGACATTTACGGTGACGTTGCTTGTAATCGCACCGCCTGCACCACCCTTCATATCAACAGGGATTGAACGACCGTTAGGCAACGGCACAACTGCCTCGTTCATGCCGCCTTCACCGATCAGCGCGTTGGTGGGTTTGGTGACGATGCCACCATCAGCAAAACCGAAGTTTGGCCCTGCAACACCCAAACCAGTCATCGGATCAAAGTATTGAGTAGTGCTCATGGCAGCACCTGCTGCTGGAGCACCACCCCCGATCATTCCCAGCGCACCCTTAAGCAGGTTGATGACGATTAATTTCGCGATCATCTGTGCGGCCATTTTGATGAATGCCTCTCCAACACTCTTGAAGAAGTTGTGGAAAGCCTCTGTGGCAGTCAGGGTGCCGTTGACAAGACCCATAACTGCATCGGCGATACTCTGCTCAATGGTCTGAGCGATCTCCACCATGCGCTCCTGCACATTGGTGATGTACTCCTGTGCCTGTACGACGTAGTCCGCCAACGCACTGTTCTGACTTAACTGAGACTCTGTAAGGGCATCAACTGCGGCCTTCGCATTGATATTGGCCTCTGTAATCGAGTTGATTTGCTCAGTAGCGAACGCATCATTGATAAGTCCCTGCGCTTTGGCTTCATTGATCCCAGTGAGCTTGTCTAGCATCACTTGATCCAGCTCGTTCTTCCTTATAGCTCCCTCCAATGCAGCCCCAGAGAAACCCTCCATGATCAGACGGTTGCGCGTCTTTAGGGCTTGAATTTCCTGCTGAGCGTTCTTTGTTGTCTCTCGGAAAGGCGCAGTCGCGGCGAATCTTGCATTGAGTGTATTAGCGCCAGCAAGTCCTGGAGCAGCTTCTGCAAACGTGTCACGTTGGGACTCAGCACCGCTTAATTTGGCTCGGGCAATGTCTACGGCTCCTTGGGCCTTAATTGCGTCACTGCCGCCTGGAGAAGCTGCTAGGCGTGTCTCAGCGATAGCGAGTTCAGCCTTAGCGTCTTCAACCGCCGTCAGGAACTTATTGGCTCGCTCTTCAAGAACGCGGTTCTGCTGGATATAGGTATTTAGAATGCCCATCTGTGCAGCCGTTTCACCTACAAACTGCTGCTGTGTCAATGACAAACGGTGGTTAAAAGTTTCAGTTATTAGCTTCCGCTCTAGTGCAGCAACTTTTTCTACTTCTTGCTTTTGTACTCGGGCCAGTGCTCGGGCAGCATTGGCTCTAGCCCGCGCTTCAGCATCAGCAGAATTCTTGCCGCCTCTTTTGCCGCGATTCTTAAGCATGTCCTCGGTCGTTAGCAGGCTTCCTACGTCCATGCCCGACTGGCCTACACCCAACTTTTCGTTAAACCGCTTCTGCAGCTCCGCAGCAGCCTTGGTTGTGGAAGCAACGTTCGCTTCTGCTTGCTCACGAGTAAGAATTCTGGATTGACCCATTCCGCCGCCGAGATTTATCTGATCACGATCACCCAGCAGCGCGAGCTGGTTTTCAGCACGAACACGAGCCTGGATTGCAGCATTTAGCTGATTATCCAATCCGATGTTGTAGAACCTCATCAATGCCAGAGTTGCTTGATTGACAAGCTTGATGATCTCAGTGAAGACGTTCTGGAACATTGCGCCAACCGGACCCAACATCTTACCGACGTTTAGCTGAAGCTCATTCAGGGCTGTACTTAGTCGAGCGCCTGCTTCCTCTGGACCTTTGCTGATTTCTTTTGCTGTATCTCCAAACTCCTCGAACAACTCTTTGGAGAATTTGACGAAATCTTCAACAGAAACAGTTCCTTTCTCAAGAGCCTCATCAAGCTCAGCCGTGGTTATACCCATCGACTTCGCAAAGAGTGAAACAGCACCCGGAAGTCGCTCGCCTATTTGACCACGAAGCTCTTCAGCCGTTACCTTACCCTTCGAGAAGACTTGCTGAGTTGCTAATAGAATTCCGTTTAATTGTTCGTTACTGCCGCCCAACGCTTTGTTGGCAACAATCATACCCTCGAAGACCTTCTTAGCGTCTTCAGTTGATACGCCTGCGGATCTAGTTGATGCCGCCAAACGAGTGAAGTTCTCAGTGGCCGACGCCAGTGGGACGTTATAGGTTTTTACAACGTTATTAATAGCTTCCAGACCTTGCTTGGTGTCATCACCTAATACACCTACCAGCGCCCTTTGGAATTTGGCCTGCTGTGCTGCGGCAATGGCGGCCTGGTTGCCATAAGCAATCATGCCCTTGGTAAGAGCTGCCAGCGCCACAACTGCTCCGGCAGTAGCTAAACCGCCTGCTGCTGCGGCTGCACCGCCCGCCATGGCACTCCCCATTCCAGTGGAGCCGAACCTTCCAGCTACACCCCGCGCAAATCCTGCACGACGACCCGTGTTACCTCCGAAGCCCCTTCTAGGAGCTGCAGGTCCCATCGGGCTTGAATACTGCGTTGCGCCTTTGCGCTGCTCAAGGTTGAATTTGACTAGCTCCCTGCGCCCTTTTGCATACTCTTCGCGTACTTTCCCTATCTGCTCCTTGATTCTTCGCAGGCTCTCAAGGTGCTGCCTATTGTCGTCGTGCTTCCCAAACTTAGTTGCAGATTGCTGAGCTTCTGCATACTTACGCTTCAGCTTTAAAAGCTCAGACCCCAGAGAAGCATTGGCCTTTTTCTGTGATCTAATATCTTTTTCAATTCGTTGCGTAGCTTTATCGGAAGCCCTCGCAAAATCAGCAAGCTTTTTCAGCGCACGGCTGTTCTCAACATCAAGAGTATATGTATATCTACCTTGTGCCACAGAGAACTAGCGCTGTAATCTTAGTTTATCGGTTATGTGGTAATAACTTTATTGAGCGCGGCGATAACTCTAACCGGCAACTTTTGCTGAGCGATAAGTGATTTAAGTACTTCTCTCGTCTCAGTAAGTGCCAGATTGGCTTCCTCATTCAATGGGAAGGGCAACAACTGATCTATAGGAACTTCACCCCCTTTCTCACCCCCAAAGCTTCTAGCAATTGAAATTATGATTCCCGCAAGACGTGCGGTAGAGATCGAGTGAATGTTGGCGAGTCGCTTATCCCGGTCGCCGCTGTGCCTGATTACCGAATAGATAGTCTTGATTGGAAGCCGCAAAAAGTCGTAGCGCTCAACATCCTGTCCCGCTGGTGAGGCGCGAAACTCGGTGTAGACCATAAGTAAGTCGATCTCAGAGGTGGCGAGGTATTCGCGCATCTGGCCTATGCGCTCCGTCACCACCTCCTCAGTCAGTTTCCCTCGGCTTCCTCCTCTTCACCTTCTACGGGCCAGCCGTTGCGTTCCCAGTCGACAAACTCATAGATCTCGTCGAGTAGACGGCTAGGCATCTCCCTTGTGTCGGCTTCTTCCCAGTCCGGCACCTGAACCCATTTCGACTTGTCCTTCAGCTCTGCCCTGTATCTCATAAACAGGCTTACTGTCTGGATCTTTTGCTCGCTTACCGACTGGCCCTGTGTCTGGATCTCCGCCAGCTCCTCGACATAGTCGTAAAGCAACTCCTGGTTGGAGTTGACGTCGCTTAGAGCATCCAGCGCATCTTGGACAGGGATGTCCTGCTTCACCGCCACGTCCTTAGCGATCTTCAGCAGCGCGTAGGTGTTCTTGGCCTGCTTCCTCGCAACCTCCTCAATACCTTCGATCTCACCTGCTACTAGATCTTTGTAAACCGGAAATCTGAAAGGCTCGATGTCGTAATACTCTTTCTTGCCGAAAAAGATCTTTGAATACTTGCTCATGAATCTATGAAAAATGATGTATCCGCAGCAACCATCTCGATAGATTGGCCGACCGCGTTTTCAGGAATTTCTACAGTCAAACTAACACCATCTTCAGTGAAAAGTTTCATAGGCGAAGACGAGGAAGGGGCGATGTAAACCGCCCCTACTTCGAGTATTTCACCTTTAACTTTGCAATTGATGAAGTAGGACTGCTTATCCTCAGAGGTAAGCAGATCAGCTTGCATCAGGCGTAGACGTCAATCTCAGAAGTGCTGTTGTTCAGCGTGCCGACGAAGATCTCACCCCTTGACTGGAAGGTCCAGCTGTACTCAATCAGACCGTCACTCGGAGCAGCTTCACTAACACCAGTGACGCATGCTTGGAATGCACGAACGAAGTACAGGAAGTTGGAGCTGTTGTCCTGACCAAGAAGCGTGAGCATCTCAACGAAGATCTCAACGTCTGGATCTGACTCGGCGTTCAACACCAAAGTCAAAGTCGGATCAACGTCTGCCTGAGGAGTTCCAGTAGCCAGGCTATTGATGAAGAAGGAAGTACAAGCAAGCTCACCAGCCTGAGTGACACCAACGGAATCTCTAAAGCCGTTGTCACCCAACAGGAAAAACTCCTGGCTATTCGGTGAAGGTGTGTACTCAGCTTGAGTCAAGCCTTTGAAGTTCAGCATGTTTGCACCAGAAGGACTGGTGTATGCGCTGGAAATAACGCCGCTGCCGTGAGAAGCGGGGGTAAGTCGGGTGCCGCCTGGGTCAGCGATCCGCACAATGCGGTCCCTGCCCTTTGCAAACGCACCTCCAGGAAGTTGAGCCATTAGCCTATCTCAGTGTGAATTGAGTAATCGGGGATAGTTACTTTCAGAGATTCAAAAGATATGTCTGTTTGAGCGGTATGCACCGCTGTGTCCATATCTGGAAAAGTCCGAAAAAGAAGCAACCGTAAATTGTCTAAAGTTACATCTGTGTCGTAACTGGTAAGAGTTACAGTCCAAAAAAGGTTAAGCACAACCGCCTTAGACATCGTCGGTATATTCCTAGCTTCTGGGACTTCATCGATCACACATTCGGTGCCGGTGATTGTCCAATCCTTAGGAACTTGCTGTGAACCCCGAACCCAAAGGGCGGGGGATGTAGAACCATCGGGGAGATTGTAATTTCCCAGAAAGGTCCCTAGTGCTGAGTCTACTAACGAGCGTACTTGAGATACACTAGCCATCTAACTCTCTCCTCAGTATATCTGCAAAGTATTCCAAGGGCTTAACCTCTATCTCAGCATCTTTAGTCCAGGGACGTGATGGATAACTGCCACCAGTTTTTAACCTGCTGGCACCCTCGTGTACCAGGGCTGAATAGTCAACTTCCCAGGTCCATTTGAATGAGTATCTGCCAGTTTGCTCGCGCCTCTGGCTTTTTCGCAGATTCCCTAGGTCAACGATATTCCTGGGTTCGGTAACCTCAGTGCCATTCTTTCGGTAAGTCACGTAGTTACTACCCTTCCACGACCACTTGTTAGTAGTGATCTGAGTGGTGAACTCGTTACCTAAACGATTTGCAGTGGCTTTAAGGGCTTCCTTACTAGCGGCATCAAATAACCGTTTGAGATGCCGTGGCTGCATTCCGCTTTCCATAACTACCCCGCAGCTCCGGTTTGCTCAAACACCCCCTCAAAGCTCTGAAATTGAGTCGCACGGGCGTAAGGCAGGATGTTTGTGCCTAGATCCAGGATGCGTAGTTTGCCGTCGACGCCATTGACCGTCGCAGCAGCCGTCATGCCAGCCTTGATCTTTCCGCTGAAGGTCGCTGGTGAAAGGAGCTTGCCAGTGCAGCTCGTATCAACCTCGTTGACGCCTTCTTTGTTGGATGTGAACTTGGACTTCAACTGCACGTTACAGGTATAGGTCTCAGACAAGTTGTTCTGAACCCTGTTCCCCGTACTCGGATCAGTTGAAAAGGAACCGTAGACCTCGAAGGTCAAGGTCGCGTTGTCGAAAGGTGCGTAAGAGCCCATCAGAAACTAAAGCCAGTTAGCTCGACCAGGCCCTCCCGTAAAAAGAGGTAAGTAGCACCGTAAGTGGTGTCGGCCAACGTATATCCCGCAGCACCCTGGTACTTGATGGTGCGGACTGTCGATGAAACACCAATCTGTTGACCAATAGATTGTGTTCGGCTGGCCAACAGATGCGCCGTCAGATAGTTGACGGCGTCATCGTATTGATCACCCCAGATCGTTTCTTCGTTCTGGCGCTCAGCCTCGGCAATGGTTGCGGTCACAACAGCACTCTCCAGATTGTCGAACTCTGGAAACCTTTCGAGAAAGGTTGTGCTTGTGACCGCCATCAGCCTTCTCCTTCAGTGATTGCTTTAATTCGCTTCTGGATCGCGTTTTTGATACGCACCCTGTTTTCGGCAAAGTCCCACTCCTTGAGCAGGTCCAGGTCGAAGGTCTTATTGATCGCCGATAGCGCTTCCTTCACTGGCATAGTCGCCAGCGCACCCTTGGGTGCTGGAGCGTCGGTGAGAACTTCGACGTCCTCTGTGACTACTAGGGCACCGATAGAGAGCAGATCAGCGGCAAGGGGCATGGTTTTCACCCTGTCCCAAACAGCAGGGTCAACGTCGCGGTTGACCCCACTCTTGAACTGCACATATTCGGAACCACCAGTCTTCTCACCGATGAACGTGAAGCCGAGAGTGACTTCTTTCTCGCGGGGAGGATTTTCTAGTTGAGGAGAATAAGTAACAATCATGTTCTGAAGAAATAGGTTTTATCAGGCCTTCTCGATGTAGAGGGCACTCTTGGGGTAGTAAAGGGATACGCCACCCACACGGGCGTGTGCGGCTACGGAGAACTCCAGGTTCTGGCGCACAGGGGGCAGGAACTCAAGAGTCTTAGGCAGATGCAGTTGCACCTTTTCTGGGCTGCGGTCGTAAGCAACAATGCGGTCCTTGCTCAGGACAGACTTGCCTGCTTCCAGGTCGTTGATCGGCTCGATGGCACGGATGAACGGGTTGGTACGCAGGAAGAATTCCATCACGGTAGAATCCGAGGTGGAACTACGCGCAGTAGTCGAAATAATCCTGAATACGTTGTATGGAACAAGAAGCGTATTAGGCGCTTCTTTTTGATTTGAACCACCAACAATACGGGTTGCGGCTTCGTTCAGGATCTCCAGCATTTCGTCTGGAGTTGCATTGTCGAACCATTTGTTCGGGACAATCTTATCAACGTTCGCGTTGTTGAAGAATCCGTCCATGCCAGATGCAGCATCACCGAAGTAGGCGATTCCCTGCACGGCTTCCTCATAAGCACGACGCACAGCGTTAGCGCGGCGTTGCTCAAGATTCATTCCAGGAACAGTCGCAGCGGCGCGTGTTTCCTGAATTGAATACGCAAAGCTCGACCCAAGGCTGCGAACCGGGTGGGTCACTTCCTTACGCAGAACGTCTGCACGGGGCAGATCGGAACCCTTATCTTGGATGACGGACATTTTGCCCTGTGCATCGAAGATTCGGTACGTGAAACTATCACTTCCCTCGTTCACTTCTTGTGAAATTGGGAGGATTGTGGAGTACTTGATGTCGGCGTACTCAGTTTCAAATGCGCGAGCAAGAATAGTCTCAAGTTCGCGGGCTAGAAACAGACCGACCTCGTCATTACGGATGTCAGACATTACTTAGGTCTCCTATCAAGTGTCAGCGGTAACAGCCAGACCGGGGAGATCGATCTCAAGGAGAGCGATGCCACCAGCGGCACATGAACTCAACCAGCGAGCACCCGCAGTGACCTCGAAGGTTTTACCGGCAGCGGCGGTCTTGCCGAAACGACCGGCATATGCACCTGTGCTTGCAGCAGAAGCACCATCGGTGTGATACAGGCGGACGGCATCGCCAACTGCGATCGCGTCCTTGCTGTAGACGTAGACAACACCCTTGCTGATTACGTTCAGAGTTTCAGCGGCTGGATAGCCGACTCGGCCATCAGCAGTCTTGGCGTCAGCGTTCACCTCGAAGGTGTTGCTGTCCAGAGCGATGCCAACGATGTTGGTAGCAGATGCGCCAGCAGGAAGCTTGGCGGAGGCGTCGGCAGTGCCGGAGCCGTTCTGCAGTACAGCGTGGCCAAAAGGAATAACAGCGCCGGTCTCGTTCCTGTAAGAACGGGAGACATAGGCCTGCAGATCACCCAGCATGCCTTCATGGCCACGGGTGAGAGTTTGGGGGTAGGCCCCCTGAGCGCCCGCTGGGTTAGAAACCAGCGATTCGGAATAGGTAACAGCCATTAGTTTTCTCTATCAAGCGTTAGCGGAGAGATCTTTTTTCCAACCGTTCAGCAGTTGCTCGCGGTAGGAAGCCTGAGAGTCGAACTTCTCAGCAGCATTCACCTGTGCAATCGCTGCACGGACTTCAGCTACGTTCGATCCATCCTCTTCAGGAACGAATTCGGAATCAGTTTTGATCTCCTCTTGGTCCTCGTCGATGTCTTCCATCGCGGCAAGCACACCGTCGAGTACGCCTAGCAGATAGTCTGCAGAGGCATCTTCGCGGGCTTCTTTCTCGAAGACGTTCTGATAAGCGAGCGCCATGATCTGCGCTTCGTCTTCACCGTCAAACTTGTAGTCGTCGGGAAGAATAGGAGCAAACTTGTTCAGAGCTTCGATGCGCTGGTTGACCGCTGCATTGATCTCAGCAGCGTCAGAGCGTTGTTCAGAAGCAGCAACAGCCTCAGCTAGTTGCGTTTCAAGTTCTTCGATACGTCCAGCAGCCGCATCAGCGCGGTCCTGGATTTCGGTCTTTTCGGTGATTGCAGTTTGGATCATCTCTTCCTGCGAATCCAGCTTCTGCTGGAGTTCCGCCTGAGTGCGTCCCGTCTCCTTAACGAAGGATTGGACTGCGCCTGCAGCATCTGCGGGAAGTTCAATATCCAAACCGTCGAGGGTGATTCGTGCCATTGAAATTACGGGCGAATTCGACGGGGGTTCGACATCTGCAACCGCATCGTTGCGATCACATGAGTCGAGTAGTAAGCGAACGTCTCTTCCAGCACGGCCTCTCGGAACCACGGCAATATGATTGACGCGAATGTTCCTCTGGACGCCGTCGTAAGAAACGCCTTCAGGGGTTACACCAGGAGTCGGGTCGTAATCGACGCGGTATCCCGCGCTTACTTCCTGAGCGTCTCCTCTCTGAATTGCATCGATCGCCTTCTGATCTGTGATCACAAGTGCAACTTCAACAAAACCATCAGAGAAGCGGACTTGCGAACCCGCATGTCCAACCTGATGAAGCTTCGTGGTCTCCGTATCCAACAGAACCCTTGGATGATTAAGGGTTACTGCCTTCATTCCGAAGGAAGCTAGGGATTCTGGATTTGATACTTCGTCTTCTGGACGATATTCACGCACTTGCGCTCCATCGCCTCTCGTATAAAGCTGAGTTCCCACACGGGCAGCCTTACACCAGACTTTCAAATAGCCTTCGTCCGTTAATTCGGACTTGGTCACTTGACCGTAATCGTACCGAGAAACTTGTCCCATACTTTGATACTAACGAAAATAAAGTATTAGGTACTCAGACCAACACCTAGGCTCATTTTATGAGGTACTGATCCCACTCAAAAGCCGAATGTTTTTTCCGCTTCCTTAAATCGGGGGGTATCCACGCTAAAGATACTTTGTCTGAGGTATCCTCAACCGGAATCATCCATATGTGGCCGTAGTGAAGGTTCACCACACCAAAATAATCAATTTCTGATGAGCTATACGGTTGGGGACTAGAGCAGCCTTTCCTATTTGTGCCAATACAAGTCACATAAGAATTCCCAGGACCAGGGGACATAGTCTTTACCTGGACCTTTACAAGACGCCCTTGCCACTCCAAGACAAAGTCAGTCTTGTGCAAGTCAAACCTAGGGGTCGCCATGAAACATCCCTGGTCGAGAAAATGACGCTCGAACGTCATCTCCCCTAGCGCACCTGTATGACATGAAGTCTCGGCAGGCAAACGTGTAAGCCAGTTAATTATGTGTATCGCAGAAAATCAGTAGCTGTTCCGCTTTCGGTAGCCATCCATGATCTTGGCCAATCTCTCTCTTATATTTTTATTTTTCGGACTGCCATCTTTAAGCATCTTTGCGAGCTTCGTCGCATCGTTATTCGGCTTACTGCTCGTCATGATCGCCTTTCCTCGCCTATTGGGATTGGGGTCCTTCTTACGCTTACGAGCGACCAGTCGTTTTCGCTCCTCTGTACTCAGTGCCTGAGCTTTCGCTCTTGGCAGGCACTTTGGCTTGCCCTCCTTTGAGGATCTACCTCCACAGGCACCAGCGATCTTTCCAGTGCTAGTGATGCGGACCCACTTCTCGCCAAACCACTTGCCCAGGTCATCGCCGCGAAAAGCGCCAGATAAAGAACCATGCTTCTCCTTGTAAAGGCGTTTATACGTCTGCACCACAAATCCTGAGGCGTAGGCACTGGGCCACACCTTGAATTTGCGTTTAGCTGCCGCAACGGCTCTGGCATGCAGAGCTTTATCGCGGAACTTACTCACAGCAGGCCGTCCAGCTCACGACCCACAGTCGCAGCATCAGATGCAATTCCGTCCGCGTAGGGAGACTTCTTTTTCTTATGCGCCGAAGGGGGATGATCCGCTTTCTTCTCGCTGTACTTCCTGTAAGCACCCATGTCCTTCAGGCGCTTTTGATACATCGCATCGCGAGCTGCTTGGTACTTGGTCTTGACCTTCTTACCGTCTTTTTTATCGCCTTGAGCTTTCATAAACTCCTCGTGGTTTCGGCCTGGCATGTAAACAGTTTCTCCTGCTTCATTGGTGTGGGTGTGCGTTCCTTCGAGCCCCATAGACATTCCGGCCTTTTGAGCTTCTGCCTTGCTTTTAAAACTAAACTTCTGGGCATCACACTTCGCTTTGTCCATCTTTCCTAGTAGGTAACGGCCTAAGTTGCTCGAAGTACGCAGGGCCTTCATCTAATTGAATGCCCTTACTCCTAGCGTAACTAAGAACTTCCTTGCGATGATTACGTCTATTCCGGTCATAAGGAGCTGAACTCTCATACTGATTAGTTGCATAAGGAGCCAGCACGCACCGACAATTAGGGTGCCTAGGAACCGTGATGGCCCCTAACTTGAATACACGACCCGCCTGTGCCGCACAATAAGGACAGGTACGGTCGTCTGGAGTAGCGTAATAAACAACAAGCTGCACATTGTTTTGAACGTAATAACTACGCCCTGCGCTATTGAAGGCTTTTAAAGATTCAGTGCGTACAATCACTTCAACGCGACTTTTCACAACTTGAAGTCTTTGCCTGAGTTGCTGAACAATTTCGCTTGCCGCTAAACCAGCCAAAAAGCCTCCACCAATCAAACCTGTAACAGTATCTGTAAATGATCTTCCATGTTGCTCTAGGTATCCTCGGGCTCTTCGTGCTTCTAACGCAAGTGACTCTGCTGGTATGGATACAGCGAGTGGAGAAGGTACTACAGGCTTCGATAACGCTCCAGCTAGGGCTAAACCGGCTGTTGTTGAGCGCTGTAGAAGACTCTCAAACAGATCAAGAAATTCATCTGAATCAGCCTGAGCTAAAGGACCAATCAGCTCAAGTGCTCTCATATCTGAGCCTTCAAGAAGAAGTTGACCGCTTTGTAACTGAGCAGAAATTTCTTCTAGAAGACGATTGAACTCTTCATCAAGCCCTGCGACGATCCCAGCCAGGATCGCCGTCTCCATGACCTTGAGGTCTTCATTCGCTTCATCGATTAAATCGTCCACAGCTACACCAAGTCGTTTTCAAGAAGAGTGTCGTAAAGGATCACGTAGAGTCCTGCCCGCATGTTTTCAAGATTGACTTGCTCTTGCGGATGGCCTCCGGGCCAGGTCTGATAGCACTTCTCAACGCACTGGAGAAGGTTGCGAATAGTGCCTATCGTGCAGGTAAAGGTGACCTCAATATCGTCGCCAGTTGGCCGGGAATTGGACATGATTCAACAACCTTGGTCCGTAAGTAAATAATCAAACGTTGTTTATCGACTCTGGATAATCTGTCGTCGCGCATGATCCAATAAACACGCGCACCCCAGTCCTTACATGACAAGTGCCAAGCAGGAGGATTCGCAATGAGCATTGCACTCAAAATCAGAGAAGTCATAAGTTTTGTTCATTTTGTTCGGCAAGTTTTTGATGAACTTTTTCAGCTTTCTTTAGTAGCTTTTGAGCCTTCTTTCTTGAAATACAGCCCTCAGCTTGAGCGTAGTACTTGACTAGCTTTTTCATATGCTTGTCCATCACCACTTAGTTACCGAACTCCAGTAAGCCGCCGACATACGGCCCTTTTTGATGTTTTTGGCATGGCGAGCCTTGAAGGCCTTACGTCGCTTTCGCGCTGCCTCAGACTCGCCCTCACGCTTTGGGGAGCCCTTCACTCCTTGCTGACCGAAGCGGATCAGCTTGATTTGGTCGCCTTCCTTGGCCAACACCGCATGTGACTTGGTGCTGTGGTCAGGGGTTCTGATTGGCTTGTTGTATCCAGGGAACGTATGACCTGCGTACTCAATCGAGTCGTAGACGTCGTAGGTGCCCTTTAAATGCTCTAGCTCGTATTCCTGTAGCTGTTTCAAACCACTTACCTCCTCGCCGTCGCAATAGTGTTTGAGTGCGCGTCCGGCAGAACGCGATGAATAGAAGCCCATCAGTAGGGGGCCTGGTTCAATCGTTTCGTCTTCTCGCTTCAGGTATCCCCGGTACACCTTCTTGTCCTGAGCACGGCCACCGATCAGAACCACCGGCTCTGCATCGTTGCGTTGGCCGTCAGGGTGAACCACCTCCGCCAACCGATAGATGCCGTTGCTTGTACCCGCATGGAGTGTCAGGCCATTCATGTGCATGAAGTCAGCGACGTCCTCCACCAGTCGTCTCGGCTCTTCTTCTTCCTCCTCGACCTGGGCGGCTTCGGCGTTGTTCTCAAGCGCTTGGCGTTGGCCCTCGAACCCTTGCATGGCCGCTTCATGCTCTAGCTCGCGCTTGGCAAGGAGGCGGTCTTCCTCCTCTTCGTGCAACACCGTGTCGATGTTGTATTCGGTCCCCCCGAATCGAGAGGCACGAACCTCCATTGGCGTCACAACGCCTGCATTCATATAGATCTGATCCTGCAGAGCTACCTGCTGTCTGAGATTGGCCTTGTCCGCATCAGAGGAGGCGAAATACGGAGGGAAATGCACCGTCCACTCAGAAGGCACCGAGCCATTGGTCGGTCCAGTAGGCATCAACATCACGATGTTGAAGAACTTGGTCAGCACCCGTCGAAGACTGTGGGCCTGATAACGCTCAATAGTGCTGGCCCAGACCTTGTCTTCGTACTTACCGCTCTCGGAAAGACCTCCAGCCGGACTGGTGCCAAACAGCAACGGTTTAGGCATATCCGCTGCAGCTACTAAGTCATCCAGCAGTCGATCAAAGATGTCTTGAGCACCACCGAGACTTCTAGCCGCAAACGTCACCTCCTCTTCGGTGTCCAACGCCATGCCCCCATAACAAGAGCGGGACAGCGCGTTGGCCTCCAAACGCTGCTTCAGAGCTGACTCCTTGCCCGCTGTGATCTTATTTGCGAGCCCAGGAATTTTGTGGACGAATAGGTCCATCTCGTTGAGCATTGTCGACAGGCCGTCCGTAGCGCCCCGATAGCGCTTCCACGGATCAAAGAACGGCTGTAGGTAGGACAGGCCCCAACCGTCGTTGTTCAGACGCTGCTTCCACGGCAAGTACAAACCGTCGAACCGCAGGATGCGGCTGCTGTGTACCAGCAGGTACTGCAGATCATTGCTGTCGGTGATTGCTTTGCTGGTGCTGATCCGATATAGCTCTGGATTCCTGTAATTCAGGTAGTTGTAGTCGTGGGGTTTGATCTCCCGCTTCGACAGGGGCACTAGATCGGCGATACCTCTACAACGTCTCGGGTCTAGCGGTTCTGTCGGCTCCATTCCGTCATCGCAGACAATGAACAGCGCCGCACCGCCATAGATGCGCTGGAGTTTCAAGGCCTCTTCAAAGAAGAAAAAGGCTTCTAGATCTTCTAAATACTTCTCTACGCTGCGAATGATGTCGTCATGCCCCTCAAGCTCCTCCGCAAACTTGATAGTGGGACGCTTGGCCAGTGCGGCCTCTGCAAATACGTCTACAACGCGACGGCACAGCGGGTCGAAGTACAAAGACTCCAACTCAGAATCAGCCATGATCGCCTGACCCTGAATGCTGTAGTAAGCACTTTTATCTCTTTTAGTGCCTAATCCTGTAATCGCGTTGACTAAAACACCGTCTTCTCTGAAGGCAGAGTTATCAGTAGTTTCCGCCAAACTTTACGGCCAAACTCATCAAACTAATCGTACCGATTTTCACCAAGCCGGAGCAGCGCTTTCTTGATATCGTCCGCCTTGCCCTGGTAATAACCAAGCCAATCGTCGAGGATCTCCACTAGATCATCCATCAAGGTGATCGCACCGTGTTCCTCGTCGATATAGCCGGTGACATCTTCTTCCAATGCTTCTCTAAGACGTTGTTGGTAAGCGTTTTTCATGACATTACGCTGATGTTGATTCCCATGAATGCTGGAATAATACCCAGTAATCGCAGGAGACCTTCGACGAAAAGGGCAAGTAAACCGAAACCCAAACAGGCGCTAATTACGGAGGAAGTCTTGACGTGCCTATCCATCGCTTCTTCGATCATTGAGGCCACTTCTTCCCTGCTTTCAGAAGACAAAGTCATACCAAATCAAGCCAATCTGCTGTTGGTGTTGTAGCTACCGCTGAGCAAGCCAGCGCGAGAGCCATCACTGAGTCATCGTGCGCCCCTTCTCCCGCTCTTCTATCTCCGTTCTCCATCTGCTGGAACATCAATAGTTCCTGGTAATAAGGGTCGTAAGGCAAAAGAAGCTCTTCTCTTTCGAGTAAGTAGGCCACCCTGTCTGTATTGCTGATCTTGTTAGGTCGATTGGTGTTATATGGCTCCACCATGTACTTGGCCAGCTTTTTGGACAGCACCTCTGAGACGATCGCGCCGACACCGTTCTTCTCGATAATCACCTTTGCGGGGGCGAAGTTCTCTGCCTGCTCGATGATTTGTTTGATGCAGTAGTCGCTGCTCTTGTGCCGCATCCTGAAGACATTGACCACCCTGTACGGGGGCCTGGTGACGTCCATCACGATCGAGCACCAGTAGTCGTCGCCGCCTGCAGCCGGGTCGACGCTCATGATGTACTCCCTTCCGATGAAGCCTGTTTCGATGCATTCGCCGTTACAGGCCAGCTCGACTAACTCGGGTTGATAGATCTGAGCATCCGAAGCTACGAAGTCCAGCTCATATTCCTGTCTGAAAGCACGGTTCGTCAGCTTGGATCGACGCTTTGTTTTTTCCGCCCAATCAGGGTCTTTGGCGTAGATCGGTATATCGCTGTAGTGGATTTTAAATTTGTTCCACTCGTCCGCTGTATGCCACAAGTTGCTGAACATGTTGCCCAAACCATTGGGCGTCGAAATCATAATCAGCTTGCCCTGGTCCCCTAGGGTCGCCATCGTCGGTTGGACTGCCGTGAAGATGGCATCGCATCCGTCCAGAAAAGCGGCCTCATCCAAGACAACACACGAAACGCTCGGAATTCCACGAGCCGCACGTGGTGTAGCAGGCAAGAAGTAAATTGTCCCAAGGCCCTTGAAAGACAGCTCACTATTTGATTCTGTCGTGAACTCAATCTGGGAATCTGCAATACTCGCCGCTTGTGCGCGTATCCTCTTACCTAGTGAGCCAGAGTCGGTCGCAGTTTTACTAAATACAACCGCTGAGAATCCTGGCTCAGTCAGCGCTCTGCACAATAAATACGAGCAGACAGTCTCGGAGGCACCGACCTGTCGACTTTTCAAAATGATCGTATATTGATGCTCACAAATTGATTGAACGAGCTTCTTCTGAATCTCAAACGGTTTGAAGGGTTTGATTGTTCCAGAAGTACGAATCCACGTCAGAGGCGCGAACTTATCCCAGTGCTCTGCAGTGGGGAACTTAGCTTCAAATAACTCGCCAGTATTCTCCCTTCTACGCCGATCCTCCTCCTGCACCTTCTCCTGGTGCAATCGTTCGAGCTTCGATAGTCTCGACTGTAACGTTCGCCCTTGCATAACCTTCTAGTTGTTCGATACGTCGCTCGATAGTGCGTGTCTCGTATTGCTTCTGTGCGGCGTCAATCAGAATCTTGATTGCTTGAACTTTAACGCTCGTGTTGATGTCCGGGTCATCGTCAGCGACAATCTCCCTCAGCTTTGCAATTGCCATAGGCAACGCTTCAGATACCA
>CETF01006173.1_pt1 | contig 16189 bp, 4 predicted proteins | sample 326991 | NCBI WGS metagenome assembly CETF01 (sample SAMEA2622331, study PRJEB7988) | marine metagenome | biome: marine biome (ENVO:00000447); feature: surface water layer (ENVO:00002042); material: "saline water (ENVO:00002010), including plankton (ENVO:xxxxxxxx)" | depth 5 m | reverse complement strand
GTAATGCGTGGTAAATCTAAATGGATAAAACACTAAAATTTAATGGCTAGAATAGTTAATACCTTTGTTAAAGGAAAATTAAATAAAGACCTAGAAGCCCGTTTAATACCAAATGGAGAGTATAGAGATGCTAGAAATATTCAAGTTAGTAAATCAGAAGGTCCTGATGTAGGTGAATTAGAAAATACATTAGGTAATGAAAAAATATTTGACTGGGATAGCGGTTTGAGTAAAATAAGTGCAACTTGTATTGGATATGTAACCGATGATTTAAACAATTGCGCTTATTTATTTTTAACATCATATACCGATCCTAATCCTTTAAACTTTACTTACACGCCTGGAAACTTAAGCCAAATAATTAAGTTCGATGCTTTTAATAATACTAGTACTGTTTTATTACAAGGTAATTATTTAAATTTTTCTACTACAAATCCTATTTTTGGTGCAAATATAGTAGAAAACTTATTATTTTGGACTGATAATAGAAATCAACCTAGGGTAATAAATTTAGAAAAAGCTTTAGCTAATCCTTATAATTCACCTAATCCTCATTACACTAATGAAGATCAAATATCTGTAGCTAAATATAACCCATATGAAGCTATAACTTTGTGGCAACAAACAAGCAGTGGTGAATATGAAACCACAATGAAAGATGTAACTAGTAAAGTTCTACCTAATGGTGCTACTTTTGAAGCAGCTGCACCTTCAGCAGCAGGAAGTTTCTCAATAGCTGTAAATAGTTCTACTTATAATGGTTGGAAAGAATGCTTACCTGGCTCAACATTACTTAGTGCTTATCCTGATAGTAAAGTAGGTTTTTTAACTAACAATGGATGTTTAAAAGATGATTTTGCTGATTTAACAAATATAAGTTTTACAGCAGCAACGCCTCCAACACCTAGCGCAGCTCCTACTAGCATTACAACAAGTGCTTTACCTTACGCTGTATCTATTGGTGACGAAGTGTTAATAAATCCTAATCCATATTATGACTGTAATTTCGCGGGTGATCCAGCTTATTTAGATGATAAATTTGTTAGATTTAGTTATAGATTTAGATATGAAGATAATGAATATTCTATATTAGCTCCTTTTACTCAAATAGCATTTATTCCTAAACAAGATGGTTATTTTATTTATAAAAAACAAAATAATCCTAATATAGATAAAGATGATATGGCTACTGCTTATCAGAGTACTATTGTCGAGTTTATGGAAAATAAAGTAGATGAAGTAAAATTAATAATACCTTTACCTTTTGGAGCTGATGAAATTAGAAATAATTTAAAAATAAAGGAATTAGAAATAGTACAAAAAGAATCTGATGGATTAGCATTAAGAGTAGTTGATACAATTACAATAGATACTATTGAAACTGAAAGTGGTACTCAAAGTTTTTATGTTTTTGATTATTTATCTAAAAAACCTATTAAAACATTACCGAGTAATGAAATAACAAGAGTTTTTGATAAAATACCTGTTAGAGCTTTAGCTCAAGAATTAAGTGGCAATAGAGTTATTTATGGTAATTATTTAAATAAACACACTCCTCCTCAAACATTAAACTACAATGTATCAGTTAGTGATAAGTCTCAATTTGATCTTAATATTGCTACAGCAACAATAGATGAACCAACTCCTCCAACAACAGGAACTACATTTACTATAACTGGTGTGACTGGTGATATAGACATTGGAGATACAGCTAGTGTTGGCGGTGTAAATATTGGAACTGTTACAGATACTGATGGAGCTACATTTATAACATTAGATCAAAGTGTTTCATTAGGTAATATTGCAGTAACATTTAATCCTGTTGGACCTGATGTAAATACTACAAGTATAGTTGAATATCCAAATCATACTTTAAAACAAAATAGAAATTATCAAGTTGGAGTTGTACTTTCAGATAGATATGGAAGACAATCATCTGTTATATTATCTAATAATAAAGAGTTAGTTACACTTCCAAGCGGAGCTTCGTTTATTGGTGATACTGTTTATTCAGCATATTTGCCAGATGGAACTGAACAAGTTAATTGGCCTGGTAATTCATTAAAAGTTTTATTTAATGATCCTATTAGTCCTACAGCTAAAATACCTCAAACTTATTATCCAGGTTTATATAATGGTGATGTTAGTAGCGTAGATTATAATCCGCTAGGTTGGTATTCTTATAAAATAGTTGTAAAGCAAACAGAGCAAGAATATTACAATGTATATTTACCTGGTATTATGGCTGCTTATCCTGAAGATATTACACTAGAAGTAAATCAAACATCACATGTTGTTTTAATAAATGACAATATAAATAAAGTACCTAGAGATTTAAATGAAGTTGGACCAACTCAAAGACAGTTTAGAAGTTCTGTGCAGCTGTTTGGTAGAGTTCAAAATACTAATCAGCTTATTAACTATGAAGATGATGTAGAAGATTTTATAGTTGCTATTAACATGGGACAATCTAACGAACAATATTATCCTGGTAGACAGTCTGATACTGTTTCAACTATATCAACAGTTGTTGATTTATTTGATTATGATCCTATTGATCCACCAAAACCTAATTTTTTCCCACAATTTTACCAAGTAAATTCTAATCCATTAATAGCTAAAATAAGCACAGAAAATAAAATAGGTCAAACGTCAAACACTAACTATGAACCATTTGCTTGTACCGTAGCAACTAGTATAGCTAGTCCTGGTAGTTCAACAGTCGAGGTAAATACTATTCCTGTTGCTTCAGTAGGATTTGCACCTGAACCGTTTGATTTAGTAACAGGTGCTAATTTGCCAGAAGGAATAGTTGTTAGTAATTTTGCCATTGGTACTGGAACAGGTGGTACTGATGTACTAACATTAGTAGATGAAAATGGTGGTACATTTAGAGCTGTTCTTGAAGAAGGTGATGTTTTATATATAACTCCTGGAGCTAGTGACACTGCTAATCAAGGATCGTTAATACTACCTGGATTACAATATTTAGGTATTTATGAAACTTCTCCAGTTGTATCTAATTTAGATATATATTGGGAAACAGCTACTAGTGGATTAATTAGCGATTTAAACTCTTTAGTTTTATCAGAAAGTCAAGGTGGAGCAGATATTAGTTCTTTTGATACTGGTAGTTGGGACGAAGGACTTGCTAGTGGTGGTGATATTTTAGATACTGAATTTCAAATAGTAGATTTATTTGGAGTGCCAATAAATACTGCTGATCCTTTATTAACTCAATTAACAGTTACAATGTCAGTTACTGACGCTAATACTCCTGGAAATAATGTTGATAATTATTTTAATTTAGTTCAAGATGGTGTAGTAGGTGATGTTGAAATAAAGTTTCAAGTAGAAACTACTACTGATTATTATAATGCGGTATTTTTTGAATATGTAGCTGAACAAAGGTTATTTAACTTTTTATTTAATATAACTACTGTTTATGATGGTGAAACAACAAATGTTCAAGTTCCTATTACTAATAGAGGACCTGGAAATATAGCGCCTATTATAACACCAGCAATTTCTCCAGTTACTACAGATAGACTAGATACTAGCGTGTTGTTTGAAACAAGAGGAAATAATGGGGCTAATAACTCTGATTTACGAGCTCAAGATTTAACCGCTTTAATAACAGCTATGTCTTTTGATGTAAATGGTGTAATAACACCTGTAAATTCTGATGATTTTGGGTTGTATTTTAATTCTACATCTTTTATTGACAATATTACTGATGAATTAGTTAATCAAATATCGTTTAGCAATTCTTCAATACCTGTAGCTAATTATAGTTTAACTCTTGAATACGTAGATGCGGCTGAAGCTAGTTCTGAAAGTTATCAAGTTATTTTAAATGAAGTAGGGGCTTTAGGAACAGGAACTCCAGAACCTGGAGTACGTGAAATATTCCGAGTTTGTCCTGGTCCTGACAACACCCTTCAGCCAGATCCTTATTGTCAAATATTTATTGATAATGCTACTGACCCAGCTGATAATGGTTATTATTTGTTTCATGGATCATTTAACCAGTTAACAAATAGTAGCACAACAATTACAGTAGATAGAACAAACGCAGCAACTTCAACATTAGTTCCAGCTAATTGTCAAGTTGACTTTTTCTATGCACCTTTAGGTGGTGGTAGTGATTTTGACACCTTGAGAGCAATGGCGTTGGCAAGTGGTTGTTCACAGCAAGTAGAAAATTGTGAAGATTATAATGATAACAATATTCCCACGGAGTGGGATGTAGGACCTGTAATAGATACAACTGGTTATGTTTTAGAAATAATATAAAAAATATGTAATAATAATTATGGGAGCAGTAGTTGAAGTAAAGTTTTTTAACTCTTTTGTATTGAAGAAGATAATAAATGCTGGTAATGATCTTATTTGGAACGGATCTTTTGGTATACCAGCTACTTTGCCTGGCGGTTATCCCGTTACTACAGCAGGTATAGATAGTGAAGACTTTGCAATTGAAGAAGCTAGAATAAGAGGTGGTTTTAATAATACAGCCACAGATTATGGAGCAAAAGCTTATTTAGTAGAAGAAGAACCAGCTGGTTATATAAGATTTAATGCTTTAATATATTCAGGTATATTTAACTCTAGAACTGGAATAAACAATACTAATGTATTTAGCACCGCTGATGATATTGAAAAAGCTGCTGATCCAGCAAATGGTAGTATACAAAAACTTTATGCAGAAGATACTAATTTAAATATATTCCAAGAACTTAAAGTAAGTAGAGCGTTAATAGATAAAGACGCTATTTTTACTGCAGAAGGTAATCCAAATGTTACATCGAGTAATTTAGTTATTGGAGTTATACAACCAGTTCCAGGTAAATATGGTATAAGTAAAAACCCAGAAAGTTTTGCCATATATGGAACTAATAAGTATTTTACAGATAAAAACAATAATGTTGTTTTATCACTACGAGGCGGTAATATAGTTGAAATATCTCAATTAGGTATGAGAGACTTTTTTAGAGATAAATTAAATGAATTAGATATTAATGCTATAAGAGGTAAAGCAGTTGGTGGTTGGGATATATATAATCAACAATATGTAATATCTTTACAACAACAAGATGAAATAAAATCATCAGAGACAGAATATAACACTGTAGCATATGATGAAGGAGTTCAAGGTTGGACAAGTTTGTTTGATTACAGGCCTGATCAAATGTTTAGTTTAAGAAATAATTTTTATAGTACTACAGCTTCTAGTTTATATCAACACTACAGTATCAACGTTCCAAGAGGTCAATTTTACGATGTAGAATATCCAAGTACTATAACTGTTGTGTTTAATCCTGAGCCTACAAGATCTAAAACATTTAGTACAATTGGCTATGAAGGAAGTAACGGTTGGAGATTAAACTCTTTAATTTCAGATGAAACAGGTGAAGATAAAAATATAAGCGGAAACTTTGAATTTACAAATGATATAACTGCTAGTATACCAAGTTATTATGAAGGAGAATATGTGTTTAATCCTGCGGGCGGAGCGGTTGTAAGTGCTGTTGCTGGAGGAGTATATGGCGCAGGATATGCAGCTGTATTTGGTACAGAAAACCCAGCACTAGACAGATACAATGCTGGTTTTATTAGAAAAGAAAATCATTACGTAGCAAACGTAATAAACAATAGTTTTACTACAAATAGAGAAATTATATTTGGTAATGCTATAAGTGGAATAAAAGGATATTATACTACAGCAACTTTTTCAACTGACGAAGTTACTAATAAAGGAGGTTTAAAAACTTTATTTTCTGTAGGAGCAAAATTTGATTCAAATAATGGATATTAATAAAAATTTAAATAAATGGCAGCAGGTGCAATTATAGGTGGCGCAGTTAGTGTCATAGGTGGTATTTTCGGTTCTAGTAGAGCTAGAAGAGAAGCAAGACGTAGAGAAAATCAAGCTAGAGCTTTAGAATCTAAACTAAATGAATTAGAAGCTAATAGACAAGAAATTATTGATCCTTATGCTAATATAACCGATTTAAGCTCAATGCTTTCAAATCCGTTTGCAAATTTGTCTGTAGCAACTAAATCTACCGAAATGCAAATGGAGCAAACTGATATTGCTTTAGCTAACACACTAGATACTATTAGAGCTACAGGTGGTAGTGCTGGTGGAGCAACGGCTTTAGCACAAGCGGCGTTGCAAGCCAAAAAAGGAGTTGCTGCTAATATTGAAGCTCAAGAAGCAGCTAACGAAAAGCAAAGAGCTCAAGGTGAAGCTACGCTGATGCAACAACGTATGTCCGAAGCTAGAAGACAACAACAAGCAGATGTTTCAGGTGCTCAGTTTACTTTTCAACAACAAGAAGCAAGAGAAATGCAACAACTTAATAGATTATCTAATCAGATCGGTGCTTTACGTGGTGCCGCGGCACAAGCTAACGCAGATGCAACAGCTGCATTAACTGGTGGTATTGGAGCCGCTGCTAGTTTAATAGGTAGCGCTGATTTTTCTAGTGAATAAATAAATTATAATGGAAGATAAAAATATAAAAATTAATCTGTTTATAAAACAACTAAACAAGAGTAACGCACTTGGATATAACAATGCTTATGTTGCCAGTCAACCTAATTATAATTTTAAATTATTAGATAGAGCTTATGAAAATACTGGTAAACTATATGCAAAATTAAAAACTATTATACAAAATAATACATGCCAAGATCCTACTTGTTTTATGGAAAACCAACAATTAAATAGATTAATGGAAGCTCCTCAAAAATCTTTAGACTTTTTAACAAACATTGGATCTCAACTAATTATTACTGATGACAACTATTATGATGTTAATCAGCATTATAAATATTCTGTAGCAAACGCTATACTTACCGGTAAACCTACATTTGCTAAAAGTGATGGCTACGATGTATCTTTGTATTTAAATGAAGATGGTAGTCAAACTATAATATTTAAAGGACCTTTATTAGAAAAACCTTTTATTATAAATAGCTCTGCATTAGAAACATTATTAGACTCAGGCACAGGTATAATTGCTGAAACTCCTGATGTTAACAAAGACATGCTTAGATTATTAAGTGAAGTAGGAGTTATGGCAGGAGGATCAACTAATCCTGAAACAGGTGAATTAATGCCTAAAGCTAAAATAGCAGATGAGTTTGTATTAAAAAATTCTGATGGTAGTTATGATTATGAAATAGTAGACATTGGTAATGGTAAAGGTAGAAATTTACTTAAATTTGATTTAGATAAAATCGAAAGAAAAGTAACACCGTTTATAAATGCAGAAGTTGCAGGTATGTTAAGCTCTGAGCAATCAGTAGTTGCAGCTTGGAACGTGTTTATTGGTGCTGATACTAGCGTTTCTGAAGATGATCAAATGGCACAAAATGCTAACGCTGGTTTTGTAGCTTGGGATTATGAAAAAGATTTACCATTACAACAAGATAAAAAAGAATTATTTATGACTAAATATAAAGAATATTTTATGAATAATTACTTAAAACAATTTACTACTAATCAAATTCCTACTGTTAAAGCAGATGCGGCAGTGTTTGATTTAGAAGAGGGTAAGAAAAAACAAGCTGAAGCTTTTTTAAAAAGAAATCCACGTAAATAAAATTAAATGACAGAATTAGAATTTTCGCTATCCTTGCCTCAAAATCTAACACCTGATGAAAAAGATGAAAGGCTTAGAGCGTGGCGAGCAGAAAATCCTCAACCTGAAGTTGAAGAAGTAGAAGAAGTTGAATCTACTCCAGAGCAAAACCAAGTAGATGTTTTATACGCAAGATATAACCCTGCTCTTAAACGTTCTGCATTTATGAGTGATGAAGAAGAAGATTTATATAATCAAGCTGCTAATGCTACTAACGAAGAAAAAGTAGCTTGGTTAAATGCTAATACTAGAACTGATCAAAGTTATGCTGATGTAGATACTTCAGGTGGTTATGATGCTTTCGCTGACATGATTACTTTTGGTATTTTTGACTTTGATGAAGAAGCTGAAAGAGCTGAACAAATGCAACAAGATAAGGAATTATTAAAATTTCAATATGATCAAGAAAATAAAAACTTTCTTGAAGCTACTAAAAAAATAAGTGAAGATCCTAATTTAACTACTCAACAAAAACTAGAAGCTCAATCAAAAATTAAACCAGCACCATTAATAGAAGAATTTGATGAAGAAGTGGTTATTCAAAATATTGAAGATGAGTGGCGAGATAACTCTGTAACTTGGTCTACAATGAACGAAGAAGACGTTAGAGCAAGATTTGATAGTGACGAAGATTTTAATAATTACAAAAAATTTATGGAGATTGAAGACAATCTTGAATCTCTTACATCATCATTACGAGGTATGACAAATCAAAAAACAGGCATGCCTTATGGTAATATGAAAACCAAATATGATCAAACATTAACTAAAATAAATGAATTAAGATCACAAAGAGGTGAATTAATAGCTCCTTATAACGAAAGCAAAAGTAAAAAAGCTGATAAAACAAAAGAAAATATAATTGGTAGTGGTAAAACAAGAATTGAAGTAAGAAAAGCTTCAAAAGTTTCTGAGCCAGCTTTACAAAAAGCTTTAACTTATTTACCAGATGATTTCTCAGGTATATCAAATCAAGATGATTTAGATAACACCATGAAAGAATCATATAGGGAGTTTGTTATGAATGATGAAATTTTGTCTACAGCTTGGGATTCTATTCAAAAAGCCGCTGCCGCTGATATAAAAAAATATGAAAACGAGCTTTTAGCTAGTAATAAATACGACTTAACAACTAAAGAAGGTGTTGACGCGGCTAATGCTGATCTAGAGGCATATGCAAGAAGTATAACTTTAGACAAGTTTGAAGGCTCTAATCTTTATAAACAAAGATTAACTGATTTAGGTACAGTTATGGATAGAGCTATGTCTCAAACCAGTACAGCTTATCAAAGATCTCAAAATTATTTTCTTAGCCGTACAGATGCGTTAAGAGGAAGTGAAAATGATTTTATACCTTTTAATGATACTTTAGCTAATTTAATTGAAGGTGTTGCAAAAGGAGGTCTTAATATATATTCGTCCGGTAAAAAAGCACTAGCTAGTGTAGAAGCTAAAGGCGTAAGAATAGCTCAACGTGAAATAGATAAGATAAATGAAAGAGTTAGAAGCGGTGAAATATCTGCTGAAGAAGGGGAAAAACTTAAAAATAAAGAATACGTTGATGGTGGAAAAATAATGACTCCTTTATTAGAATTAATGGAGCAAAAAAAAGATGTAGAAAATTTATTTGATAGTATTAAAGAAGATGAACAGCTTACTAGTTTGTTTAAGTCAGCTGATTTATCTGATGGTATTAGTTTTCAAGATGCTGTATTTGTAACAGCAGAAGCTTTACCTCAAATTGGTTTAGCTGTGGGTGGTACACTTACTGGTAATCCTGTTTTAGCAGGTTTAGGAACAGCGGCAATGTTTACTCAAATGTATGGAGATAATTATTGGTCTGCATATCAAGAAGGTATACAAAAAGATGCTAAAGCAATGGGCATTGATCTAAACTCTATGACCCCAGAAGAAAGAAGAGCTTTTGAAATAAAAGCATTAGAAGAAGGAAAACATGCTAATATGGCTACGTCTGCGGCGTTTGCTGGTGTTATGACGCTTGCAGAACAAATAGGTGCTAATAAAATACTATCAAAAACAGAAGAGGCTTTAGGTTTAGGAAAAGGTGGTTTAGTATCTTTTTATAAAGGATCTTGGAAAGATAGTGGTGAAGCATTATTAAGATCTGCCTTACGTAAAGGTGAAGCGGGATTAACAGAGTTTGCTACAGAATTTTCACAGGAAGTATTAGGGCAAATAAGTACTGGTTTGCAAGGAGGAGGTTCTATGACTGAACAACTAGACTGGGGCGCTTCTTTAGAAGCTGGAAAAGCTGGTGGTGTAGTAGGTGTAATGATACCATTTGCAAGCAGTGTAGCTACTCAAACAGCTGTTGAAATAAGAAATGTATCGCGAGATGTAGCTATTAAATTTGCACCAGATTCTAAATATGGTAAATTTGCTATAGAAGTAGAAAAATATTTTGATTCAGCTCAAACTAATTTAGATACTAAACTTGCTAATGAACAAATAACTGAAGCTGAATATAAAGAAGAATCACAAACGTTAGCTGATACTCGTAATGCAGGTTTAAAAATAGATGCTAATGCAGATCAAAGCGTTAGAACTAGACAGCTTGACTTAATGGTTGAGCGAAACAAACTTCAGCGAGAAATAAAACAAATAGATGATTCAGATTTAACAGTAGAGCAAGAAGCAAGATTAAAAGAAGTTAAAAAGCAGCTAAGAGACGTAGTAGCAGAGCAAAAATTATATAATACCTCTGGTAATGTAAGAAAAATAATATCAGACGTTGGGCCAAAAGATTCTGATGGAAATCCTATGATTGAGTTTAGAGATGTGCAAAGCGCTAAAGAAGCTCAAGAAATAGCAGATCAATTAGAAAAAGAAGGTTATACTAAAGCAGCAGCTAGTAATAGTCATGGTGTACAAATGGTAAATGAAAAAACTGGAAAAGAAGTTTTACTTATAAACAATGAAGTAGCAGCTGGTAAAAGTGGATTTGTAGGTAATGTAAATGTAGGTGCTCATGAATTTTTACATAGTGTTTTAAAGAAAACTTTAGACGCTAATCCAGAAGTTGCTACTGAAATGCAAACTGAAATGAATAAGTATCTACAGTCTATAGATGTAGAAGGTATAGATTTAGATTCTGAATATGGTCAAAATTTAATGCAATATTTAGACAAGCCTTCAACTGAGTTTTCTGAAGAAGCATTAATATTATTTGCTGATGGTTTAGCTAGAGGTGATATACAATTAAATGAAGGTGCTATACAAGGTTTTAAAGACATGCTCAGAAGACTATTGCAGTCTATGGGAATTAAAAATATAAGATTTAACGAAGGTAAAGATGTAGTTAATTTCTTAAAAGACTATAATAAAAGTATAGAAAAAGGAAAATTAAACAGGGCTCAAAGAAAACTATTAGAAGGATCAGCAGAAGGCGAAATAGTAACTAGAGCATCGAGAAGAGGTATTGCTACGGGTCAAACAAATAGAGAGTCTAGAGCTAGAGAATTAAGAGAATTAGCTGATCCTTACATGGAAACACCTAATAATATTTTACAACAAGGATTAATATCTGAACTTTCACAAAATAAAGAAAATAAAGCGGTGGCAATACCACTGGCTCAAGCTTTGTTAGAAAAAAACTGGCCTTTAATAAGTAAAAATTTAAACATCAACAGCGAAGCTGAAATGGATGCTGCTAAAAGAATCGTTTTAGATCAATTAATTGGTGAATTTAAAGGTTCTGGAGTTGTAGAAACTGGCTCTATAAAATATCCACCAAGAAATACTAGTGCGCTGCAAGGTTTTTCATTAGATCCTGAAGGTGGATCTGCAGCTGCTCAAGTTAGCACGTATATGCAAGAAACATTTTCAAAAAGAAAACCTGAAATTGACGCGGCTATAGTTGATGAAGTAAAAGCTGGTATTGAAGTAAACCCAGATATTACTGGTGGTACAGTTACACAAGTAGAAACTGCTGAAGTTGAAACAACTAAACCTACACCAAGTGAAACTACTACATATTCTGATGAAATATTACAAAGAGTAAACACAGATAAAGCTGGATTAGAAACTAGAATAACAGAAGCAGTTCAAGAATCATATCCAGGTAGAACAGATGTAAAGTTAGCTGAAACTAGAAATATACCAAAAGAAGTTGCAGAGGTGTATACAGAAATGTTAGGAATAACTAATCCTAATAGATTAACAGATAAATCTCAAACTTTTTCCGTAACTGACGAAGCTGGTTTAAGAAATGCTAAAGTTTTTTTAGATAAAAATGCTCAAGCTGATTTTAATAGATTACCTGAAGCATTAGATGCTAGTGGTAAAGGTACATTTATACCACTTAATGTTAAAAAAGCTTTGTATACTGACGGTAAAAAAACAGGTACTTTAAAAGATTATAAAGATCTTATTAAAATACCACAAACAAAAAAGATTTATAGAGATAGTGCTAAAGTTGGTACTATTAGAGGTTTGTTATCACTGCATATACGTAATCGTATTTTAGAAACAGCTAATCCTGATCCTGCTTCAAGAAAAGCCGGTGGTGCTAAGTTCAGTAAAGCTAGAAAAACTCCTAAAACATCTAAAAGATCTACTGCAAAAACAGAAGTAAAAATACAACCACAAAAAACCATAGATCAAATAAATCCTGAAAATGTTTCAAAAATAATGGAACTTAGGGATATAGCTAAAGTTAGAGAAAGTCTTAAAATAAAAAGCGATGTAACTGTCAACGATTCAAATAGAAAAGCGAGACAAGCTGATATGCTTAAAACAATTGAAAAAGGTAAAATACCTGGACCTATGTTTGATAAACTGCAATTAGCTAATTTTGGTAGAAAAATGGCTTATGGTAATCGTAACCGTAAATTTCCTACTAGAGCAAAAGCTATAGAAGCAGGTATAGCAAATCCTATACAATACGCTGTTACTACTGATGGTCAGTATTTTAATACTAAAACTAAAGGCGGTAAACTAAGTGCTAGAACAGATTGGGCTGCTAGAAAAGGTGATTTATATTACGGTAAAAGCGATCCTGCTTATAAAGAAGCTAAAGCAGTAGCTAATGCTAATAATGATTTATATGACGCAAGTAATGTAGATAATTTTAACAATGTTCAAAGAATTACTATACCTAAAGGAACTAGGATAAATAGGAATACAAAGTTAGATAACGGAAGAACTGTAGCTGAGCAAGAAAAAATTAACATGGACGCTTTGAAGTTTATGAACAAAGTTATTAATGACGGTGTTCAAAACAAAACTATACCAATGAATGATGCTGCGTTAATGATTTCATCTGCTTATCAGTCTAGTAATGGTATATTAAAAATAGCTATACCATTTACTGCTGTGTCTAATAAATTTGAAGCAGCTGAAGGTGGTAAAAGAAAAAGTAAAGGTAAAGGAGCTATAGAAGAGCACTCACCACCAGTATCATCACTTGGAGCTGCAATGCTTTGGGGTTATAAAAACAACGCTAGTGATATTATAATGGATGCTATTGAGGCGAATGCTGTTCAAGTGCAATTATCAAATAAATCTGACTATTTATTAGATAAAGCAGGTTTAGATGCTAAAATACCTGAAGGCACAAGTATTTTTACTCCAAATGTAGGTTTTGTAAGGTTAGCTGCTGCTGGTATAAATTTAAATACAATTACTGATTTAAAAACAGGTAAACCAATTGCTGAAATAATGGGATTACCTTTGCCAGAATCAGAGTGGAATAATCCAGAATCTGTAAATTATCAAAATGAATTACTACTTAAAGTAGCGCAAGATAGTGACTTTGATATTAATCAAGCTAAAACACGATTAAAGAAAAGTATACCTGTACAACAGGCTAAAAATAGTAGAGCCAGAGAGTTTGCTAAAGGTATAGGTACGCCGATAGTTACAGAAAACATGACTAGTGAGCAGCAAAAAAATGTTATGATTAATTCATTAAAAACAAAAGAAAATGCTGCTAAAATTAATCCTGAGCAAAAAGGTATTAGCGTGTTTGATTTTGATGATACATTGGCTAAGACTAAAGAAAAAGTTATAGTTACTGATCGTGATGGTAAAGTAACAGAAATAAGCGCTGCAGAATTTGCAAGAGAAGCTGGTAATCTCACCGAGGCTGGTGCTACTTTTGATTTTAGTAATTTTGAAAAAGTTGCAGCAGATACAAAACAAGGTCCATTAGCTGATCTAGCTAGAAAACGTCAAGGCAAATTTGGTTCAGGTGATATATTTGTTTTAACCGCAAGACCAAACGCTGCTGGTCCTGCAATACAGCAATTTTTAAAAAGTATAGGTATAAACATACCTTTAAAAAATATAACAGGTTTAGAAGATGGCTCACCACAAGCTAAAGTTGATTGGGTATTAAACAAAACAGCTGAAGGATATAATGATTTTTATTTTGCAGATGATTCATTTGCAAACGTAGAAGCTGTTAAACAAGTTTTAGACGCTGTTGATGTTAAAAATGATGTACAACAGGCTAAGGAAAGTAAAGCTAGAAAATTAAATGAAGATTTTAATAAGCAAATAGAAGAAGTTACAGGTGTAGGTAAATTTAAACAATACTCTACAGCAAGAGCAAGATTAGAAGGAAAGAAAAAAGACGGTGGCTTTATAAAAAGATTTGCTAGACAGTTTACAATAACACCATCAGCTGATGATTTTTTAGGTTTAATGTATGCTATTGTTGGTAAAGGCGAACAAGGTAACAAACATTTAAAGTTTATAAAAGATAATTTAGTAGATGTATATGATAGAGCTGAGCAACAACTGTTATCAGCTAAGGTATCTGTAGCTAGAGATTTTGCAGCATTAAGAAGCAAGTTTCCAACATTGAAAGGTAGTAAACTAAGTTTTGCTAATCCATTACTAAAAGAAATAGATGGAGGACCATTTAACAAAGAACAAGCTGTAAGAGTTTATATATGGAATAAACAAGGTATGGAAATACCAGACATGTCTAAACGAGATATAAATAGACTTGTTAAAGCCGTTGAAGCAGATCCGGAATTAAATATATTTGCAGATGAATTACAATTAATTCAAAAAAGTAAAGATTATCCAGCTCCAGGAAAAAATTGGTTAGGTGGTAGTATTAAAAATGATATACTAGACGGTTTAGATACTTCTTTTAGAGCTCAGTTAATGAAAGAGTTTAACGAAAATGCTGATGCTATATTTACTCCTGAAATGTTTAACAAGCTTGAAGCTATTTATGGAAGCAAATATGTAGAGGCTTTAAAAGATTCATTACGTAGAATGAAGTCTGGTAATAACAGACCTGTAATTGTTGGTGCAGGTGCTAGTTTAGTTAATGAAATGTTAGACTGGTTAAATGCTTCTGTGGCAAACGTAATGTTCTTAAACATGAGATCTGGTTTATTACAAACATTATCTACGGTAAATTTCATAAATTGGGGTGATAATAATATATATAACGCCGCTAAAGCATTTGCTAGTAAAGAAATGTGGCCAACATTTATGAGGTTAATGAACTCTGATTATCTAGTAAATAGACGTGATGGATTAAAAATAAATGTTAACGAAGCAGAACTCGCTGATGCTGCTAAAAAAGGTGGTATTAAAGGTGCTTTTAGTTATTTGTTAGACAAAGGTTTTGCTATTACTAGAATAATGGATAGTTTTGCTATTGCGCTTGGTGGTTCTACATTTTTTATTAATCGTAAAAAAGCTTTATTAAAAAGAGTAAATGAAAAAACAGGTGAGTTGTATACTGAAGCAGAAGCTGATCAACAAGCTTTTGAAGATTTTTATCAAGTAGCTGAAGAAACACAACAGTCAAGTAATCCTAGCAAAATATCATCACAACAAGCTAGTTTTGCTGGACGTATATTGTTGTCGTTTCAAAACGTTACAATGCAGTTTAATAGAAAAACTAAAAAGTCTATACAAGATCTTTACAATAGACGTAAAAAACCTGGTATGACTCAGCGTGAAAGTGATTTAAGTAATTTATCTAGTATTATTTATTATGTAGGTATACAAAACGTAATGTTTAACGCGTTGCAGCAAGCTATATTTGCTTTAGCTTTTGAAGATGATGAAGAAGAACAAAACTTAACAAAAAAAGAAAGAGTAGCAAACATTGCAAACGGTATGACTGATTCATTATTATTTGGTCTTGGTTTTGGTGGCGCTATAGTAGCTACAACTAAGAATATATTAATGCGTATAGCTGATGAAACTACTAAAAAGAAACCAGACTATAGAGATATACCTGATGATGTATTTGATGTTAGCTCTGTTGTTGACGCTAAATATAGAAAACTTAAAACAGCTGCTAGAACATTTACTTTTAATAGAAAAGAAATAAAAGAAAGAGGTTGGAGCTTAGACAATCCAGCTTATTTAGCTGTAGCTCAAATAATATCTGCTGCTACTAATGCTCCTATAGATAGAGTATTGCAAAAAGTAAATAATTTAAGACAAGCTTCTGATGAGTCAACTAGAATGTGGCAGCGAGTTGCTTTAGTAATGGGTTGGAACGGTTGGAACTTTGGTTTACCATATTGGGGAAGACAAAG
>CETF01007254.1_pt1 | contig 16304 bp, 16 predicted proteins | sample 326991 | NCBI WGS metagenome assembly CETF01 (sample SAMEA2622331, study PRJEB7988) | marine metagenome | biome: marine biome (ENVO:00000447); feature: surface water layer (ENVO:00002042); material: "saline water (ENVO:00002010), including plankton (ENVO:xxxxxxxx)" | depth 5 m | reverse complement strand
TTTTTGTTTTTCTGCTCTTTTTTTGCCATATTTTTTTGCCGTTTTGCCTAAAACTTTAGGTGGGTTCTTTTTTAACTCTTTAAAGGCCGCTGAAACCGACATTTTTCCGCCATTTTTTGCTCTCAAAGCTAAATTTTTCATCAAAGCCGCCCTATAATTTTCGGGAGTTAGTCTTTTTTGACGACTTTGGTTCTTTACTAGCTTTTGAATCTGTTCAATTTGTCTTCTAGACAGTTTTGTTGGGTTTCTTCCTATGCTCATCCTCTGTTTGCTTTCAATTGATCCCTTTTTATTGCCATTTCCTGTCTATATTCTGTCAAATCTTCTTGGCTTTGCAACTTATTTTCCGCCAAGGTTCTGTCTTGATCTAATTTTTGTTGATCCATTTGGAACTGCATCATAGATTCTTGAGCTTTTCTTTGAATCTCAGCAGCTCTTAGATCTAATTCTTTATTTTTTAATTCAATAATTGGATCTTGAGCTTGTTGTGACATGCCTTCTGTCTCTTCTTGCACCATTTTGTTTGTTACCACAGCAACAATCTGTGCAACTTGAGATTCTGCTTCATTCATGATTTGTTGTTGAACTTGTGGAGGTATTTGACCACCAAATTGTTCTGACAACTGAGTGATTTGCTGTTGCACAACTTGCATGATTGATGCCCTTGCAGCTAAAGATACGTGTTCAGATACGTGTCCTTGTAAGATCGCAAGCACTGCTACTTGAGATCTTACAAGTTGAGACGACATGAATGACCTATGAGCTTCAATATGAGCATCATGGTTTTGTTGAGGAAAAGCTTGTAGCTGACCACCTTTCAAAGCCTTTGAATTTTCAACACCAGGATCTTCAGGCATTGGTTGAGAGGGAGGTGGTAAAATAGTTTCGATTTGTTGAACACCTAAAGCTTCATACATTCTTCTATAAGCTTCATACAAATTGTGCATTTCAGGTTTGCTCTGTGCTAATTGTAATTGCATCTGAGCCATAGTAACCCTTTGTGATATTGAAAAAATATTTGGATCTGAAACAGGAAGCACATCTACTCTACTATCAAAGTCTGCTTGTTTAACAAAATTATCTCCATTAGGAGTCATGTATGGATAGTTGGGTGGTAAGTAAGAAGCAAATATTTTTGATAATAATTTAAACTCTGCTCTTTGAGCGTTGTGTAATCTTTTGTGAATGGCTGACATAACTTTTGTCCCCCGCTCAAGAAGTGCCATGGTTGTTCCAACAGGCATCTCTGATCCGCCCTCAGGCATTTTCATATCAGCGATAGCTGCAAAGCGTCTGCCTGCATCAACACAAAATCCTAGTAATTGAAATAATGTGCCTGACGGTTCTTTATAAGGTAGAGGAAGAAGTGAGTCTCTTAGTATACCGTTAGGTGCATCTACGTCTCTAAACTCTCCAGGCTGAATCGGTTGATCATCATCTCTTATTCTGAAACCACGAGACTTGAACCCAGCAGGTAAATTTGACAACGTTCCTGCATCAAGCAGTTGACGAAGCGATGCAGTTGCAGTTCGTGTAAGACCACCCAACATATGAATAAGACCAAAGCCATAAAAACCAAGACCGGGTAAAAATTTGTAATGTACAAAATATTGAGTCTTCTTTTTAAGAGGATCACCTCTACCAAAGTTTCTATAGATTGATAAAATTTTGCCTGAGCCTTCATCAATAGTAACAATGTACGGTATTTTAATTCCTGTCTTTTCGCCTTTTTCATTAACATCACCAAAATTATCTAAGTCTAACAAAACGTGCATTTCTAACAAAGTGTAATCTTGATAACTTTCTTCTTTTTTATTTCCCTCTAATTCATCATATTTTTCTTGAATATCACTTTCTTCTTCATAAGGATTAATTTTTACGTCTCTATAAAAACCTGACACTTGTTGTTTTCTAATTTCGTTTTCTGTCATTTTTACAAGATGAGTCACACGCTCAGCAGATTCTAAATCCGCTGTCATGTAAGGAACAACAAGATCCTCAGCAGCAACAAATTTTGATACTGCTCTATTCATTGCTCCATCATAATAAACTTTTTTAAATGCAGAACCTGCCAAAGGTAAGTGAAATAACATTTGATCCATTTCAGGATCATACTCTTCCATTACATCTGTAATGTAATAATTCATAAACTCTTTAACTCTGTCTGCTTGCGCTTCTGCTTGAGGAGTTCTAACACCAACTAACTGTGTTCTGACTGGTCCTCCAGCTGGTAACATTTCTTTATATGCTTGTGCTTGAAACTGAACAACAGACTCTGAGAGTAGCGGGTGATAAACACCACTGGCTCCATCAAATGGTCTGCTTCTTTCTTCATACTTAAATCCTAAAAGATCTAACCCTTTAGTGTATCCCATCTCCCATTCTTCACGAGATGCTTTATCTGATTCATATTCAGATTTTAATTCATTAGATAACATCTCTAGCTCATCGTCTTCCATGAACTCTGCTAAGTTAGAACCAAAATCAACTTGTTCTTGAACCTGTTCAGGATTCATCACGGCAGAGCCGTCCTCTTCAATTAAAAATCTATCGTCAGTTGCAGGACCACTCATTTGAACTTCTGTCCCCACCTTTGCAACTTCAATTGTTTCGTTTTGATTTATGCCTTTATCAACTGCCATTTATAACCTCTTCTAAAGAAACTAAACTAGGACTATCCACTTGTCCACCTTGTTTGTAAGATGGAAAGTTATTTAAATTAATCGTTTCCAACCTTTCTTTCTGTTTATCAGTTAAGGAGTTTATCATAGGAGTAAAGTCTATGAAACCATAACCTGTTTTTAAACTAGGAACTTTACCTCTTACTTGATTATTTGACAACATAGGCTGTTGATCATACTGATTACCCGTGCCAAACTGATCTCCTTGAAGGTTAAAAAATTCATTGCCCTGAGCGTATAATTTAGGTGACTCATAGTTCTCCCATCCTAAAATCTCTGCCATTTTATCATATTTTTTAATTACATTTTCTGCAGCTTTGTACATTGTGTTGTTCTCAGGGTTCTTTGCTGAACCATAAAAATTAAAATGACCCTGAGCTTGTTTACCGTATTGTGCTAAAACTTCTTCAGTATTACTAAAATCAACACTTGAGCTACCATGTTGAACCTGTGTTTGCACTTCACCAGGTAACCAAGATAAAAAATTAACTCCTCTTTTTAAAGAGTCCAAAGATGTTTGCCAAATAGCCTGCTCTGCATACAACTGTGGGTTAGACACAAAAGGCATTATTGCGCTGTAGTCACCACCTGATTTTTGTTCAAGGTTGTATAATTGATTTTTTAAACTGTAGAGAGGTTTAATTCTTTTATAGAAACGATAGATTTCCTTTCTTCTATCATTAGTAATTATTCCCTCTAGTTCAGACCTTGCTAAAAACTCATTAATGTATTTATCAAAACTAGGTAAGTTTACTATTTTACCTTCAGCCTCTTGAACATTTTGTCGAAACTCTTTCATCATTTCAGCGTAAAGAGTTTCTATTTCAGCTAAAATGCCAGGTTCAATATTTCTTTTTTCCATTTCAGGCAAAACTGAGTTTGCTGTGTAGTCCTCTATTTCTTTCATAAGAGTATTTATTTTTAAGTCTGCTGATGGGTCTTGAACACTTTTTTCTTTTCTTCGAGGCTCCTCTTGATCTGATTGAACCTCTTGTATAATTGTTGTATCTAAACCTGATATATCTTTGTAGTCTGCGCTCCTAACATGAAAAGTATCCATTGCGCCAAAATTCTTTGCGAAGTGAGTGCTTGACTTAAATTTTTCACTAAATCCAGGGACATCTCTAGGTTGGAAGGTTATTCCTTTAACGGTATAATTTCTACCTCCCCCTAATGAGTAACTGCTTTGCCCCGCAGATAAATACGCTTGAGTGGCTGTTTGAAATCCTGTGTTTCCACCCATATCCATCACAGCGCTTAACAACTGCTGTAACTCTTGGTTTTGTGTTTCTAAGTATGCAATGTCTCTTGCTCTTCCTGCTCTGTTAAAAGGAAGAATACCTTGTTTAAGTCTTTTAATTTGTTTTGTATTTGCTTTAATTTGCTCATAGATAGGTTTGCCTGCATCTTTGATCATCTTACCAACGAACTCTCCTTTATCTACATCTTCAGGTAGACCTCTTAAAGTTTCATTTAATTTCTCAAACTGATTTTGTAGATCGCTAGTTAACGAAAATTTAAACTGATTAAATTCTTTTGTACCTCCCCTTTGAGCCTCTAAGTTTTCTAAACCAACACGATAGTTTTGTAAGAGGTTGTCCTGAGTAGATAATCGGCTTTCAAATCCTTTAAAACTTGTTTTTGGATCTGTTTTATTAAACATGTTTATATACTCAGTCGTAGTCATAGCTGCGTTAGGATCTTTGTTAAGCATTTGCAATAATGAATATTCAAAACCTGATTCTCTTAATTCAGCAGGATTATAAAATTTACCAAAAGGGGTTTCGTTATATTTCTCTGTCCCTAATCTTCTAAGCTCACCTAATAAATCTTTTGTGCTAATTTGTTGGTTGTCAGGAAGCATGTTTAGATAAGCACGGATATTGGAAAAGTTTGTATCGATTCCTGCTCCTGCTTCTAAATATTGATCGTTGTTATATGCTTTGTTTTGATAAGGTTGATTACTTAATGAGTCTGCCCAATTAATCTGAGTTGGCACAGACTTATCTTCTATAGGAAGAATGTTTTTGAAAAAATTTTCAGTCATGTCCATAAACTGTGGACCGTAGTTTTTAACAATAGCTTTGGTTATAAATTTTCTAACTTGTCCAGCAGGAGTGCTGTTTAAAATTTTTCCAATTAATTTTTTATCTGCCTCGATCTTAGCTTTGTTTTTTTCTCTAAACTCCTCCATTTTATTTTTACTAGAAAAAAAATCACGGATAGTTTCTCCTAAGCTTCGAGCCTCGTCTTCACTTACTCCTTCTATTCTATTTTCTGCCATGTCGGTGACGATGTCTGAAGTTTCTTTAAAACGATCGTTATCTACTTGATCACCCTCTTTAAAGCCTCTTAAAAAATCTAAAGAGTTCAAACTTTCAAAATTACTTGGCATTAATAATATTCCCTTTTTTTTCTACCTATTGGTTCGTCATCAAAATCATCAGACAACTCTATCCAACGACCTTGTCTAAATCTCATCAAGGCTTGGGTCGTTGAGTCAACAAGGTCATCATACTCTCCATAAGGAAAAGCTGCACATTCCTCGATTAACTCTTCCGCCCAAGCTTCCCCTTCTGGGTACCATACGACCCCAGATTGAAATAGAGGGGCTACTGAGTTTACTCTGCTCAACTTATCATTGCCTTTGCTCGGTGTAAAGTTGATAACAGGAATACCACGCATTCGTAATTCTTGCGTTAACGGTGTGCCCGATGCTTTTGCTTCGATGACCACGGACTCCGGTTCCCAATACTTGTAACTATCATAGGCGACCTCTTTCATCTCAGGAAAGTCCCACCTACCTTTTTTCATATCTAGTAAAATTATATTTGGTGTTTTTTCATCAGGGCAGAAAATACCCCATGTAGTGATAGCGGAATAGTCCGCCGTTTCTTTTTTGCTAAATGCAGTATCATACGATTGTATCACGTGTGCCAGGCCAGGCATCTTGGAACTTTCCCATGGTTGCCACCACTCCCGTTTGATGATTGCTCCTTCTTCGGCTGTAGGGTTCTGTTGCCACTGAGCATTCCATTTAGCAAGGGAGATAGAAGCTTTAACAGATTCTAATTCTTCTTTTTGCCAATACTCAGGCCACACTGGTTTATCTGACGGCATGATAGCTGGAAACTCTATTACTTCCCATTGATCCGCTTTCGGTTGTCCTTGGGCCTTGATCAGTTCTCCAGTGATATCTTTTGTATTCCAACGAGTCATGACAATGACGATAGCACCACCTGGCTGTAAACGCTGACGAGGACCTGATGAATACCACTCCCACGCATTTTCTAACGCTGTTGCACTAAGTGCGTCTTGTTCGGAATGTGGGTCGTCTATAATTAATAGATCAGCACCACGACCTGTTATTGCTCCACCGACACCCGCAGAAAAGTATTCTCCTCCTTGGTTCGTTTCCCAACGACCCGCTGCTTTGGAGTCCGCCGATAATTCCATGCCAGGAAAGATATTTTGATAATCTTGTGTGTCGATTAAGTTTCTGACTTTACGACCAAAGCGTTGTGCTAATTCTGCCGTGTGTGATGTTTGAATTATCTTGAGCCGTGGTTCACGGCCCATCATCCACGCTGGAAAGAGGTAAGATGCAAATTCAGATTTCGTATGTCGTGGAGGCATGTTGACAATAAGTCTTTTAATTTTCTTGTTGGCGATAGCCTCAAATTTTTTTGCAATAATTTTATGATGTCGTCCAGCAATAAACTCTGGCCACACAGATCTTACAAAGGTCAAAAAATCTTCTTTCTGATCTTTTTGTAATTCTAAAATTTTTTTTCTTAAGAGGAGTTTCTTTAACGTCTCTTCTTGTTCTAAGGGGGTCAGCCCCTCAATGTTGATTCCCATTGACTTTGTATAACAAATTGGGTCCCCTTTTTCAAAACTTTTTATGGGAGGTTGTGTATGTGCAAAACTTGGTCTTTACACTCTTCTGTCCTATACTAAGTAAAAAAGGGGGGTGGGGGGCGCAAAAAAAAACAGTTTTGACTTTCCAAAACCAATGGGACTACTAGATCTAGTATGCTGACTTTGTGTGTGTGGATATGTGGGGGGTGGATTTGGTGATGGCAGAGAACCACCATCACAGGAAATTGTTTTACAGGTATAACCCTAGTTGTTCAGGACTTTTTCAAGTTCTGACTGGACTTGTTCAGATATTGAACTTTGCATATCACTAGGTTTATTCTGAATGATAGTAAGTAAAGTTCTAATAAGATTTTCTTTACTCATATCATTTGATGTTAGATAAGTCATAATGGCAGACTCTAATGCAGTTGAGTAAACCCAACCTAGCATTTGTTTTTGCCAAGCAGAATTAAGGTGCGAAGTACTTGCTTTTTTTCCACCTTGAATTATCTGTAAGACTTGTTCTAGTTCAGTTGACATACCTTACTTTCTCCTTTCTAACTAATATTAAATATGAAGTTGGGATAAATTACAATAACAAAATAAAAAAAATGTTAATTGTTTTTTACCCCAACTTATCTTGTCAACCAAACAAGAAACTCGAAAATTTTTTTTCACTTTTGGCATCAGCTGGTCTGCGCCCAGATTTTCTATTGGTAAGATCCTATGTTATCAAGGATACTCAACCTTCGGATTTTCCGAAGATTTTTACCCGCGCTGCTCGCGAGCGGGAACTTTTTTTATTAGTACGTCCCATATCAACGGGGATACTCGTGCTTCGGATTTTATAGGAGCACATTGATGAAACCCCCTACCTCACGTGCACCTTCGACCAGTCCAGCGATGACCAAGAAGACCAGTATTATCAAGGTCCCCCCTTTCATCTCGAACCCAATGGCTAAGAGGAATGCCCAAATGAGACCTGCAATTGCTAATAAATTCATATCTTTCTCCTGACTGAGCTGTATCACCTGCTAATCTTCACCAGGGATGCAGCTGCATGCTATATATATAGTGATTTGCCCTTATTTTTCAAGCCTTTTCATGAAGAAAATCGAACAACTCACCTGGCCCGGAGCTCCCACTTATATTATATACCATCTCAAAAATGGGGAGACCGCAGCTTCGGATTTTTCAAGTATATCGGCACTTTTACCCTGAATCACGGATCACGATTCGGCAAAAACCCTTGAAAAAAGGACTTTCACCCAACTCCGGCGCGAGCGGGATCCGGTTAATTTATTATATATCATACCAAAAATGGGGAGACTTGACCTTCGGATTTTTTCAGGATTTCCAGCTGCATCCTGCCTGGGCCGCTCCCAGTTCTATCATAGGCATAACACAAGATCCGGTGTTAGTCGCTTCGGATTTTTCAAGATGTAGTGTTGAATCGTGATTCAGGAGAAGAAAAGCTGCTCGCGAGCGGGAGCGCGGGAACTTTTTATACTATAAGATCGGTATGGTGTGGGGAGACTTGGACCACGGATTTTTCCACGGCTGTCCAATCGTAAGGGCCATCGAAGCATGCAACATGACTCATGGACTTAAAACCATCCTTCGCACAATCTTGAACCACGCTTCCTGGAAATATTTTGAGCTGCCGCCGAGAGAGGCTTTCGGCAAGTATGTAATTAGGTATGTTGTACTCAGATAGCTTGAGATTTATAGCAACTTGCTGTGGACTCAGTCCCAACTTGTTAATTTTTGTACACTTGAGTTCCATCCAAAATGTACCTGGGTTATTATTACCCCATTTGTAAAGACCATATAAATCAGGCATACCTGGTGTCGACCAAGAATCTATTTTAAGGAAGTGTACATTAGTAAAATTAGTTCTTACTTTTTTTGATAATCTACTCTCCGGTGTCGATGCCACTGCCTATGTATCTACCTTTCTTGTCTCTTTTTTCTTTTTGTTTTTTCAACCATTCGCCTCTCTCCATCTGAACTCTACACGTACCATCCTCAAAAACATATAATAATTTGACTCCCATATCTTTCTGTTCTTCAGTCAACATTCTATTTATTAATTGTTTAGAGCCCTTTGTGTCTTTATTGTTTCTAAATCCTGCAACCTTAACATCAAACAACTCTATATCACCCAGGTCATTAACAGCAACAACGTCAATTGGGCCATAGCCAAAAACATTACTGAATACATAATACCCCCTATCTAAAAGCCATAACAAGGCAGCTTGATGTGCCCAACTACCTTTGAGCTGTTTCTTGTTCGTCACTGGCATTTATAACTTTAGCCGATTCGCCAGATAATCTTTTCTCAAGTTCAACAATTTTTGCATCGACTTCCTCCATACTCATACTATCAATAGTTCCATATTTTATTTCTTTTTTATCAATATACAGCCCTGCCACCTGGCCTCTATTTTTCTCAGCAGCTACGGCAGCATTCCAATTGCCTGCCTCTTCTGCTCTTGAAGATAATTCATACATTCTTTTTAAATGCTTATCATAACTTGTTTCATACTTTCTATAAAATTGAACTCTGTAATGCTGTATGGCATCAACAACTTTAGGAAACATCTTTGGGTTTTGCATGTTACTAGCTTGTTGTCTTGCAGTCTTTTCAGAGAAACCACTTTCGATCGCTATTTGTGTTGCGGTCTTTCTACCTTCGTACAAAACTATCAGCTGAGCAAACTTAGCCTGCTTTGGTGTTAGTCCTGGGAAGTGATCAAATCTTTCTTGTAACTTAGTTGTTACGTCTGTTACGTCTGTTTTTGTCATTAGGATACACTTCTCATAGATTTAAAGTAAAATCAATCCTAATTATTCCCACTGTTACGTAACGTTGGGATAACCACGTAACACCCACGTAACAGCTAAAACGATTGATATATATATATTATATTAATAAATATATAGTGTTACGTAACAAACGGTCCATTTTTTTATTTTTTATTTTTTTATTTTAATTTAATAAACTATATGCGTAACAGCATTATGTTGAAGGCTTTAATGAACAAAAGCTTGTTAAGTAAACATTACCAGCTGGTTTGACACTTTGGTATATTTTAGCCGCTTCTTCGTTACAGCCTATCACTGTATCAAATGGTTCATTGTCCATGGTCAGTTGTTGACAGGTATTGCTCAAAGGCAAGTTCGGATCGTTAACACATAACCATATAATTAAAAAATATTTCATATATCAAAACCTAATAGAATATGTTAGGATTGTACACTGATTTGTGGGACCGTTCCTCCTAATAACGATGTCTCCGCAAAGACTTAATGTCCCACAAGTCTCCAAGAAATGAAATATAGAGATATAACCGTCACAGTCACGGACCAAAACACAGGGGAAAAAGTTTCTTTGACCTTGATCGGCTATGGCATTAGTATCAGACGAATATTAGAATTTATAAAGGACAGAATAAAATGAAACAAACTTACTTTAAAATACCTGGATGGTTTAACATGCACGAAGCGTACGACCAACTCATAGATCTATGTGAAGACGGTGATGAGATCTTAGAGATAGGTAGTTTCATGGGCAGGTCAACATCTTACCTGGCCACTAGCATTATCAACTCAGGTAAAAAGCTACATGTCTACGCATTAGACACTTTCGAAGGTAGCTCTGAACATGCAAACTTAGATATCGTAGGTGGTTTCTATGACAAGTTCTTAAAAAACTGCCAAGTATTCATAGACAAAGGTATAGTAACACCTGTTAAATCAAGATCAGATGATGTAAACACATTAAAAAGATTTCATAACAAACATTTTCAAGCCATCATTATAGACGGAGCCCACGAGTATGAGCCAGTTATGGAAGACATACTAAACTGGTGGCCCAAGCTTAAAGAAGGCGGGACCATGGTCGGCGATGACATGGCATTAGCATCAGTTCAACAGGCTGTGAATGATACTTTTTCAAAAGGAAAGTGCCCAGGTAACAGCTCAATTGATTTCATACAAGGACACGAGCAATGGTTCGCAGTATCAAAAGGAACAGAACACACTAAATGTTTAAAATTGGTCCCTGGTCAAAATACCTTAAGAAAGAAAGCATGAAATTTAACCTGAAGACTACACCGATTGTGATAGTCCGATGGGAAGACGCTACCGAGCCGTTTTCTGGGTGGGTAGAATACAAAGACATTGTAAAAAAGACCCCTGCGGGTTGTTTTTCAATAGGTTGGCTAGTAAAAGACGATGAAACTCAAATATCTTTGATGGCAGACTGGTGTGATGATGGTGGCCAGGAAGGAGGAAGGGTTGCAATTATTCCCAAAGGTATGGTAAAAGAGATTAAGTATTTAAAATACCATGAAGCTAAAAGATATAATTAAGCAGCTAAGGGTGTTTGAACAACAGACTGACTCAGGAGGTCATGACATGGTCTACGAGGTGGAATACAAAGATGGCTCAACAGAGCGCTTTAGTCATCGAGAGTGGAACATCATTGTAGCGAATGGAAAGTCTTTCTGGGACAGGCACTTAAAAAATAAATACTTCGAGCAGGGACACGAAGGCCTGTATTAGGCCTCGTCATCCTCTTCTGTTGCTTCATCATCGCCACACTGACAATGCTTTACAGCTAGTAACTCATTGTGCAGGTAAGCTATCGCTTGCAACGCTTCTTGATATTTCTCTTCTAAGTTTTCCATTCGGACCTCCTATTTAGTGTCGAAACTCCAATATATAAAATTACAATCCCAACCTCAAAAGATTTTTTTAAAATTGTTTTCTTGACTTTCTGAAAGATGTCTCTCCATCAGTCACACCACCAGGGGGTTCGTTAACACTACTAGGCCAGCCAGGTGTCGGCTTTCTTGGATCTAAGTGGGATAAAGAATCCACTTACAAGTATAATTATTTTACACTCTTTTCCAAACTCTTTATGTAACGTAACACAGTCTCCCAAGCTGCGGTCACGTTCGATGATGCACGGTCAAATCTTATGTAATCATTTACAACCTGCAACGCTTTCATTTTATCATCCATTCAAAACTCCTTTCCAGCCTCAACATGCCTATACCACTCCTCACCTGACAGCGCCTCACCCCACCTGCCGCAACAAGACCGACCATACCTCGCTCAAACTTACCACGCCTGCCGTGACCTACCCCTCCGCAACTAGCCCGACCTCGCCCCGCCTGCCTTGCCTAAACCGTCCGGATCATACCAAACCTGGGCATACCTGGCCTGCCTCACCAATCCACGCCTCACAACACCATGCCCCGAACTGACTCAACCTGTCCGCAATCGTAACCCACCGAGACACAACTCACCACACCTGCCACTCCTGAACTAATCTCACCTCACCATAACTCACCTAGCCTGCCACAACACGCCTTGCTACCACCAGAACGTACCCGACCTCACCACTCCTGCCGTAAACTACCTCATAACAACGCACCCAGCCCCACCTCTCCTGCCTATACAGGCGACTGATCAATCTCGACAGTCGAAGCCTCATCTATCACAGACAAGAAACTTTCAAGATCATGAATTGTAACTTTAAAATGTTCTTGTTGCAGAGGATCAAGATAAAGAAAAGCTTTTAACTCTTGAGCTGCTTTTAATGCAATAACAGCCTCTTCTACTTTATCATATAACTCTCTATATTCCTGTAACTCTTCTTCCATCGACCATCCTACTTTACTTACCATTTTCTTCCTTTCTTGGAAGGTATAAAGGAACCCTTATCCATCCTGCTTTAGTTAATAAAATTTTAATTATGTGATCAAAATTATATTTTTCCATCTTTCTTTCCTTTCTAAAATAGTAGCGGAGTATTACCTCCGCTACCAATCATTCTATTATCTAATAGAATATTTCTCCACAAGGCGATCTGCCTGGGAAAAAATACTATGAAGTTCTTTCAACTCCGCATATTTATTTCTCCAGGCCGCTAAGTCACGAAACGCTTGTTGCAACAAATGATTTCTATGACCTTCGTCTGCAATCGCCACGTCCAGTGAAACATAACCTCGAGCCTGCTCATCGTCAGACGTTATGGTTATAGGAACACTATGAAAAGCACGAACAGGTTCAGTTGTTTGCTGAGTCACGACGAGGACTGATCCTGTTAGTTTCCTGGCCTCAAACCTTCGATAGCTCTCAGCTGCTTTTGTATCGTCCCACGTAAAGCATGGGTGGAGAGGTGAACTCTTCTTTCTAGCCTCCCGCACAACCAGGTCTGGGGTGAGAGCCCCGTGCTTGTATTCCAAAGACTCAAGATGCTCTCCAGCAACCTGTGCCTCCACTGAATATCTTGTACCTTGTCTCCAAACGTACTCTTTATCACTTACTACTTTTACTCTAGGCAATTTTTACCTCCTCATTATATTCCATCTTTTGAACCTCAGTGACTGAGAACATACCGAAGTTACCATTCTTCTGTGGTCTCCACTCACCAACACCAGACGCAAATCCAGCAACGTTAAATACGTTGATCAACTGTTCAATTGACCAAGCGTTAGAGTTATACTTAACAGGAATACTAGCTTCCCAATCTGTAAACTCACCTCTGTATCTAAGATCAGCAGCGCCCATACCTACACGAACCATATCCTCTCTCATGATTGGCTTACCCTTAATAGGAATAAGATCACAAGGTATGTGAAATGATCCACGTGCAGAGACTTTTGTTAAACCCTCAATGTGAGAGCAAGCGTTAACCGCAGCTGCTTTAAATGCAATTGCAGGAAAACCATAACCCTTACCATCAGGCATCTTATACAAAGAATCGTTAAAACACTTTTCAGGATCCTTCGCTTCTCTACCTGCAGCTTTAGCTATTTTCATCTGCTTATCTCTGATTTCTTGTTTTGCTTTTTCTGACCACTTGTTACAGATTAAAGGTGAACTCCCCTTCACTGTGATTACGCAGTCTTGTAGTTTTATTCCAGGTACTTGAATATTCTCTGGCTCTTTCTTTTTACTTGTTGGCATTTGACTTTCTCCTTTCTTCAGCTTCCTTGTCAACTAAGAACTCTATAAAGCTAGCAACAGATCTGTAATCTTGTTCAGCCATGCTTTTGAGTTTTTGGTAGCTTGGTTTCTTTACCGCTACCGATTTGTATTTACCCGTGTCTGTCATTACAACCATCCCATCCATACGAAGATGGCAATAGCAATGCAACAACCGATTATTACTCTGAGCATTCACTCTCCATTTCCTCGTTCTGTATTAATATTAGTTCGATCCAACTTGGTATTGTATATTCCATGTCGATCTCCTTTCTACTTTCTGTTTATAACTAATTATATATTATCTCATAATGTAATTACAAGTCCTAATTAGTTATTTTCTTAATTTTTTTCCGAATGCAATCATACACGGGCACATCTAAAACACCCCTGTACGGTCCTTAAAACCGATTTAATTTACTTGATTTCTCCCCAATTATCGCCAATTTCACAATCTACCTTTACTGGAACTTTTAAATTAACACATTCAACCATGAGCTTCTCAATCTTCTTTGCTTGGATCTCAGAGTCAAAAGAACAGTCTAACTCATCATGAACTTGAATGTGCGGGACTATCCCTTCTTTATATAAATCTAAAATTGCTTTCTTGGTCATGTCAGCTGCACTGCCTTGTATTAATCTATTGAGCGCTTTGTATGTAAAAGCTCTTCTAATATTTTTTCCATGTTCTTTTGTCGCTTGGTCCCTGTTCAATGGTTTATGAATACCGAAACTGTTTGGCTCCCACAAATCAAAACGACACTTACGTCCAAGTAAAGTTCTAACAAAACCATTTTCTTGTGCAGACTTTGACGCTTGGTCCGTGAGCTGTTTTACAAAAGGAACTCTACTATGATAAGTTTTAAATAACTCATCAGCCTGCTCATCATTTAATCCTAATTGACTTTTTAATTTACCTTTACCCATACCATAAAACAATCCTAGGTTAATTGTCTTTGCAATCTTACGATCAATGTTAGCCATTTCAGCCACGGTGCCATGAAAGTCCAGGTCACTATTATAACCATCAATAACTTTATCAGCGCCCTCCAGGCCATTCCTGGTTATAGCTGCATAGTGAGCCACAAGTCTGGGCTCTTGTTGATTGTAATCAAAACAACCCCACTTCGCTCCCTCCTCAGGTATAAATAAACTTCTAATCATAGGACCTATTTTTTCATTACGAGCAGGTATCTGTTGTAAGTTTGGATTGCTCATGGAAAATCTACCGGTCACTGTGCCTCCTACATCAGATTTCATTTGATGTATCTCTGCATGTATACGACCGTTCTTTTGATGTTTCATAATTGTGTCAATAAATGTGGTCCTGGCCTTGTTTATCTCACGAGTCTGAACTACAAGCTTGGCAAGATCACTATTATGTGTGGCTAGAAAATTTTTATCAAACTTTGGCTCTTTTGCTTTTTCAGTTCTATTGTAAGGTATACCCATAGCATCAAAGGCTTTGGCGACGGATCGTGCTGCCCAAACATCAACAGAAACTCCTGAAATAGATTTTATTTTTGTAAGGAGGGCATTCTCTTCTTCCAAAAGATTCTCTTTAATTTGAGTAGCACGACTGGTGTCAACCCGCACGCCTCTCCACTTCATCTCTATCAACGCAGGAAGTATATTGGTTTCAAGAGAGAAGACGGAAACTAGATCTTGTTTATATATTTCTGATTCTAAACGATGCCATAAACGTAAAGTCAGGTCAGCGTCTTGTTCTGCATAGGGTCCTACGAACTGAGCGGGGAGTTTAAACATCTCACCTTTTGGATCAACACCCCATTCTTTTGCAGCTTCATACAATAAATTTTCGTTTTTCTTTTCACCCAGGTAATCTTTAGCAACAGCATTGAGAGAGTAACCCATACGATTCTCATCAATAATTTGAGCTGCAATCATTGTATCAATATAATTACCATTTACCTGAATATCTTTTTGCTTTAGCCAACCCACGTCATACATTGCATTGTGAAAAATTTTACGATTTGGCAAAGACATTAATTTTTTAAAATTTCTATAAAATATTTTTTCATCAAAGTTACCACCACCAGGATGTTTCAAAGGAAAATAACCTTTCCAACCCTCCACAGCCACAGCTACACCAATAACATCTCCTTCTCCAGTAGCCCAACCAGGTCCTAACTCTTTTATTTTTTCATCTCTTGTTTCTAAATCTACTGCTATTTCTTTTGCATCACTTAAATTAGGAATGCTCTCAGGTGGCAACCATTCACTTGGTGGTTGAAACATTGGTATTTGGTTGCTCATGTAGGGCTCAATCCTTTCTTCTTTGTATTCTGGTAGTATCCAATTAAATTCATTCATCTAAATATTTCTGAGAATTCTAAGTTACTTTGACTTGCTATTAGATGCAAGGACTGTTTTGCTCTTGTAGCTCCAACGTAAAATACCCTTCTCTCGTCATCTGGGTTCATCAGATAACCTTCTTCTACTCTTTTTGTAATATCAGTTAACAACATAACATTGTCAGCCTCACCACCTTTTGCACCATGAATAGTTGATACTTTTATTCTTGGTTTAAAATCTATCTCCTCATTATTACGCAATAAGGATAATACATAAACTTTCATTGTTTCTGACACTAAACTTAGTGCGTAATGCCATGGCGTTTGTTGCTCTACTTTAAGTCCATGTTCCGTGCCCAGTGTTGCGATATTAAACATTTTCTTTTCATCTACACCTGTCAAACCTTTATGACCTCTAGCTACATCTTTCTCTAATTTAAAATAT
>CETF01067686.1_pt1 | contig 16384 bp, 14 predicted proteins | sample 326991 | NCBI WGS metagenome assembly CETF01 (sample SAMEA2622331, study PRJEB7988) | marine metagenome | biome: marine biome (ENVO:00000447); feature: surface water layer (ENVO:00002042); material: "saline water (ENVO:00002010), including plankton (ENVO:xxxxxxxx)" | depth 5 m | reverse complement strand
GATAATATATTTGTTTATGATAATGTTAATTATGGAAGTACAGTTACTCAAGCAGTTAATCAAGTAAGTGCAAGAGACACTTCATATGCTGCTACTTATTGGCCTTGGGTAAGAATTTTAGATCCTGCAACAGGTAAATTAGTATTTGTCCCTGCTTCAACTGTAATACCTGGGGTATATGCTTTTAATGATAGAACAGCCGCTCCATGGTTTGCACCTGCTGGTATTAATAGAGGTGGATTAAACACTGTACAAAGTGCCGAATATAAATTAACAGCTGCTAATAAAGATACTTTATATGAAGCTAATATTAATCCTATAGCAACTTTACCTAGAGAAGGTGTTGTTGTATTTGGACAAAAAACACTACAAAAAGAAGCATCTGCTTTAGATAGAGTAAATGTAAGACGATTATTAATTGCTCTTAAATCCTTTATAGGACAATTAGCAGATCAAATAGTATTTGAACAAAATACTGCTACTACAAGAAATGCATTTTTAGCTAGGGTTACCCCATATTTAGAAGGAGTACAACAAAAACAAGGTTTATTTGCTTTTAAAGTTGTAATGGATGATTCAAATAATGGACCTGATGTAATAGATAGAAACCAATTAATTGGACAAATATTTATTCAACCAACAAGAACAGCTGAATTTATATCATTAGATTTTATCTTATTACCTACAGGGGCAGAATTCCCAGCATAAAAACTTAAAATTTAGATATTTATAATAGAACAAAATAAAAAATAAAATGGCAATTTTAAATCCGAACGAAATTTTCTTTACAGCATTCGAACCTAGAATGACTAATAGGTTTATCCTTTATTTAGATGGGATACCTTCATTTTTAGTAAAAGGAATGGGTGCTATATCAAACACTACAACTGCTGTAGCACTTAATCATATTAACGTTCAACGTTATGTAAAAGGTAAAACTATTTGGAATACTATCCAATTTACACTATATGAAGCAATTACACCCGCAGGTTCACAAGCAGTAATGGAATGGGTACGTTTAGGACATGAATCCGTAACAGGTAGAGATGGCTATTCTGATTTTTATAAAAAAGATATTACATTTAATGGCTTAGGACCAGTTGGTGATGTTGTAAACGAATGGATAATTAAAGGTGCTATGATTACTGAAACCAACTTTGGAGATTACAATTGGGATGATGATGGAACAGCTGTTAACCTTACAGTAACAGTCCAACCCGATTATTGTATACTAAACTTCTAAAATTAAGTTTAAAATATATTTAAAAGCTCTACTTCTACGTAGGGCTTTTATTTTTCCTTGGTTATCTAATTAGGTCTTAATATATTTATAACATATATACACAAATGAAATATAATAGTTTACGTGCGTTAGTAAAAGAAGAACTTAAACAAGCTATAAATGAAGTCTACCAAGATAAATTTAAAATGGTAGGTACTTTAATTACTGACATTAAACAACGCCCTCAAAAAGAAATATATTCTGATATTAGAGCAATCCCTGGAATTACAGTTATTTCCTCTACAGAACCACTTGCTTATGCTGATCAAAATTTAAATAAATTTAAAGCTATATTAAGTGTAAAAGTAGATGGATACCCATTTATTACAAAAGGTGGATTTACCAGAGATAAAATGATGGAAATTGCTGAAGAAATTAAAAAAGTACCAGCAGTTAAAGCTTTCTTTGTAGGAGAAGATAATATTTCACAAATTTAATATATGTATATCAAACAATAAAGTTATTTTAAATAAAAATTATGAGTGAATTTAAATTACCTACTGAAGTAGTAGATTTACCTTCAAAAGGATTATTATATTCTGAGGAATCAGGATTAAAAAGCGGTAAAGTAGAAATGAAATATATGACCGCAAAAGAAGAAGATATCCTAACTAACCAATCTTATATTTCAAAAGGAACAGTATTAGATAAACTAATGCAATCGTTAATTGTATCTGAAGTTAAATATGATGAACTATTAATAGGAGATAAAAATGCAATTATGGTTGCTGCCCGTATTTTAGGATATGGCTCAGAATATAAATTTGATTATAGAGGTGAAGAACAAACAGTTGATTTATCTTTATTAGAAAATAAAGAAATTGATGAAACTATTTTTACAAATGGTAATAAATTTGAATTTACTCTTCCTCATTCAAAAAATAATATTACATTTAAGTTCTTAACACATAAAGACGAAAAAAATATTACTCGAGAATTAGAAGGTTTAAAAAAAATAAATAAAGATAATTCTCCTGAACTTACTACACGTTTAAAGTATATGATTACTTCTGTGGAGGGGAAGACAGAAACAAAAGATATTCGAGATTTTGTTGATAATTACCTCTTAGCTAAAGATTCAAGAGCTTTAAGAGAACATGTTAAAAAGATTCAACCCGATGTAGATCTAACTTTTTTTCCCGATGGCGCTGAAAATAGAGTCACTATCCCAATTGGAGTTAGCTTTTTTTGGCCTGACGTCTGATACCATATCACAAACTAGAGCATCTATATTTCAACAAATACACCAAATAGTATTTCATGGTAATGGTGGTTATGACTGGGAAACAGTTTATAACATGCCTATATGGCTTCGTCGTTTTACTTTTAATGAGATTAAAAAACATTATGATAAAGAAAAACAAGCTTATGAAAATAAAGGTAATGGAACTAAAACTGTAGTTGATGAAAATGGTCAAATTAAATCACCTGAATTTTTAAAAGGTGCTAAAGGTAAACGTCCTATTAAATATAAATAAAAATTATATTTTTAAATATTTATAATAAAATACCTTTAAATGTCTGAAAGTAAAAAAAGAATAGAAGAAATTAAAAAAGCTCTTAAATCTACTGAGCTATCCCAAAAAGACATTATTAAACTTCAAAAAGAGTATAATGATCTTTTACAAGAACAGATAGATAAACAAAGAGAAAGTTATGATATATCATCTTCAATGGTAGATGCTATAAAAGAAACTTTAGGTATTAATATTAGAAGAACAACAGCTAGTTCTAATCTTTTAAAGATTAATAAAAGTATCAATAATCAAATTTTAGATCAAGTAAAAGGTAGTTATGAAGTTAATGAAATTAATAAACAAATTAATTCAAATGCTAAACTTTTAGAAAAAGCTAAAGTTAAAATTTTATCGTTAGAACAAAAAGTAAGTGAGGAAGGAAAAGAAAGGGCTAAGAAAGTAAACAGTGAATTAGGACAAATTAGAGCTAAAGAAAAACTAATTCAAGCAGAATTATCAAAAACTAAAGAACAAGGAGGAATAGATCTCTCTATTGTTGCAACACTCAAACAACAAATTATACAACACGATGCAGCTATTGATAAAACACTATCAGTTATGAGTGCATCAGAAAAACAGTTAGCTTTTACTATGGCTAACAGAAAAGCTTTAAAAGAACAAAATAAAGAAAGACAAAAAGATTTAGAAAACGCTAAAAAAATAAATAAAAAATTAGGTATAGCTGGTGGTTTATTAAAAGGTATAAGTAAAATACCTATTATAAGTGATGTTGTTGATGCTAATAGTGCATTAGATGATATGAGGGAACATATAGCAGATGGTGGATCAGCTGTAGGAGGTTTAGCAAAAGGTTTTAAAAATTTAGGAACTCAAATAGGCGCAGGTTTATTCAATGCCTCAAATTTAGTTTTAGGAGCTCTTACTATGATGGGGCAAGCTATTATGAGTGTAGATAAACAAACAGGGGATTTTGCTAAATCTATGAACCTTTCATATAACGAAGCTCTTGCTGTTAGAAAAGAACTTACAGAAATAGGAAGAACTTCTGCGAGTATGACTACTTTTGGGTTTTTTGGAGAAGATCCTGCTTTAAATACTAGAGCATTAGTAGAAACTTTAGGATCTGTAAATAAATCATTAGGGACCACAGGAAAACTTTCAGAGGGTGATTTAAAAACATTTACAAAACTTAGAGAACAAACTGGAATGACCAATGAGCAAATCATGGGAATGCAAAAGTTTACTATGGTAATGGGAGGAGATTTAGATAAAAACACTGTTAATTTTCAAGCTCAAGCTAAAGCACTTGGAATGGCTAAAGGAATTTCTCTTAACACAAAGGATTTAATGGCAGATATAAGTAATATCTCTAGTAGAACTAAATTATCTATAGAAGGTGGAGCTGATGGTTTAGCTAAAGCAGCAGTTAATGCTAAGTTAATGGGGTCTAATATGGCTCAAGTAGAGGCAATAGCTGATTCTTTATTAAATTTCGAACAATCAATAGAAAAAGAACTATCAGCTGAATTACTTTTAGGAAAAGAACTTAATTTAGAAAAAGCAAGAACAGCAGCTTTAAATAATGATATGGCTACAGTAGCTGCTGAAATTACAAAACAAGCAGGATCAGCAGAAGAATTTGGAAACATGAACCGGATTCAACAAGAAGCTATAGCCTCTGCTATAGGTATGTCAGCGGATGCAATGGGTGATATGCTTTATGAACAAGAAGCTTTAAAATCTATAGGTCAATCTTTAAATGAAGAAGAACAGAGAGCTTTTGATTTAGCTAAAGAAAAATATGGTGTTGAAGAAGCTTCTAGAATGTTAAAATCTGAAGCACAAGGAGAAGGTTTACAAGGTTTATTAGACCAACAATCAGCCCAAGAAGAATTTAACATGGCTATAGAAAAAGCTAAAGAGGTGTTTGTTACTATAGCCCAAGAAGTCCTCCCTGCAGTAAAATTAGCTATGACACCTATATTGTTTATAATCCAGGCTATTTCAGAAGGAATTCAAATGTTTGTTAAAGGTTTAAAAGACGGAAATCCTTTAGCTATAGTTTTAGCTGGTGTACTAGGAGCAATGGCAATACCCGCGCTTATATCTGCAGTAGGAGCTATTATCACTACTTTTTCTATGATTCCTTTTGGAGTAGGTATCCCATTAGGTATTGCTGCAATTGCAGGGATGTATTCTATGGCAAATAAAGCAAAAAATGTTAAAGATGCTGCAATTGACCCTAAAGGTGGTATAGTAATGCAAGGTGAAAAAGGAGCAATTCAACTTGATAAAGAAGATAGTGTAATAGCAGGAACTGATCTATTTGGAAAGAAAAAAGAAAAATCAGTCCAACAATCCTCACCACAATCCTCACCACAACCCCAAGGAGGTACAGATATGACTGCTATTCTTAATGCTATAAATGCCTTAGCTGCTAGACCTATTAATGTACAAGTAGGAGAAGAAGTAGTAGTTAAAGCAGCTGTAGGTAATAGTCCTAATATTACTGGAGATGAAATGGGAAAAAATTCATACCAATTAAATTAAGCAATATTTATAATAAAAAAAAACAATAATTATGGGAATTTTAAATAAACTACAATCAGAAGGATCTAATCTAAGTGAGTATGATGGAGCAACACCTCCAACAAGTAACCAAGACACACCCGAATCTGTATTACATAAAACTTATTCACTTAATGGTGATCCAGCTTTATTAGGTTTTCCACAACCTTCACAATTAGATTTAGATGGTGTTACTCCTCCAAGATATATGGATAACCCACCACAATAATAAAATTAATATAAAATATGGGGCTTTTAATAAAATTAAAAAATGGGGATACCTCATTAAAATCTCTTAAATTTGGTAAAGATAGACCAGGAGGAGGAGATAGTGGAAAGCCTTATATTCAAACCCCAATCGGAGACCAAGCTGAAAATACAGCTATTGATGGTGATGGAATTATTAGAGGTGGTTTAACTGCACCATCTAGAGCACTTGAAGATGTTACGCGTTTATCAAAATATTTTTTTGATTTTAAAAACCCAAATGGGTTACTTTTTACAGCAAAACAAAATTTACTTTCAAGAATAGCCCCAAAAACAGAAACAGCAATAGGTCTTGGTTATGGTGGAAGTAAATCAAGAACTCTTTTAGGGCCAATGGCTCAAGATGTTAGTGATGGATTTACTGAAAATAATGGACTTATAAATGGAGGTATTTATACTCCTTTATCTACTTTAGGACAAGCAGCAGTTGGTTTTACAGGAACCCACATTAACAAACAAGGGCTTGACCCTACAGGACTACTCCCAGATGCTGCTATTAAAAAATATGGTGATGTAGTATTTCAAAACAATAAAGCAGAAAGAAATGGTGATGGTCCTGTTAGAAGTATTATACCTTTTAATCTTATAAAAAAAGAACAAAGAGCAAGTGATAGACTTGAAAATGCTACTTTACAACAATCTAATGCTGAAGATAGAGCTATTGATGAATTAAATAGAGAAGCTTCTCAAACTGATTTATTTACTCGTGGTCGTGTTCTTCCACCTATCCCAAAAGTTTCTACATCACTAAATAATGCTGCTAATTCATTTCTAAAAAAATGGGATGAATATAGGAACCAACAAGCTCAAAAAAAGTTAGATAGAAAAACAAATAAATTACAAACGGCAGAAAAAAAAGCATTAGAAGCTAGTGCAAATGTAGGCCAATCTTATGAAGATAACTTTCAGGAGGTATATTATGATAATAGATTATTAAATTTATGGAATTCACAAGGTTTAGATACTACTAAATCATATGAAGGACAAATTTATAATTTAGCTTCTGGAGGGGTTTTATATTCTTATGGGGGTGGTCCTAATTCTATTGCTGGGGTAGGAAAAACAGATATACGTTTTTCTACTTTAAATGATGGGGTTTCACCTGTTAGAACAGGAGCATTTAGAATAGACCCGTATTTTAAAGGGGTTGATAAAGATACATCTCTCCCTATCTATGAATATGGTAAACCCATAAACCGTCCCTTAATATATAGTCTTAAACATATTTTTTCTAATAATACTGTTTCTTTACTTTACCAACAATTAAATAATCCTTTAGTTAAAGGAGAACAATTATTTGGTACAAAAACCTATCTTATAGATAAAGATAATAAAGAAGATATACAACCATGGGATAATAATGATCTTATAAGATCAAATACTAGTTTTTTTAGTGAACCTGATAATGACCAAATTATATCTGCTGCTTGGAATTATGGTGATTTTATATCCCAAGATCCTAATAGAACAGGCCAATTAAAACAAGATTTTAGAAAAAATATATCATCAAATCAAACAAAAACTTTTATAGCTAAATCTCCTGATTATTTAAAAGAAAACCTAGAAAGAAGAGTTAATATAGGAGAATTTAACGATCCTGGCCAAAAAGGAGATATATCCAATTATGTATTAGGTAAAAGAGATTTAGGTGCAGGAAAAATTGTTTTAGGGGCGGTAGATACTATTAATACTTTACCTGTATATAAATCAAATAGTGGACCTTTAGGATCAGGGGGTGATGGAAAAGATGCTTTAACAAATGACTTTTGTAAATTTAGATTTGCAGTATTAGATAATGATTCAACTTTAAAATTTTATCTTCATTTTAGAGCTTATTTAGATGGATTTAAAGATAATTATAAAGCTAAGTACAAGTCATTAAGTTATGTTGGAAGAGGAGAAGAATTTCATAAATATGGAGGATTTACAAGAGATATATCTTTTGGTTTTAAAGTTGTTGCTTTATCAAAACAAGAACTTCTTCCAATGTATAGAAAATTAAACTTCTTAGCTTCATCTTTAGCCCCTAGCTATACAAATGCAGGATATATGGGTGGTACTATGACAGAAGTTACTATAGGTGGTTATTTATATAATCAACCTGGGATAATTACAAGTATTAATTTATCGGCTCCAAAAGAAACAACTTGGGAAATTCAAGTTCCTTTAAAAGGAATAACAGAAGATGGAACAGGTAAAGCAAGCGATTTTACAGATAAATCCACCTTAGAATTACCACATATGATAGAAGTAGATGTAAGCTTTACACCTATCCATGACTTTAGAGTACAACGTCAAAGAAATGGATTTATGCGTAAGGATGACTTTCCATTTAACAGTCTTATTGAAGATAAAAATATTCATGGTCCTGAAAGGTATATAAATTTAAAAGAAGCGGGTATAGACGGTTATAAAAGTATTTCACCTAGTGAAGCAGTACAAATTGAATCAAGAACAGAAGGAGACCAAAACCAAATACCTGATCCTGAATCTGCTTCTGATGAAGCAGAAGCAGCTGAAGCAGCAGCCGCCGAAACAGCAGCACTTCAACAACTCCAAGAAACTTTTAATAATTTTGGTGGTACAGGATTACCTTTTTCTCTTTAATAAATTAAAAATATGAGTAGATATAGTGATATTGGTAAAGGAACTTATTTTAACCCAACCACAAATAAAATAGTTCGTGGATATTTAAATGTAAAATATCCTTCAATCCCCCTTGATTTTTCGGATGTTTATGTGTATACTAACAGAGGTGATAGATATGATCTTTTATCTCAAAATTTTTATGGTGATCCTAATTTATGGTGGATAATAGCTAGAGCAAACCCATCTCAAACACCTGATTCTTTAATCCCTGAAGTAGGTGCTCAAATTAGAATTCCTTCTAAAAATAGATTATCAAAGATAATATCTTCATATAATTTACTTAACAACCTTACAGATTTAGTATCTTTAGAAGAAAATAATAATACAACAAGAGGTTCTATTTCTTATTAAAATTTAAGTTATGAGTATAGTAGGAGAAGAATTAGCATACCCAATATATACCCAAGTTAAAGCTAGACAAATTTTACATGGTAGTGGTAAATCATATACTAGAAATAATAACCAATTAAAAATATTAAATACCCAAAACTCATGGATAAAACTTGCTTCAGGAGTATCAATAACCCAAGAAAAAGCAGATGAAATGGGAATCCCAGATCTTGCAGGAGATAAGTTAGCTAAAAAATACGTTTTATTTAACGGAACCTCTCAAGCTGGTAAAAAAGGTGATCCTTTAGCTCAAAAGGGAAAGTTTTTACCTGGAACTTATACAAGAGGGGAATTTGGAATTGTTCCAATGCCTGGTATTGAAAATTTAACTGTAAAAACTTTAAATCGTGGTTCATTAAAAAAGGCTACTTTAAAATTAAAAGTTCATGATAGAACACAATTTGAAGCTATTGAAGTTTTATATTTAAGATTAGGATATACTGTATTAGTTGAATGGGGTAATAACATCTATACTTCAAATGGTACTAACCTTAAAACAATAAATACTACTGTAACAGAAAATGCTTTTTTTGTTGATGGAGAGGAGGGATTAGGAAAAAATAAAACTTATTTAGAAGGATTAGGAACAATTGAAAAAGAAAGATTAAAATATAGTGGAAATTATGATGGATTTTTTGCTAAAATATCTAATTTTGAGTGGGCATTTCAAGATGATGGTTCTTATGATATAACTATTACTTTAATAAGTTTAGGTGATGTTATAGAATCTTTAAAATCTAATATTTCAATTTCCCCACAATTTATTGAATTTCAATCATATACAGATCAAAAAGACACTACTAAAGAAGAAATTCAAAGTAGATCAAAAAGTATACTTCATGCTTTTTTATGGACATGGGAGTATGTAAACACAGATGGTACAAGAATAAAATACCCTGAATCTTCTAAAGTTAAGATTAATGGTGGTGATGTGGTAGGTTACCAAATGCATATGGGAGATGATACTTTATCAGCAACAAGGTATATTGTAAAATATAAGAGTGTTTATCAATATAATGGAACTTACACATCATATTCAGACACACAAGGTTCTACAAAAAGAAATTGGATGAGAGCACAGGGTTATGCTGTTAATGACTCAGGTATTTATGAATACACCCCAGAAGAATATGCTAAAAGTCCTTTTGAAGAGGGAAGTGTAACTCAGAATACTATAGCTGAACAAAAAGGTTGGATAGCTTATGTAGGGTATCATTATAAAGATTGGGGTGACTGGAGAGAAGAAGCTGATGATGATGCATTAAGTGGTTATAACCCTTATACTATAGACATAAAAACTGTTACTGATACTACTGAAAATCCTTTACTTGATACTGGGATTATTGGTAGAGATGGTTTTAGAACTACACATAAAGGAAAACCTTTTATGTATATAAGATTTGGAGCTTTAATAACCTATCTACAAAATAAAGTAATCCCAAATATTAAATCTGGAAATGAAACAGTTCCTTTATTTAAAATTCAAAATGATGCAAAACCTAATGGTACTATTATGTACACTATTCCAAATCAACAGAGTAATGATCTTAAAAAATGTTATATTAGAACTAAACTAGAATTTCCTACTGATATTACAGAAGACGATGGAACAAAACATTCAAAAGGATCATATTATATAACAGCTAATGACAAGCTTGAACCTTTTAGAACATTAGATTATAATGGTGATAGTAAACTAAATAAATATAAAAGTGTTAATAGAGCATTTCCTTTAAATGTTTATTTACATTTTGATTTTGTAAGAGAAGTTTTAGATAGTAATACTGATAAAGATGGAAATGTTAGTATATTTAATTTATTAAAGGGATTATGTGATGGTATTAATTTATCACTAGGAGGTATTAATAATTTAGAACCTATAATGCATGAAACTACTAATACCCTTCATATTGTAGATACTACCCCTATTCCTGGAAGAGTAAATCCAATAGGAAAATATAAGCTTAATTTATTTGGATATGCTGGTGAAACCTCAAATTTTATAAGAAAACTAGATGTAAAAACAGCCATCACCCCAGAATATGCTACTATGATCACAGTAGGAGCTACAGCTGGAGGAAATATAAAAGGAGTTGATGCTACATCTTTTGCTAAATGGAATAAAGGTGTAATAGATAAATTTAAACAAGAATTAGAGCCTGCAGATCAAAGCTCTGCAAATTCATTCCCTGCAGACCCAGTAAAAAATTATTCTCAAAAAACACTAAAGAATTTTGTTCAAAGTTGGTTATGTGCAGAGACTAGTAAGCAGTTTAGTAGTGAGGGGCTTTGGAAAGAAGGTGTATCTGATAGTTTAATAGACCAAAATCTTTCAATTAATACGGAATTTTACAAATATGCTATTGCACGAAAAAATCAACTTTCTAGTGGACCAAATGTAAGTGGAGGAATAGGTTTTATTCCTTTTAAAATTAACTTTACAATAGATGGATTATCAGGTATAAAAATATATAATGTTTTACATGTTGATACTTCATTTTTACCTAAAGTATATGGTAATACTTTAGATTTTATAGTAACAGGGATAACACATAAAGTAAGTAAGGGAGATTGGGAAACAGAATTAACTGTTACGGTAATACCTAAATCCTCAAAAGATGGGGGTGTAATAGAAAATTATGATTATTTATTTACTAAAGAAGCAGAAGAAGCTTTAAAACTTTCTCTTAGTAATACTGCTTCAAGTGCTACTGCTGCACCTTCTTATGCTTCTCCTAATGTTAATGTTAATACTGGTGGTGGAACTGGGGATGGAAAAGGTACTTTAGGAACAGGAGCAACAGAGCTTGCAAAGGGTGCATATAAAGATGAAACAGAACTAAATAATGCAATTAAAAAAGGACTAGATATAATAAAGAATTTATAAAACTATGGCATATATTAAGGGAGAACCTTTAAAAGAATTAAGGGAAAAAATAATTAAAATAGCTGCTTCTTATGTAGGACAAGCTTCAACAGGAGGCCAAGACTCACAGAAACATGACCCAAAATTTAATGAAAAATTAAAATCTCTTGGTTGGGTTCAAAATGGAGGAGCTTTAGGTGCTTATTGCAATTATACTGTTTTACTTATATATAGAGAAGCTATAATAGGAGGTAATAGTTTTATAGGTGGAATTGGAAATACAAATAAAAATTGGGAAGGAAAAAGATTTTTTATTGCTGTCCCTATTAATTCTTCAAAATCAGGAAAAACAAGAAAAGTTCTTTATAGAACTGATTATGGTATGCAAACACCACATACAACAGCAACAAGATGGAACCATCAACTGTTTAATCGTTTTATTAGTGTTTCTTCTAATTCTAATAATCTAGGAAGACCTGGAACTCCTTCTAAATTTAAAAAATATGTAGAAGAAGGTTATATTCTCCCAGGAGATAGTGTTTTATTTGATTGGAAGGAAAGTCCACAATTACCTCGAACAGAAGATCATATAGGTATTTATATAGCTCCTGCAAATAGTACTTATACACATGCTATATGTATAGAGGGCAATACAAGACCCGAAGGTGCGGCATATGGAAATCCAAATGGTGTTTGGATGAGACTACGACCAATAAGTCAAATTATGGGGTTTAATCAATTAGTATTAAGAGAAAACATGTAGATTATGCCTTATTATCCACTTTCCCAAATACAAACCGACTTCTTTACTAATGGAGATGAATATGCTTTTATAAACACCGAGGAACTTTATACAGGCCCATACTATAAAACTTCTGATGGAAAATTTTATTCAGGAAAAATCCCAAACCAACAATCAAAAGAATTAATCCCTGTTAATCCTGCTACTCTTAAACCCCCAACTGGCCCAAATTTTTCAATAAAACCTTCAGAAAATTCAATTAATATTGTTGGAGGTCCAACACAAACTGATAATCCTATATATGATCCTAATGGAAACTTTTTACCTACCTCAGATAACTCAGGGTATATTTTTGATGGGAATTCAAGAATATTACCCACTCCTTATTATCCTATTTTAACCCAAAAACAAAAAAATAATAAACAGTTTACAAGGTATTTTACTAAAAAAACAAATGAACTAAAATATATAGAAATTGATAAAATAACTTATGATGCTTTACTAAACAAAGAAGCGGATATTGCTTATGATCTATATGAACCTGCTTCTCTTATTTGGAGAATAGAAGGAGATAGAACAGAAATATTTAACTCAAATAAAGGATCAGCTTTATCAGTTGAACAACAATCTAGATGGCCAGGTTTTTCTCAATATTTTAAAGATAAGTTTACACAATTTTATCAAACACAAACAGTCCAAGAAAATTTATATACAAATGGGGGTGAATTTCAAACCCCTGACGGAAAAGAATATATAGGTCCGTATCATCTCCATCCTGAAAAAGGAGCTATGGTAGGTGCTGTTCATGTAAAGAAAAAACATGATTTATTATTTCCTTTATCTCCTGATGCTCCTCAAATTGAAACACCACCCCCATCTCAACCAAAACAACCATCAACATCTCCTCCTTCAATGGGTGGAGGAGGATATTCTGGTGGAGGAGGATATTAAAATATTTGTTTTTTTAAATATTTTTTAGTATCTTAATCTTATGTATTGGCTTATAGAAAATCAAACTAAGATAGATCATCTTTGTCAAATAAAACACAAAGAAGCGTATGTTGAGGTAATTCCAACATCACCATTTCTACACCCTGTAGAAAATAATATATGTGCTATCTATATTAGACCAATAACAGATACAAAAGGATATATTATTCCAATAAATCATAGTGAAACAATAAATTTTAATATAGAAGAAGGAATAAAAGTATTAAATAGCATAGAAAACATTCACATAAGGGATAAAAAGGAATTTCTACATTATATAAAAGAAGTACCATTTAATAACTTACTACAACCACCCCCATCCCTTACTACGTATATACCAGAATTAACCCCTGCTCATAACCATATTAATCAAAATAGTGGTGGACGTGTGCATACTAACCCATTAATACCAATAGTTAAACACTATGAGGTATGTAAAGAAAATTATAGAAATTTTACATTTACAAAACCAAATTTGTTTTATAATAATAGAGCAGCAATTGTATTTAATATGATAGAACAAGCGGGAATTAAAGTAGATAACACGTTGTATCAACATTATTTTGATAAAGGCACTAATGATGGCTATGTATACACACAATATAATTTTAACACAACAACTACGAGACCCTCTAATAGATATGGAGGTGTAAATTACTCGGCATTAAATAAAGAAAATGGAGAAAGAAAATGTTTTAAACCGCGTAACGACTTATTTATCGAAATGGATATTAGTGCTTACCATCCTACCCTTTTGGCTAGTCTCTGTGATTATAACTTTCATACTGTGGATGTTCATGAGTCTTTTGCTGAAATGTATGGAGTTGACTACAATAAAGCCAAAGAAATTACGTTTAAGCAAATCTATGGAGGGATTTGGGAAAAGTATGAACATCTTCCGTATTTTAAAAAAGTAAAAGTATATACAAATAAATTATGGGAAGAGTTTCAAACAAAAGGATATATAGAATGTCCAATATCTAAATATAGATTTGAAAGAGATAAGCTGGATAATATGAATCCACAAAAACTTTTAAATTATTTACTACAAAACTTGGAAACCTCAACTAATGTTCTTATACTATGGGATATTTTTAAACTTTTACGAAGAAAAAATACTAAACTCGTATTATATGTTTATGATTCGTTTTTATTAGATTATGATGAAAGTGAGGCAGAAGTTTTAGAACAAATTAAAGAAATATTTAAACAAAGAAATTTACAAATTAAAACAAAAATAGGCAAAGATTATAGTTTTGCAACAACAAATTATGCTTAATACTTTAGAAGATTCACTCCATACGTATAATAAATATGACTTTAATAGTTATATGGATATTACATCAATGAATAATAGACTGTTTTGTACTTTTACTACTTTAGATGAATTAGATGCTCTAGTTGAGCAACTATCAAGTAAATATATTATAATGTATAACAAAATGTTTGCATTACAAGTTAAAAGTAACAATGAATATGTTATAACCTATAATGTTGATCAAGGTAATATTAATGATATACCTGAAAATACTATTCTTGTACATAGAAAAAAAGAATCTAATACTTTATATACAATAAATGCTCTTAATGAGTTAATAAAAAAATTAAATAATGGGGTAGTTGATACTAAATTTCCTATAAATTGGCAACATTATAGAAATTGTATTTTGCTTACCCAACATAACGAAATTAAACAACTAAATACAAAAATTCATAAAATTATTGAATTATAGTTGGATATTAAAATAAAGGTTATTATATTATAGTTACAAATTTTTAAATAAGTTATCAATATGAATCTAGATGCAATCAAGAAAAAACTTGACACATTACAACAATCTTCTAATAATGGAAGTAACAAAGCTGACTACCCTCAGCTGAAAAAATTTAAACCCTCTGTAGGTAAACAAACAGTAAGAGTTGTACCATTTAAGTACAATAAGGATTATCCTTTTACTGAAATGAAATTTTATTATAACATTGGTAAGTTTAGAATGCTTGCTTCTCCTTTAAATTGGGATGAAAAAGACCCAATTGCTGAGTTTGCAAAGCAACTTAGAGGTACTAATGATAAGGAAAATTGGCGTTTAGCTAAAAAACTAGACCCTAAAACTCGTATATTTGTCCCTGTAGTTGTTAGAGGACAAGAATCAGAAGGAGTTCAAATGTGGGAATTTGGAAAATTAATTTATGAAGCATTCCTAAATTTAGCTGCTGATGAAGAAGTAGGTGATTTTACAGATATTGTAAATGGTAGAGATATTAAACTAGTTACTACTGGTCCTGATACTAATGGTACTAAATATAATGCTACTACAATTTCACCATCAATGAAACAAACCCCTTTATCAACTGATAAAGCACAAGTTGAAACGTTTTTAAATGATCAACAAAATCCTAAAGAAACATTCCGTCCACTTCCATTTGATACTCTTAAAGGTGCTCTTCAAGAATGGTTATCACCTGAAGAAGATGAAGAAGGAGAAATTTCATCTGAACCCCCTGTAGGATTTGATGATGAAAAACCTGAATCAAACTATAGTCTTTCTACTAAAAAGAAAGAAACTAAAGTAGATAAGTTTGATGAAATGTTTGATAAAGAAGACGATTTACCATTTTAAATAAAGTTATATGCCAAGAAAAAGAAAATCACTGTCTGAAGCAGTAGATAAGGAACTAAAATCTAGTTTTAATTTAAATAGTTTTAAAAATAAAAAGGGTTTAGCATCTAATGTAAAATTTAAAGCACAAGACTGGGTACCACTTTCACCGGCATTTCAAGAAGTTACATCAGTACCAGGAATACCTTTAGGACATATTGTTTTACTTAGAGGACATTCAGATACAGGAAAAACTACCGCGCTACTCGAGGCAGCAGTTGCTGCTCAAAAGCGTGGTATACTACCTGTTTTTATCATTACAGAAATGAAATGGTCATGGGAACATGCTAAAATGATGGGTTTTGAAGTTAATGAAATATTTGATGAAGAAACAGGTGAGTTAATTGATTATGAAGGTCAATTTCTTTATGTTGATAGAGAAACTATTAACACAATTGAAGATGTTGCTGCGTTTATTTTAGATTTAATGGATGAACAAAAGAAAGGTAATTTACCATATGATCTTTTATTTTTATGGGATTCAATTGGTTC
>CETF01067751.1_pt1 | contig 16389 bp, 20 predicted proteins | sample 326991 | NCBI WGS metagenome assembly CETF01 (sample SAMEA2622331, study PRJEB7988) | marine metagenome | biome: marine biome (ENVO:00000447); feature: surface water layer (ENVO:00002042); material: "saline water (ENVO:00002010), including plankton (ENVO:xxxxxxxx)" | depth 5 m | reverse complement strand
ACATTTCCGTCATTGATTATAGTTACTTTAGTCGCTCCCGCAATTTGAAAAGCTAATTGAGCTAATCCTGACGCTCCATTATTATATATATTTGAGTTAGTGTTATTAGAGCTATTTAAAAACTGCATTTTATGGCCATCAGTCACCCTGATGCCAACGCTAGACCCATTGGCAGATTGGACGTCTAGCGGGGCAGCAGGAGCAGCTGTGCCTAAACCAAAATTACCGCCATTATTTATGTAGCTGTTAGCGTCAGCCTCAGCTTCAAGAAGAATTTTTGTGGTTCCATTAAGGTCTGCTAACAATAGCTGACCATCTCCATTAGCATCGGTTCCTAATAAAGCAGAAAGACTATCGTCAGTAGCGTAAGCTCCAAAATGTTTAGAGTCCCCTTTTATAGCAAGTAACCGTTGTGGACTAGCTGTACCTATACCAACATTCGTCGCATCATCAACTAAAACTCCAGTTGTTATAGTATCCTCATCAGACCAACGAGCTACATAATTAGCAACGCCGGAACCTCCAACGCCGGATAAAACAGATTCAATACTTTTCCAATTAACGCCGGTTGTTCCCTCGTTAGTAAGAACCATACCCCCATTACCAATAGAGTTGTTGGAATCATAAATTATTCCACTTAAAGCAAGATCGTTTACGGCAAGCTTACTGCCGTCAAAAGTTAAATTGGCATTCCCGCCGAAAGCCCCTGCGTTATTAAACTGAACCTGAGTATTCGCGCCGCCGGGAGTGCCTCCTCCACCTCCGCCGCCAGCTAATTGATTCCATTGGGAGCTGCCACCTACCGTTCTCCTCACCCACTGGGTCAAGTTCCCAGTATCAATAAGATACGCCCCATCGAGAACACCTGTCGGTTTTGTATCCGAGCTGTTTGTCGTAAATCTATCTCCTGCGTATCTCGTAATTGCCATAATTATGAAAAGGTAAATTTAGTTCCGTAAAAAGCCCCACTATTCCACAATCCATCATTTGTGTTGTAATATATTTTTATAGTGTGATTTCCCGCTGTTAAGTTAACACTAGTAGAAAATTGCGCGCTACTTTTCACATACAGTGTTCTTTCGTATTGGTTAACCACATTATCTATTTCTTCACCATTACCACCATTGATATTAGTTGAGCGATCAAACCTGTTGCCGGGGCTTGAAGGGTCCGGATTCCCAGCACTATTTGTAAATTTCGAATGATCCATATCCCACTGCCTGTTATTGTAATTGTTTTGCGGAGCTTTACCTTTACAAATTAAATTATTATTTAAGTAAAGTTGCAATTGATCAAAGTCATCACTCGATGGGTCCACTTCCCCTAACCCCGATGCTTTAATTTCAAGAGTAGCGTTAGACTGTAAAGAAAAAGTTCCTTCAGCATAACCACTTTGTACAAAACGGTTAAAATAACCCTTACCTTCTTCATTGGGATAATTGTTCTCATACTGCACCCAATATAATTCGTAAGCAGTATCGTAATCAGTTTCAAAAAATAAATTTATTTCTTGAGTATCTGCGGACACTATAAAAGGGTCCGCTCTATGGTATCTGCTTAATATATTAGCAGGGTTATAACCAACATTGTTGGCAGTTTCGTTTAAATACCAACCAAAGTAAACATCATTTGCATTACTCTCACTAGGAATTACATCAACAATATACTCAGGATAAAAATTCGTTCCATTTGGGTTGTTTTCCCCATCAACACTATAGTCATTAAAAGGAAAGGTTGTCGTGGTTTGTAATCCAGCATCAGCAAAATCTACAGAATTTAAATCCTCAGGTGTTCCATAGCTAGATCCATAATAAAGTTTTTTATCCCAAGTAATAATAGTATTTTCTACAGGGTTAGAAGTTTCTGACTCTGCAGGTTGATTTTTCCAAAATGCCGTTGGGAAATTAACACTCATTAGTATACGTATCCTGTTACCGATGAAGCAAATATGCCTGTATGAATATTAACAAAAGTATAAACGTTAGTTTTTCTTCCGGAAATACCCGGCGTAGAATTTACTACATGTTTGACACTTTCGGGCATGGGTGGAAACAAAACGTTCCCAGTATTTGCTCCGGATCTAAAATAAATTGTGTGAGGGTCCGTGTCACTATTTTCTACATATAGAGTAAGCGTTTGGCCCTCTTTGAGAGTATTCGCCTGAAAAGTCATTGAAGTATTTTGATTAATAGTTCTATGCTGTATATTTCCATCTCTCCAATCTATAGTGTTACTGCTTAGAGCAGTTACGTTATGATAAGAAGCCCCTTGAACCTCTAGGGAATCTCCTGTAATTGCGCCAGCAAAATCAGCAGACCTTGCGCTAAACGACCCATTAACCGTTACGTTATCTGCGTCTCCTAACTGTACGGTTGGAGCATCCAATCTTATCTTTGTCCCATGTGCTATAGAAATTTCAGATGCAGTACTCCCTACATTTCCGCCGTCTTGAAAATTAATTGACTGCCCAACGTTATTAATTATATTATCCTGCATGTTTAACGTTGTGGTTGCAGTATGATTTCCTAGATTGTCACCTCCCACTGGGCGGGCTATACCACTTCCTGTGGTAAGTAGCCCATTAGAAGTTTTCAACATTAAGTATGCATAATCTACCCCGTCAGCGGCAGCGGTAGTATTTTGATAGTTTGGGTTATTGAAATATACATCCTTCTGTCCGGATAAAGCTGTTGCGGGAAAACCTCCCCCACCGCTGTCTCCTGTAAATATATAAGAAGCTAATTCTGAAGTCGTTATTTTGTTGGTTGTGTACGGCCCTGAAGAGGAGCCTGCCCCAACAGGTAAAAGGAACGTGCCACTAACTGTTGAACTCGTTCCTATTCCTACTAACTGAGATATTTTTTTATTTGCCATATCCTTTTACCTTACCTTTATTATACACTGTTTAATACGGTGGAATTAGGTTTGTTACTAATAAATCGTTTGTTTCTTGCTGTAGGTAATAGCCGTCTTGATCTGTACCATTGGCAGTACCTTCTAACAATATGAAATCCTCCACTTTCTCCATCCCTAAAACCCCACTCATAAAGAACCCGCTGTTTAAGTAATTAGGGTTGGGGTTAGCCTCTACTGAAAAAGAAGCATTAAAGGTTTTATTATCCCCAATGTTTGTATTATAACTAAAGTCATTAAGTTTTGCTCCTAGAAACGTGTATCTTAAACTTTCCACTTCAGTATTAATTGGTATAGTTCCTGCGTTAATAGGCGCTGTAGTTCTTTTGGGACACCCATCTGGATCTACTTTAATTGTAAAATCGTATCCACTGTTTATGGATATCAAATCCACTAAAGATCCACTATTTCCTGATTCTACTATTCCATCTATAGAGAGATTAACCATAATCGGACTAGTAGCTTTATTATCTAATGGAAATTTGTACCCTAAGCTATTTAATGGCTCTCTATTAAAATCTAAGGAGATGTCATATCCCTGTATATGAAGTTTATTAAAATCAACTCCAAGCCCCGAAAAAGAATCTGTCGTTAAAGTTATGTCTCCGGGTTTTAAAGCCGCGTATCCCTCATCTGCTAAAACTCTGGGTATAACTACATCTTTTTCAGGTGATATAGTTCCGCTTTTAGTCTCTATTCCCGGCGCTTGAAAACCGCTTCCATTCATGTCAAAATTAACATTGTAAGCAGAAAATGATGCGGAGGCTTTTGGAATCTGCCCCACTGAACCATCTGTGGAATAGCTATTTATATAACAATTTCCAAAAGATATCACATGATAATTTGGAGCGTTGGGGTCAATTGATTGGTAAAGGTCGGGGGATAAAAAATCTTCTTTTTGATAAAATTTATTTATATCATTACCGTCCTGATTGACTACAAGATATATATTTTTACAATCCCGATATTGATTTACAGGAAATTTTTCCCAAATTCTTTGACTGGTTTTCTGTTTGCTTTCTTCAAAAAATCCACTCAATAAAGATACATCATTATTAGATGTATAGTACGATTGACCGGAGTAGGGAAAATGATACAAAGGATAGTTTACATTAAACCCAAGCCTAGCTTCGTTTTTCGTTCCGCACAATAAATAATCAAAAGACAAATCTACAGTAGGGTGATTAATGATTGGGCGATCTACAATACCTCTTTGGTTTAATTGTAATATATCTGTATGGGGTACATTTATCTGATAGCTAACAGATTGCACCCTGTCTATCGGCGCTAGCCTATTTATTTTTTGAACAAGCGGGGTATGGTCATTAGTGGCTGGGCCACCATTATAATCAAAAAAATTATAATCGCTTTCAGGCGCAGGTCCTACAAATAAGGCCTGACAGTTGTAAATTACAGTTGGCCTTGCCATTACTTATCTCCTTCATAAACGCTTGCATACAGTATTCCGGCTAAAAAGTCATCAACTTGATGCTCTAGAGCAACACCTTGAACTTTATTAACCCTTTCATGGTTTCTGTCGGTGGGTTCAGCGGCATACCTGCCAGCTTTTGCTAACCAGTTTTCAGGATCTTCGTTAGCGATCACAATGTTAGTAATCTCTTTTGCAATTTCCTTTTGCTGTTTACTTAACCTTTTCCGATTATGTAATTGCCTCAATGACGATTCGACCTCTAGGTTGAGCTTATCAGATAGACTTAAGTTCTCTTGAATTCTAGATAAACTAAAATGAGTCTTCGCGGCTTTAGTTCCGATTGGAGTTTTAGTATCCGTTTCCTTGGGTTTGTTACTGGCCGCAGGCCTACCGTTCATTTGAGCACCCTTAGCGCCGCCAATAATCGGTTCGTATAAACCTTCATTCCTCAACTCCTTAAACTTATACTGAGACTCCAAGGACTCTTCTTCCGTCGGGAAGCGGCCAGACTCAATAGCCTGAATACCTTCCTCTGGAGTAAGAACTCCAAGCTCAATTAACCGGCTATAAATTCTAGAGTAAACTGAAGTGTCTCTTAGGTCTACGTCCTCAAAATGAGCTCTGGGATAGTTCTTAAAACCCATCTCTTTTGAAATACGGCGAATTTCAGGCATTAAGAAATTCTCAAGGAAAACTCTCCTACCCTGTTTAAGTCTTTCCATAAAGACCTGAACTTTTATGCTACTATTTGCAAATTTTTCATCGCTAAGCAAAATGTTATTTAGCCCCATTTGAATGTCTTGATTTACGACATCGTACTTTCTTGGGTCTAGGATATTCCCTATGTCTGGAATAATAAACTTAGCATCAGTTGTATAATCCGAAATCAAAACGCGGCCTACAGATTCGTTTTCAAATAACTTCTGCATTGCCATCAAGTTCTGTTGGTTGACACCACCATCCGCGGGTTTAGCGCCCATGGTGATCAAGAGAATGGCTTGATTAGTAGTTCTAGCTACAGCCATGTCCATCTGCTTCATTTCCTGCTTCCAGTTGATATCTTCCAACACTGGATAACCCATAGGAACTGCAAACGGTTCGTAATCTTGCTTCTTGTAAAAGATTGCTGTCAGCTTCTCTACATCTAAGGGAATTGTAATTGCCGCTGCCCCTACATTTTTAGACTGTTGAATAAGTTTTTTAGTCTCCTCAGGAAGACTGTCATAGACTTCTTTGTCCTCTTCTGTTTGGGGGTATCTAAGTCTCTGTAGTTCGTAATCAGTCACAACCTTGTAATAGATACCAGTACTAAATGTGATGCTTCCCTGAAGTTGTATGTCTGAGGGATTTAAAATGATATACTTAGAAGGTATTTCCAATTCTTCTGAAGCTTCAGCCAATCCAAAAGTTTGATTAATTTTGATAGCGTCAGAACGGTCCATTTTTGCATTGAACCTGTGAATAAAAACATTTCCCGACCTGTAGTATTCCCTAAAGAAGCGGCTCTGCAAGTCATCGATATTGATCTTTCTAAACAGAGTGTCAAAGAACTCTCGAGACTTTCGACTACCTCCAGTATAGTAAAGGTCACTAATTGAGAACTCCGTCATTAGATCTATCGTATTTCTAAAAACAGAAAAATTGTAGTAAGCTTTCTGACATAGGATAATTGTATCCCTTACGTCAATATTAGAGTTATTTTTGACACCATGAGAATACTTGAATGGTATCATCCCATTCTCAATGTTCCTGAACCTGTCAGTACGCGGAATATCAGCCGCCGCGTTTCTACGAGTCCTTGTCTGACTAGCTTTAGATTGATGCATAGCCATCAAGGGTTCCGCGCCTTGTTCCGTTTTCTTCCTTACTGCCATAATTTACTTTAATTTTACACTTAACCGAACATTTTGGGAGTAAACGTATAGTTAATTTCCGCTTGCTTGGTATTTTTAATGTCATTATAGGCCTTAACTGCCCAGTTACCCAACATTAGTGTGGTATAGTTATCTTTTCTGGCTCTATTTACAGAAGTGCTTCGACGTAAATGCTGTGGCAAATCGAAGGTCTGAGTACCTTTAGCTGTTGTTTTCACCTCAACCAAAGCGCATTGCTTTTTAGTCTGGTGAATCATGTCGTCTTGGAACTCAATAAAATCACCTTTTGTTTCATGTGGAACAAATTTTAAAGGTATCGCTTGAGCAGACGATTTATCAAAATAGCTACCGCAAGCGGCGGTTCTTGAGCCAAACCAAATTCTCTTATGGTCGATAGAAGCCTGAAGGTATTCGTTAGCTTCTCGCAAAAAGGTTGTAGAAAACAACTGCTTAAAACAAATAACCCCTTCTTTCTTGTTGTATTGCTGCTTGGCTTTTAGCAACATGTTTTCGTAATCCAATCCAGATTTATCACTATTGTAGTCAAAAAACTTTATGTTTATACGAGCACTCGTAAAAAGCTCTGATTCATTAGCGCTGTCTATGAACTGATACCCCGCGTTATCAATAATAATTAGCGCTAGGTTAAAATGCGTAACAACATAATATAAATATTTTATATGATCTTTTAAATCTCCACCCGCAACAGCGTAAGAATGCACCAAGGTAGAATGATTCATCGACTCTTCATCTAACTCCAGAATAGACATTGCAAAATAATCAGAGCTTGGACTGTTACTAAAACTAGGGTCAATTGCTAAAATGTATTGTTTGTCTTTATCACCTTTCAACAAGGTGTTGGGCTTTTCACCGTCAGGAATTGTGCAGTCATGCATCTTCTTTGCGCTAAAGTAACTATCGCTTCCATCTGTAAACTGAGCGCAATATTCCCGCAGAAAAGATGAATTAGAGGATCCTCCAGATTGAGCTTCTTCAATTACAGTACTATCTATCATGTCTGGAGGGATAGAATCAAAAGACATTTGAGATATAAAATAGTTCGATTGAAGAATGTCGTCAGAATAGATATTGTTCATCCAGTCCTTGTAAGTTTTGTACAAGTTTTCAAAGCTAAAACTAGCTGAAGACAGAGCAATCATCTTAGAGTTATTCTGGAAAACCATTCTATCTTTTTCCTCCATCTTACCTTTAGATATTAACTCATCCTCCATTTCCCTGATCTTAATTCTTTCCGCCATATCCTGTGGAGCAACCAAGAATGGCATCAGCACAGTTTTAATAGTCTCTTCTGGAAGTAGCAAAAACTCATCAAGAACTAGAATGTTAGCACGGAAACCACGAATCTTTTCTCCGCTAAGGGGGATGGCTGTAATTGTGCCTTCGTTTATCTTCCATTCAAACTGATCGTTGCGTTTAGATTTAGCGCCGAAAGCTTGAGCAAGCATCGTCGCCTCTTTAGTCTCTACAATCTTTTCTATATTATTGAAGATAAATCTTGCGGTACGAAAGGTAGGGCCAGCAATCAAAATTTTAGTACGTGGTTCAAATATACATTGAAGGAAGCAATAAACAGCAGCTATGAAACTTTTACCACAGCCACGACCCCACACGCACATATTAAAGTTTCTATTAAAAAATGCTTTGAGAGTTATTTCCTGAAAAGGGGCCAGCTTAATCCCAGATAATAGCTCTGTTGTAAACCCCAAGTTCTGACGCAAAAATTTAGCCAAACTGATTTTAGCTTGCCTATTTCCCAACTCTCCTTCAAGTTTTGAAAACTCTTCATTTAAATTTGGTAGAGTTGTATTATATTTTTCTGGACAAAACCACATTATAATAATTCTAAATCATAAGCTAACTGTAAATCAAATTTATCTTTTAAAACATCAGACAATAAAAGTTTTTTTACTATCCTTACGCACTCTTTTCTACCATTAGCAAATAGAAACTGAATGTGGGGAAATTCCTGTATAAGGTCTCGAACATTATGAAAAATAAAGTCTGGGGTTACTCTTGTATTTTTTTTATAGACGTGAGCTAATCTGTTAAAAGCTAAGCATTCTTCAAGCTTCCTTTCTACCAAGATAACCATATAGGCCTCCTCTTCGGCTGCTCTGTTTATTTCATTCTTAAACCTTTCTAGCCCTGAGCTTAGAGTACCAATTAAATCGGGAACAGACTTTCTTTCTATATAAGTATTATGAGTTTTACTTTTATCGTTTAGGCAATAATCTCCAAACTTTAGCCCTTTAACTTCTGTTGGAAAATCCGAGATATTTAGAGGTTTCTGCTCTCGAGAGTCTATATAGATTAAATGATCTTTTGTATAATTCTCTTCAAACTGCATGTTCTTAGGCAATGGAGACAATTTATTTTTTAAACCTATATCTTCACACAATTTATAGTAATCTCCAAATATAACTTCATAATATGGAATGGGAGGGAAAGGTAATGTTCTTAACTCAACCTCAGTGGGAGCGTACTCAATATTTTTTTCTTTACGCCTTTTTTCCAAAAGGTTTCGGCAATATTCTTGCGCTTTTTTTATTGGAGCTTTTTTAAGCCAGTATTTTAAATTGGATTTATTGTTGAAGTCAGCCGAGAAATACTGTTCTTTGTTTTTAAATTTTATTAAATCTTTTGTATGTAAATCGTATCGAGGATAATGCTTTTGATAATAGTCTTTAACAGAAATTTTATGAGCCTTCAGATGCAAGTGAAGGCCTTTATCTTTCTCAAACTCTTTTCCACATATTTTACAGCTAGCCATTTAAAACTTCTTCTTCACTTATCCCTAAAATTCTAGATTTGATTTCCTCCATACTGCTTAACCTTTCAATCTCAGAAGAAACATTTTGCCGCCTTAAATCGGCAAGTTTAATCATTTTATTTCTAGACTCTTCATCTTTCCAAAGTTCCACTAGATTTAAAATCGAAGCAGAGTCTTGCATCATCTTACTCATTCTCTGGCTTCTTTTTTCTTTCAGTTCGTTGAGGAGTTTAGTCTGTCTGTTAACGCATTGGTTGTATTCAGTTTGCGCAGTGTTAATAGCTTCGACCAAACTCATAGCCATCTTACGTCCTTCTGTATCTTCTGCGTTTTGATCCAGCAGGGTTTGGAGCCTTTCTACTCGACGTTGAATGTTAGAAGCAATTACCACCTCGGCTGAAAGTACGATATACTGGTCTACTTCTTCTTGGGTTAAATCATCTTTGTCCCAAGTATACCTAACAAAACTACTCTCAAATAACTCTCTATCTGTTTCTATACCATAGGTGCCTATTTGATGAAGGAATCTGTAGGTGTGCATATAACCGATTAAGGTCGCCAAATTTTTCTTATCCTTAGAAGTTAATTTGTCTTTGTTGATTCCGTTGTGAACATATTTGTTAACTCTAACCAAAGCTCTACTTTCAGATTTTGGTGGGGCATACCCACCTTCCACAGAGGCATCTTCATTTGTTATATCTGAGTACTTGACCTTGTTATCGATTGTGTTATAGTATTCTATAAGTACTTTATACCTTAGGTCTAAAGAGGAAATTTTTGGATCATCAAAAACTACTTTAGCGAGTTCCATAGGCCTCATGGCCCCGCAGTTATTGTAGATAAATTCTTTTTGATCTTCTGTTAGCTCTGTTCTCTCTTTTGGATAATGCTTACTAGTAACCCGCGCCTCTAAGCTTTTTCTTGCTAAAAACTCTTTTACTGCTCTCCCCTCTTTTGACCTTCCATTTTTTCTCTCGTCAGGAATATCAGGGAACGCTAACTCAATTAATTCGGAGATGTATGGTGGTTCATTTCTTTTGTTCCATTCTTCAAGGATCGCAAGTTCTTGATCTTCAGTAAGTTTTACATTTTTAGAGCTCATAAGATTTCTATCTCTCCATCTTCCAGCATCCGTTTTACTTTTTTAATTATAGCTTTTTTTACGTTCTTGATTTGCTTATACCCGGGAACTCTATTTTTCTCATTAGTCTTGTACCCCATCAAGGTAGCAGCGTCTTCCTCTGACATATGCTCTATGTAGAGAGCTTGGTAAATTTTCCATTCGGCGGGTTTTAAAACTTCTTTCATCTTGGCGCTAATTCTATCCATAACGCCTAAGATGTCTATATCGCTATACTCTGTAGAATTTATTTCGTAAGTGTGATCGTTTATTGATACAGGAAGTTTAGCGTTGTAAGCTTGTTTTTTAGTTCTAGACCAATTTGCAAACAAAGGGCACGCCTCACTTTGTTTACCGTATATGTAACATAAGTCCCCCGCCTCTGCTGCCGCACATTTTAAGCAAGGTCGACAATAGTTACCGTAATTGTTACGTATAAGATTTTTTATCTGATTAGATATAATCCTATTGATCCAAGGATTGAGGGGCTTTTTTGTATCATACAAATGCCACTTTTTAAATATATGAATCCTCAGGATTTGAGATACGTCATCAAAGTCCATCCAAGAAAGCGCTGTCAAATTCCACTTGGATCTTCTTTTTTTTATCTCTGCATCTATCTGTTCAATATAATCTTCAAATTTTATTTTAGCTTTCGGCATCCGGTCTACGTGAACTCCCTGCATCCCTCATGAAGTCCTGCTCGAAGCTTTCCAGAGAATAAGAAGTATCTTTTTCCCTAGTAAACTCTTCTCGATCACCATCGACGTTAGACCCTACAATGTCACCCAGCTTATTTGATTTAGCAAATGAAGACGATGTAAAGCTTACATCCAGCTTATCTATCTGAGGAATGTTAAAAGACTCCTCTTCCTCTTCCATAAACTCCACTTTAGGTTTTGATTTAACAACTTTAGCGGCAGTTTTAAAAATCTTTTTACTTGGCGCGGAAGACGCAATAGAAAAAGAGCTACCGCAAGAAGCACAAAATTTAGGCTTCTGTAACGAGTACTCTGTGGCTGAGCCACAGTCTGGACAATACGCTTTCATAAAAAAATATTACACTATATATACTAATGAAAATTAAACCTTTTTCAAAAAAAGTGTATTACCTTTTAGGTATGCGAAGCTCGAAATTCACCAATTCAGACGGTATAGAGTATAAGCTAATATGGAGAAAACCTCATTATAAATACAACGCTGACGGTTTGTGCGGCAATCCAGAATTAGATAGCCCCACAATCCTTATTGACCCAAAGTTAAAAGACAGAAGGAAAATGAGCGTTCTTATAGAAGAATTAACTCACGCTTTCTTCTGGGATATTCCCGAGTATAAAGTCAGAAAATTTTCAGCTTTAGCTGCTAAATTGATTGAAGAAAATGTTAATGAGTCTCAATAGTATTCACTTTTTCCACAATAAACTTAGTTAGCTCTGATCTAACAATATCATCAGCATTGAATTCAAAAGTATGAATTCCCATACTCTTACTTTCGTCATCATTAAAAGCCGCGAATAATTTTTCAAAGCCTCCTCTGTTTCCATTTTTTAAGTCTGTTTGCATAGGGTCAGCCATAATAAAGCATCTGGAATACTTACCTATTCTTGTTAAAACTGTAACAATTTCACGAAAAGAACTATTTTGAGCTTCATCTAAAAGAATAGCTTTTCCGTTCCAGCTCATACCTCTCGCAAAGTTGACAGGGTGTATTGAAACCCTTTTTTCTTTTTGTAGTTTTTTTACAGTCTCTTCACTCAAGAGCTCGTCTAATTTATCCATAAAAGGTAAATTATAATAATGAAGTTTCTCATCTGCGTCTCCGGGGAGGAAACCTAATCGAGAGTCGGAACTTTCTACCGCTGAGCGCATGTAGATAACATCAGAAACTTTTGAGTTGTTCAAAAGGTGCAGTGCTGAATATACAGCAGAAAGTGTTTTAGAGCTACCCGCTGGACCTTTACATAATATCAACCTAGTATTTTTGTCTAAAGATAAGTCTATAAATCGTTTTTGTTTTTCTGTCCAAGGCAATTCTTCTATATAAAAATTGTCTTTTGGTTTAATTGGATCCCTCTGATGGATCTTGACTCTCCCGTCGCTAACTTCAAGAGACTCAAAGTCTCCTGCACGTTTTACTTTTGACATCAGTAATATAATACACGGTTTTAGTGTAATGTTAAAGGAAAAGTCATGGAAGAGATTACAAACGCAATCCCGCAGTTAGTCAACTTAGGCACAAATTTGAATCAATTGTCTGACGGAGGGATGAATAAAGAAAATGTGGAAGGCTTTTTGGAAAGCCTTATTGGGGAATATGGATGGCTATTGATGATAGCTATTATAACCATAATGGCAAAAGACATGATAATGAATTTTGCTCAAGGTATACTTGTATTTATGGGAAATAATTTTAACAATGACGATATCATTTATATTTCTGGTCGTCAAGCCCGTATAGTTCGGGTCGGAATTCGTAATACGGTTTTCTACATGACAGACCGCAAAACTAAGATGTTGGTGCCAAATGAGCAGTTAAAACAGCTTACTATTGAAAAGACTTTACCTAAAAATGGCGGAGATGCTTATTTACCAAAAGCTAGTGATCCCAGTTTTGTTGGCTGGGAAGAAGTTCCCGTAAATCCTCCGCCTATGCAGGTTGAAGTGGTAGAAAAACCTACCAGAAGAACAAGAAGTAAAAAATGAAAAAAACACTATTTTTATGTATAATATTTATAAGCTTAGGCGCAAAAGGCTGCATGTCAGTTGACAAAAAAGGTAGGTTGGAAAAAGTTAGATTTTCTGTCCCCGCCTTTTTTCAAGTGGAAATGGATTATTACAAAGATAAAGAAAATATGGGTAAACCAATAATTAAAACTAATGCCCCGGGAGCAGTGTTGTTAAAGCCTGAAAATTTATCTGTCAGAACTAACGCTCCCGTAAGTTTATGGGAACCAGCTGGAAAATTAATGGAAATGACCCCTAAAAAAAGTGTAAAATAAATTTAGAAACATGAAAGAAATTGATTTCTCAGAACAGATTGTTAAATGGCGCGAAGAACAAGAAGCTGCCATGACTAAGAAACAGTACGAAAAAATCGATACTAAAGAGCTTAAACGTGACGATAAGAAAGAAAAAAAAGAGCACGAAAAAGATGCCTTAAAAGATGATGACAGTAAAATCAAAAAGCTTAAAAAGGGCAAGCCCTCAGAAAAAAAGAGTGTCGAAATCCATGATATTAAAAAAGACGAGAAATACGATAAGAAAAATCTAAAAGAAATGGAGAGCGCAGTTTTGTCAACTAAAAACAAAAACGATCTCCCTGATTCAGAATTTGCATACATTGAACCCGGTGGAAAAAAAGACGACGAGGGTAAGACTGTCCCTCGATCATTAAGACACCTTCCTATAAATGATGCGGCTCATGTACGCAACGCATTGGCCAGACTAAACCAAACAAAAATTAGTGAGGAAGCTAAAAAATCGGCCTTGAAAAAAATTAAAGCCGCAGCTAAAAAATTCGGAGTTAAGGTAAGCGAAGCAGATGCATCGCTTGATTATTCAGAGCTATACTAACTCTAACTCAATGAAAAATAAAAACCCCCGCGCAATGCGGGGGTTTCTTTTTATGTATGTGTATTTTTATTCTCCCGGTTTATTCTCGTCGATAACTTTATCGCGCTTATTAGCGAATTCTTTTTTTATCTGCTCCATTCTTTTCTTCATCTCCTCGCGATGCTTTTTTCTTAGCTCATGCATCTCTTTATGGAGCTCTTTCATTTTTTCCCGAAGCTCATTTAGCTCTTCATTGTCTATTTTCTTCCCCTTCCAATGATGTCGGCGTTTTTTACTTTCGATATGCTTTTTTCTTTTTTCTGCCGCGGCCTTAAATCTTTCTTTAAGTTTTTCTTTATCTACCTTTTCTGGACGAGGTTTTCCCTTACCTTTACTAGGTTTGGCTTCGGCGGTTGTTAACACTGACGCAATAATTGCCATCAGTCCATACTTGAAAATATTTTTTACCAACATGGTACTAATTTACTATACACTTTTTGCGTGTAATATTTTTTTATGAAGAAAAAGGATATCCTAATAGTCGCCCTAGGAGTCGCTCTGTTGGTTTTTGTTATATGGATGCTACAGGGAGAGGAAATTAAGGAAAAAGTCGCTGAGAACGCAAAGGAGGCGGCAAAAGAGGCTATTGTAGAGAAAGTAGTAGACAAAGCCGCTGACAAAGCTAAAGAAAAGCTAAAAGAAGAAGTTTTAGATAAGCTACTTCCGTGAACCAGTTTCACACATACCTCAAAGAATTAAGAATGAGGAAGTTTGATAATATTACAAAATTATCTAGACTTCTTAAAGTAGATTATCAAATGTGGCGCAAAATAGAAAGAGGTATAAATCCCCCTCCAAAAAAATCTTTACTTAGGTGCTTTTGCATATTGGCAGCAGTTCGTCAGTACGAACAGAATCAACTGTATGCTTTAGCTAGAAGGTGGGAACCTCACCCGAATACGCACACTACTAACCACAATTTGTATCACGAAGGTTTAGACGTGAGCTGGGTTCAGGCTGTTATAAAAGAAAACACTCCAGACTATCCTCACAAATACTGGAAATCTTAATTCTTTATTTTTATAGGTTTATATTGCTTAGTGGTATAAATGTGGTGCAGTTCATCGTAAGCTTCATTATAATTCCACCTTGGGCATTTAAATGACATCGTTTTATGTTTAGGGTAGTCTTCTTGCCAAACCCACTTGCCAGTACATCCCATAGTCAAAAAACATAAAATTGTTGCTCCTATTTTTAATTTATTCCTACTCCATTTTAAGACGTATAAAAATCCATAGTAAATGCAGCTTAAGATATATATTAAAAATAACAAAGCTCCCTGAAAATCAATCCTGCCAAAAAAGTCTCTTTTTATTTTAACGTCTTTGTTTATCATTTATCCAAAATCTCCAATAGCTTCTACTGGGCAACCGTCCATGGCTTCTTTACAAAGCTCTTCTTCCTCACTGTTTTCTGGCTGTTTAAAAACGTAAGAGTAACCTTCTTCATTGTTCCTACCAAAAGATTCAGGGGCAACCTCTCTACAAAGGTCACAATCAATGCATTGTTCATCGACGAAATAACGACCTTCTATGTTATCGGAATATTTATTTTGTAAATCAGCCATTGATGCATTCCTCCATTGCGACTTTCATATTTTGCTCATTCATTGATTCGTACATATCTTTAGTACTCACCAACTGAACTCTTTTAAAACAGCTCATACAAGTGGCTAAATGGGTTTCCCCGCAGCTAGCTAGATCTTCAAAATACGAAGGGCAATCTTCTTCTTCGCAGTTTAATATTTTATTCTTCATCTTCCTTATACTCTAATCTCTTAATCCCTCTCCAATGAGGAAATTCTTGTCTCCCACAATTAACGCCAAAAGCTGTCCACATATGTACTGTAGCTCCGTGTTTGACGACTACAGGTCCCCAATCTTCAAATTTTAATGCAGGTATAGATTCTCTAACGTATTGATACACATGATCTGAGATCAAGATATGATCACTGTCTCCAGCATCCATGCAGCGTTGAGCCATATTTATACCTGTACCAGAAACGTTAGGGTTATCATTTATGTCTTTAACAGGAACTACGGGTCCGGTATAAACACCGTGACGTAATCCTATTTGAGGATGCTTAAATGTCCTGATGCCGACATCTATAGCGCATTTAAAAGCTGTATGAACGGAATCGAAGAAAACTAAAGCCATACCGTCACCTGTAGGCAGAATAACTAACTTACCTTTTTTATCTGCCTTCTGAAAGCTCTCGGTGCTTTTTACAATTGAAACCAACTCATCTGAAACTTGTTTTTGTTCACTTGTGCTTTTCTGCGAATACCCTACGATATCCATAAAATAAATATGAGCCTCACACTGTTCGTCATAAGTTAATGACTCACCCTTTAATTTAAAAGGATCTACGCCTCCAGACCATTTTATAACTTGCTGTTTTCTTCTTTCTTCTTCTTGCTCTTGTTGCTTTATTCTTTTGGCTTCTTCTTCTTTTTCCCGCTCTTTTTCGGCAGCGGCTTCTAAAGCTAATCTTTTTTCTTTATCGTGTTTATTTTCAAATAGCTTGCCCAAAAATCCTTCAGGAGCTTTAGGAACTTTTTTAAACGAGGCTTCTTTTTCTTTTAATTTTTCTCTAACTGCTGACATAGTTAAGTCAGATTTTGACCTGTCGTATAATTTAGTTTTA
>CETF01019518.1_pt1 | contig 16474 bp, 1 predicted proteins | sample 326991 | NCBI WGS metagenome assembly CETF01 (sample SAMEA2622331, study PRJEB7988) | marine metagenome | biome: marine biome (ENVO:00000447); feature: surface water layer (ENVO:00002042); material: "saline water (ENVO:00002010), including plankton (ENVO:xxxxxxxx)" | depth 5 m | reverse complement strand
GACCGTCGCTGTAGCGAACCTGCCACTCAGCCTTGTCGGGACCGAGCATGGCACTGAAGTTGGTCTGTCGCTCCATGATACCGGCGTATGTCGGCTTCAGCGTTTGGTTGCTGTTGCTTCCACCCTTTGCCGTCAACGTCTGAGTCTCATACGCGACCAATGGTCCAGTGCCATTACCCACAGCATAATTGGCGTTGGCTGGTGAGCCACTGAACAGGCCCTCCTCACGATGTGCACGCATACCGTAGAAGCCCCACTGCGGTCGATTCCACGGTTGGCGTAGGCCAAAGCGATAGCCAAACGGATAGGTGCGAGACGCAACCAGCGAGCCATCGCTCAAGCCGCTGGACACGGCGTATGAGCCATCATCGTCGTCATCGACCCAGTGCTTACCGCCACCGGATGAATATTGGCGAGGCACATGCCACCCGGCAGCCCAAGCCGCATAGCCGTCGAGTCGGCTGACCAGTGGCCCACCTCGACTACCGCACGGCCAGTAATGAGTCAGCATCGTTGAAGTGCCGCCCTGAGCCTGATACCCGGTCATGGCGTGGATGTTGGCTGCCGTATCGACCGACCCATCCGCACCAACGTAGACGGTCGTTGAAGCAGCGGGGGTGTAGAGGATGTCGCCAGTCAACGTGACGTCGGTGGTTGAAACAGATGCGACTGTTCCAATGACTCGTCCATCGGTGAACAACACCTTGCCGACCAAGCCGTCGCCTGAAACGTCTGCACCAAACACCAGTGTAGAGGGTGAACCGCTGACCGAACTGAAGGTGCCCGACAAGTGCTGCGCGGGTTTTGGCGTCTTGAAGTCAAGATGGAACGGACCATGGCTGGCCGCGTAGTTCACCGCGTGGTAATGAACTGTCTCGAAGTGCTCAGGCATGCCGTTATACGCAGCCTTGTTGATTGCACGGTCTGTCGTCGTGCCACCCCATGTCCGGCTGCCATCAGAATAGAATGTGTGAGGACGACCGAGGTTGTGATGCCACATGCACAAGAACGCGTCAGCCGTATAGAGGCTGTTCGTGTCGCGTGAACCCGGCAACATTTGCGGCATGATACGGGTCAACACGCTGCTCTTAGAATGAGTGAACAGCGTTTCAGTCATACGTTCACTGTAAGGTCGCGTTAGTCGCAAAACCGTTCCGTTGCCGGGTGAACTCGCACTGGTGACGAAGCGGTCAGGTTGGTTCATCGTTGCAGCGTTGTGAGTCGTGCCGCTGCGTTGAGTGTAGGTGATGAACTTGTCATTCCCACTTGCGTCAACGTAGTGCAGACGCTCCCCATAGGCTGGTTTGTTCGGGAAGAACGACGCATCATCGACCTCAATATAGCCTGAACCGCTACCAGTGACGGTGCACTTAGGACTGAGTGAGACGTTGGCCATCACGTCAGAATAGATGTCGGGACTGATGGAGGGGTAGCCAGCCAACGTCAGTTGTGCCGCCACTGCGCCCGATGACGCTCGGCAGAACTGGTAGAAGTTGTCAATGCGATAAAGCGCCAAATGCCTGAAACCGGTAGACGAGGAGTCGTCAGGTGCCACTTTGTGGAAAATGCTCCACCACGGGATGTTCAGCGTATGTCCGGGCGTGCTGTCCTCAAACATGCCCGGATGATACGGCTGAGTTCGACGTGTAAATGTCGGTGACTCACTACCCTGCACACCCAGTGCGTTATAGAGCAGCATCGGTGGGATGTTTGTGAAGTGACTGCCGTGGTCGGGGTCGTGGTCGAGGATGACCTCGTTCACGAAGATTTCACAACCTCGCACGTCAGCCAACGTCGCCTCGGCAAGAATGAGTGTCGCTCCACCGATGGGTGAACCACCTCGCTCACTATCATATTTGATGCCAACCACGAGGTGAATCTGCTGGGCTGTGAGTGCACGTTTGCTGCCGTTTGGCAAGGCGGTGGTCGTGCTGTTGTTGTGATGGAAACCAGCAATCTGCGCCTCGTGTAGATTGGGCTGAATGACAATCTGATAGGCACCGACTTCAGCGGGGTCGGGGAAGTGGTTGTCTTGCGTGTAGTTCGCACCAGCCTCCAGCACAATCGAATGACCGCCCGCCTTGTTCATGTCTCCCGCCGTGCCCTTTGATGCAAGAATACCGTAGCCGTCGAAGCGCACCTTCGTCTCAAACATCAAGGTGAAACCACCACCATGAATGTCGCTGGGTCCGCTGGGTGTAGCGGTCAGACTACCGATGCGGACTTGTGGATTGAGAGGGTGAAGGTAGTCTGAGACGTTGGCGTCAAAGGTAGAGTCGTCAAGGTCAGCATGGTCCAGCAAACGAATGTAGTCAGGGTCGCGCAGGGTCGCGCGTCGCTCCGCTTCATGTCCCGAATAGAGGCCCTGATAGGCAGGATGTGCCCAGTGTCCGGGTAGCATAGGCATGGTGGCGTTGACGAAGTGATGGCCCATACGCGGGTAAGGCATGGGTGTCATGCGCGGCACGCTGTAGCGAGCATAGCCTGTCGTGTCAGCGTTCCCGTTCAGGTAATGCGTGTGCGCCATGTCAGGGCTGTTGCCGCTGACCTCTGCGTGGTCACGCAAACGCCGTGCTGCGAAGAAGCGAGTGCTACCGGCAGGCACGTAATAGGACGGAGTGACGTTGATGGTGGACGAAGCAGGTGGGTTGTCGAGCAAGAACTGGTCGAAGTCAATATCGCCAACCACTCCTGTGAACGTAGCGCCACTGATGCCTGTGTAGGAGACGACGACGCTGTCTGTTACGGTAGCGAGGCGCAGGAACCTACGTCGCTTACCCGACCCCTCATCCATGACTTCCTTCGTGGCGAAGTCGGCGTCGAAGATTGCAGTTGTGATTGACGCAGATGCGGTCAAAACAGCAGTGCTGCTCGCATACGAAGACACCGTCAATGCTTGATTTTGCAGACCCCCGCTGTGCGTGTAGGTCGTTGGGTAACGGTCGGTGTGACTGTGCCCCATCTTGGTGACGTGGAAAAACAGAGTGCGGTCGTGCAGTTCATACGCACTGCTCAGAGGCTTGTCACCCGTCGCCGCATCCCACTTGCTGCTGGTGCTGTCCAATCCTGTCTTGTCGATATGCTCCCAGCCTGCCTCGGACAGCACAGGTGCGTCAAAAGGCCCGGTCAGCCCATCAAACAGTTGACCGAGGTTTTGTGGATTGGTCATCATACCGCCATCACCCATGGTTTCGGTCTGATAGGCTTGCACACGGTCGAACCCACTGCGAACAAGGATGTTGCCGGGAATCGCGTTGGGGTCGGGTAGACGAATTGTCATGTTCGGCTCAAGCCCAGTGCCTGCAACAGACGGGGCAAGCCCGCTCGCGAGACGCTCCCCGCTGGAGCGGTAGGCACGAATGACAACACCCAACGGCGAGCCACCGTTCAGCGTGTGTGTTTGTCCTGTGTCATCGACAACGACCATATCGTCAAACTGCATCTCTTCGTTGGGGATTTCCAACACATCGCGGAGTTCGACAGGTGGGTCAACAGCCAATTGAGGATGGCCGAGTTCATGCGCTCGCATAATTGGCATCATCGCTGAGTTCGTCGTTTCAAACGAGAAACGCACGTTGCCAAGCAGTTTCTCACCGGTCGTGTAGGCGTTGCTGCCTTCGACGCGACTGACCCATGGCACAGCCCCAAGCCCACGCGCGTTCATGGCGGGTAGCGACAGACTACCTCCGTCCATGCGCTTCCACACGATGTGCTCGATGCTGAAGTTCTTGGCCGGCGAACGCTTGAACATCTCATAACCGTTGACGTCACCCATCCAGTAGGAGTTTTTCTGCGTATTACCGCCCCACAAACCACCCATTGGGTTGTTGCTCCCTGCCTCATAGAAATGGTCCATGATGTTGCGCTGCGCGCCAGCGCTTGCGGAATAGAAAGAGCCGATGCTCTTGTCAATGTCGAGGAACAAGTCACCAGTTGGTTTGCGGCACGGCTCGGCATTTTCGAGTTCAGTGTCTGCGGAAACGGCCGTGTGCAAGAAGAACTCAGCGTTGAACGGTGAGGCTACCAAACCACTGGCTGCTGTAGGGCTGCTTACCGTTGGCAGAGCCGTGTCATCAACGATGAGAGCCTCAATGTTGGGACCTGCGTTTGCTGTTGCGATGAAGCGGTCCTGACCGTGAATCCGGTCGTCCCAACGTGTTGTGCCGGCCAATGTAATGCTACTTGCGTCTTTGGACCGCAACCAGTCACCAACACACTTGATACCGTCACGGTCGCGCTTGGCCACCAAAGCCAATTCTGACTCGTGAGCGACGACCAACATGGCTCGGGCATATACGCCTTGAGCGTGCTGTAAGTCCTTGTGCACGTTTTCGTCAAACGTGGTGAGTGGTGGGCTATTGTTGCTGCTACCGTCAACGAAACTCGCACTGTAGGATTGGTCGCCGTCTTCGTCAGCGTCATAGTTCGGACCATTGGGTGTGTCGGCATCGGGGAAGTCGGCAGCACCGTTGCTCCCGTCGTTGGGCAAACCACTTTCGGGACTGTTGGGCATGGGGGCAATGTGAGGCAAGTGACCGAGCACAGACGCGCAACCCATGCTACCGCCGAATGGAGAGAAACCGAGGGATGGGTGCCATGCCCCAAGACCAGCGGAATATGCGCCGGACACAGCCAGCGTGTTTAGGTAGGAATAGCGCTCACCGTGCCAACCCGGTAGCCCGACTGGACGTGTCCTGTCGATGGCGTCGACCAAACCGCTGAAGTGCACCTGTGAATAGCCCTCAAGTCGACCCGCGTTGTCCCATCGGTGAACGCCTGCCTTGGTCCACACGTAGACCTTGGTTGCTCCGCTCACATCGGGAACAGTCTCACTACCCGCAGCAACGCCCGTGTCGAGGTAGTCCTTCCATGTCTTGAGCGATTCAAAGGCCTTTGAGCCAGCGATGCGGTTGCTACCAAGATAGAAGGTGACATGGTATTGGCCTGAACTCGTGTCAAGTTTGACGATTCGGCTGTGATAGGGAGCAAAGGCAGCAGAATCGTTGTTGCTGTCCACCCCGTTGTCAAAGTCAGCACTCGTTCGCAGCCAACCGCTTTCGGGAACTTGCTCAGCCAAAACCTGAGTGGAAAAGGCCAGCGTCATGAAATTGTTCTTGATGGCGTTGGTCTTGATGTTTCCAGCCGTATCGTTTGCACTAAGGAAATAGGCGACAACTCCCGTGACTTCGACCCAACCGTAGCGGTCTTGCCGGTTGCTGGTTCCCATGCTGGGTAGGAATGTCCCACCCATGGCCTTTAGCGCACCAGCACCGGGGAATGAGTTGATGGCGGAGCCAAGCAGAGCAGCCATCTCTTCCCCATTCTGACACTTCGTGGCGTCAACAGCGATGTATTCGAGTTCGATGTCGTCGCTCTCGATAGTGTCGCTGGCAAAAGACGCAGATGAACCGTAAAGCACCCGGTTGGCCAATGGTGCTGCTACGCGGAATGCGCTTGGGTGTAGTTCATTACCGGCCACGCCACTTTTTGCTACGCGGCTGTTGTCGTTGGGGTGTGGTGGATTGAACGTCAGTTGATTGTCCAACCACGAGCCACCGGGGTGATAACCGCCGTCCATGTGAAAACACCAATCAGAATTGCTGGCCATACCGAATCCCATGAACACAGCATGCCGAAGTGGATGAGCGGTCCTGTAGTCAGCGAGTGAGCCGCTGTTGAGCACACCGTTGGACGTGAACATTTCACCGTAGAAACGGCCGGACTCAGGACGCTGAAGCAATCGCGTGGCATTGGATTTGCCCTGTGCAGGCTCCCAGTTCATCGTTTGTCGCCAGTGTGTTCGATAACGAGCAACCTGTGTGGAGTGAAGTTCGGGAAGGAAACCGACGGTTGAATTGGTGATGTGGTTGTGCAGGAACTGCTTACCACTGGTGTGCGTTGGCACCTTCGACCATGTGTTGCCGACAGTCAAAGCACGACCGGGATGTGGTTCGCTGCTGTTGTCGGGGGTAGCGGTTTGAGCCGTGAATGGGAAGGCTTGACCGGGACCGAAAATCAGGTAGGTGGTTTTGCTGTCTGTGGTCCCGCTGTGGTCGCTGTATCGAGCAGTGGGGTGTGCGAAACGCAGCACCAGCGGAATTGGGACTTGCACTTTCACGCCACTCGAATATGGGGCGGGGTAATCGCTGTGATGTCCCTGCGCGCCGCGTTTTAGGTCAGGCGTTAGCATGTTTTCAGAGTTGAAGAACGGTGGATTGATGTTGCCGCGATGTTGGTTCAAAAGCGGGGTGCCGGGGAAAAACGCCATCATAGCGTTGCAGTCGAGCATTGAGTAGGACGAGAGGAACTCGTTGGCGTGCTGCACACCAGCGACACCAGTTGGTCCAGCCGCGTATGGATGAGTGAAGAACTCGCTGTAGTCGTTCTTGGTGCCGTCGTTGATGTCGAGTGTGACGCCACTGAAACCACCGCCGAAGAACAGTGGCACCGAGTGGTCGATGCTGTCGCGCCCACCACGGAAGAAGAGCATGGGACGAGAGAACACGCTACCCAAGACGCGGCTCCCAGCAGTGCGGAATGCCCGCGCAGTGTCGCCAAAGCGCTGCGCTACAGCGTTGCTGGCAGGGTCACTTGCAGGGAAAGTTGAGGTCTTCGTGCCAGTCACCAGTGAGAGATGCGTCTTGCTGTTGGCACCGTTTTGACTTGTCACCAAGACGTCACCATTCTGCACATGCAGGTTGCTCACACTACCAAAAGATGCAATCTTGGTCTTGCTGCTGATGCTTGTGCCTTCTTCACCGGCAGGTTGAGCAAAGTGCCACACCTGATTCGTGGTCAGTTGAATTGGGTCGCTGGTCACTTCGGCAGCCAACAGAAGGACCGATGGGTTGTCGACGCGCGGTAGAACATGGTCCCCCGCGTTTGCAGTGAAAGTGTAGCCGATAAGTCGACGGTGCCATTCGTCAGGGTCTACCGGGTTGTTGCGAGAGTCAACGAGAACTGGTGAGGCTGTGTTGCTGTTGCTACCCTTGCTCTTGGTGAAGACTTGCAGAACGGTGAATGGCAAATACCCACACTCTGCCCTCAAACCGTTGTCAATGCTGGCGTCAGTCGCAGCGCGTGAAGTGCTGGGGAGGCTAATGCCACCATTGTCAACTTCGATTTCCTCAATGTCGCCAAACTCAACGTGAGCAGACTGAATGGCAAAGTCTCGATGCAGAGACGCAGAGAAGAAGTCCGAAAGGGGTCGGATGCCACCACCAGCGGTGTTGAACGCACGAATGCGAATAGCGTCCTCCGCCACACCCCACTCACCAAATGTCCGCCCATCTGAAGCGAACATGTCGCGGCAGTCAAAGGGCACGCCCTCATCGACGTTAGGGTCTGCGAGGTTGATGGCTGCGGCTGTGATGGCAGCAAGCAGTTCGTCGGTCACAAGCGTCGTCCAATTGACCGTCGAAGAGATGAGTGCGCGAATGTTGATGCTCCCAGTTCCGAACACTGACGAAGAGTTTGCTGAAACTGAGCCGCCTGAGTGCGTGTGACTCGGTGTAAATGTCGAGCCTTGGATGCCGTGGAAGACGTGTGTGCCGCTGCTCCCCTCTCGTGTGCGGTGAGTGTAGGAAAAAACGTGGCCTTGGCTACCGGTCATGCTGCTATCCACAAACGGGTCAGAGAGTTGGAGCAAACCTTGGCTTAGCGGGAAGCCCATGTAGCCGAGGACGTCGAAATGAGGGCACGCGTTATACGGAGCCTGTAGCGTGACAGTGATTTTGTTGCTTGATGAATCGTAGGCTGCGTTGCAGTCATACGCGGCGCTTGGCGAAGGCACGGGGTTCCAACGGTTCCCCCTCCACGACATGAGCGACGTGTTGGTTCCCGCTGCGCCAAAACGGCCCGTAGCATCGCCAACACCGTGCATGTGCTTGCCGATGGTGAAGCCACCTTGTCCAACGTCTCGGTCGTCAATGAAGACTGCAATTTCATCATCAATCGTTGACGGCAATTGTGTTTCGTCTAAAGCGAATGACTCTCCCATGCTACGGTAGATGAAGCGAATACCGTGTCCGACACCACGGTGGTCAATGAAGCGGAAACCATAGAGCGGTGCATTACCGATGGCTTCTTCGCGCACATCAGTAGAGGGCACATAACTGGAATAGGTCGTTGCCGCAGCCGATGAACCACTGGTGTCTTTGGCTGGACCATAGCGTTCAGCGATTCGCACATCGCCCTTGCGACCGAAACCCCACTTACCGGCGTCAGGAGCAAAGCCCGGAACACCGGAAGCGGTAAGTCCGCCAAAATTGACGCGAGCGACCGCGTTGGTTCCCGTGCGCAAACCTGTGACGTAGGACGTGTTGAAGCCCTCGACCTCCAGTGATTCTGTGTTCACTGTGTTATGCGACTGTCCTGAGCCAGTGGCCATAGAGACGGCGCGCATAACTGGGTCAGAGGTTTCATCACCACGGGGTGCAAAGTCGCTGCTTGGTTTGAACTCAACACCGCTGTCGTCAGGAACAACGTAGCCTTGCAGGGTGGTGACTGGTGCAAACGGACGGCCGTGCTTGTTGAGCGGCATCGGCGCGGGGTGCATGTTCTCTCCACTGAGTTCATCGGGTTGGCACCAGAACGTGCGATAGCGTCCACCGTGACCAATCAGGAACTTCGGCGTGTAGCGCGATTGACCTTTGCTGTTGTCGAGCCATACACAGAAGTTTCGCCCAGTCGCACCGGGCACTGTGCTGTGAACAACGATGCTGAAGCCTTCGTTGCCGTTGGTGTCCTGCACGATACGTCCGATGTGAGCGCGCACATAGCCCATGTGTGTGCCCTTGTCATGCGACTCGAACGCCTTGTCTTCGTCCCACCATACCGCAGGGTCATGGGTCGAACCAGTCGCCGCGAAATCGGCGTTGATGTGCGAGGACGCTGGGTCACGTATGCCATCAGCAGCGCGAGCACCAACGCGAGTCAAATCGAGTGATTCTGATTCACCGGGGTATTGTTCAGATGGACGGCGTGCATGTGTGCGACCTTGCTTTGCACCGGCCTGATTGATGAGACGCACTACCTCGTTCGCAGCCGCGAGGATGCTTGTCCCACCAATACGCGCACCGACTTCACCAAGGTCGATGGTCAAACGTCGCGTAAAGTCCATGTCAGTCCACTGCTTCAGATGCTGCAAGCGAGCCTCGTCATGTGTGGTGAGGTTGAGTGCCTCTGAGCGAATGCCCTTGAGAGCAAGGAATGCGGGCACGACTCGCGTGCCATCGGGTGTATCAAACAAAGTAGATGGGTCACGGAAAGATGCACCTGTGACGCTCTCTCGATGCTCACGTAGTTTGAGCAGGAAACTACCCGTGTCGCTGAATGACGTGCGCGTGTAGGCGTGCATCTTGTCAGCCCAATACGGAATAGCAGAGCCATCTGTGGTGCGTGGGAGAATGCTGTCACCAAGCGAGCGGTTGCCGAATGGGCCTGCCTTGTGGTAGCCAGTGTGCACAAAGTGTCCATGCGCTTTGCCAAACTGAGCGATACGCGTCACGTTGGTCAGTTCCTTGACGATGTTTGTCGGTGCAGTCCCACTTGCGATGGGGTTGAGCAGCGATGTCGCTACGTGATTCGCGATGTCGTGGGCATAGGCGCTCTCCATGAAGCGAGAACGAATTGTTGAGCGTGCGTATTTGTTCTGCGAAAGGAAGCCAGCGGCAACGTCAATTTGTGTCAGGAAGGCGTGTTGACTGGCTCCGTTAAAGCCAATCGAATACGGCACAAGGTCAATCTCCGTGCTGGAGTCAACAATATTGGTGGCTGTGAACTCGCGCTGCCAACCAATCTCTGCCACTTTGGCGCTGGTTTGCACTTGCATGTGTAGGTCTTGGAAAGCGACGAACTCTCGGTCGTGCGCCACGTCGTAGAGCAACACCCGAGCGTGCTCTTCGTTGGCGAGGTAAGGGTCGACAAACGCGACCTTGGGTGCAAGGTCGGTCGACAAGCCGAGATTGGTGTAGTTCAGTTCAATTGTCTTGTTGACGTGCTGCGCATAATTCTGCGCTGTCTCAAGGCAAGAGTCACCAATCAAGAAGTTCTCAAGCGGAATGCTTGTGCGTGCGCTGGTTGTCAAAGAGCCGTCGCCGTCGTTGAAGCCGGTCCACACCAAGGCTTCGTTGAAGACACCACGGCTCTTGGCGAACATACCCTCTACGGCGTGCGGGTTGTTATACGTCATGTTCGCCCACACGGTGTCCCCATGGCGCAGACCACCCTGCGCATATGGAGACAGCCACTGACGGTTGAGCACAGCCTCATCGTCATTCTTCATCACGTCGTGACATCCGACTCTGAGGTGGATGGTGAGGCTTCCACCTGCAATCTCGCTGTTGATGTTGGATTGCGTGGCTGACGTCATGCTGCCGTCGAGCGTGATGGTGAGAGGTAGAGAGGATGAAGCCGAATAGTCAGCAATCGCCGTCACTCGACCAAGGTAGCGCACTACGGTCACAGCGCTACCGGTGTTGGTTTCAGCGTAGAGGTAGTCGTTGACTTTCACTGTCAGCCCCAAGGTGTTGGACTGTAGGAACAGCGAACTGGTGTTAGTCACAGTCATGCTGCTCGTCGATGCGACGTTTGCGACTGTCCATGATTTCCGAACACCTGTGCCACCCGGTCGGAATGAGTCGCTGATGTTGAGGGTGGTTTCTAAGGCAACATCGAGTGGATTCACACTGAAGCCAATGTCAAACGAACGCTTGGTGAGCGTGGCCTTTTCACCCGCGATGAAGTCGGCTGATGTTGCGAGTAGGTAGTTTGGTGTCGTCGCAGCCAATGCCGTGAAAACAGGCTGCACAACGATTGACGTGCCGAGATTTTCAGGCGTCATGTCGGATGACCGCAATCCTACGTTCGCCGCACTGCCCCAATAGATGAAGCGACGAATGCTACCGTCGGGCGACGGCACCGTTAGTTCGTAGTGGTAGTCGCCAGTCGTGAATGTGATGAGATTGTTCGTGTCGGTAGGCACGGGCACCTTGGGGAACTTTGCGAAGTCCTCTTCGGAGAACGTCAGCAGAACGAGGCCACCGAAATTTGCCGTTGTGCCCAGCGGCGTGACCGACAGCACAGTCCCACTGGCACGTTTAGCCACCGTTCGATTTGCGTGTGGGTTTGACTTTGGACCGGCCTTGAACTCAACAGCGCTGACGTATTGGCGTAGCCCGTAATCGACGTTGCCACCTTGTGTCTTGACGCTTGCAGAGTCGTGGTAATATTCGCTGCGCCGCTCCATGGCTGAGGACGAGGTGAGGATGTCACTCTCCATTGGCACGAGTGCTTCAGACTCATAACCGCCCGCCGTCATCAGCGAGTGTCCTACCTCGTAGTCGCGCAGGAAGTTCTCAGACGTAGACCAGTCTTCGTCCTCAAATCGGAGATAACCGTCCGTAGCCGGGTCGTTGTCATAGATAAGCCACTCACCGTTGCTGAGGAAGGCACGGCGGTAGCGCACGACGTTGGTGACGTAAGAGAACGCACCTGCCGACGTGACGGCTGCGGGGAAGATTTCCGGCTTGTCGACGCGTAGTCGGTATTTACCGCTGACAATCTCCGCTTTGTGGATGATAGTCGCACCACGCACTTGCTCCGAGTTCTCGGCAGCATAGGCGTAGGCACCACGGGCGGAGCGGTCGCTTGGTGCCTTCTCAGGGAAACGACGACCAACTGGTGACGGATTCCACGTATGCGCCGTCATGGTCGGGTCGACATGGAGTTTCAACGAGTTGTCGGGACCGGGCAGAACGCCCTCGTTCACGTTTTCAAAGAACTGTGCATTGAACAGCGGAATCTCCACCAACGCACGGGTGCTGGCAAACTGCGTGCCCAACTGATAATCGTGCGTGACGTTATCCATGGACTGGAACATACGGTCGTTGACTGTCGTGCCATCGTCTGCGGCATTCTCAGCAAAGAAGTGACCGTCGCCAAGGATGACCTCGCCCAGTGGGTAGACATCGCTGTTCGTGCCCGACAGAGAAGATGCTTGAGGGATGAGGCCCGAGCCAACGACCCATTCGTGGAACGATGCCACCTCACGCCCATCGGACAAGACGTAGGTGCCACTGCCGATTGAAGCGTTGGCGAAGTGGAACGAGACACCCGTTTTGTTGGCGTATTCTGCACTGGCGCCCGTCTTCAGATAGATGCGTCCCTTCTTCGGGAAGGGGTATGTCGCCCAAGTTTTGAGGTCGTCTGTGTCGTTGTTGAGCGCCACGACGTTCAGGAAGTTCTGTGGCGAAGCGCTCAAGTCAACACGAGCCGAAGTCGCATACACCGAATAACCACGCCTCGTGCTGTAGGGCAGACGAGCCATTGGGCTTGGGTCGAACGTAGGTTTGGTGTCATAGGCTCCTTGACCAACCCCACCGAGCGTCACAGTGACGACGGGTGCGTTTGGCTCAATTTCCTTGACGACATGCGAGTTGGGGCTACCTGAGCCAATCTCACTGACATTACGGGTCATCGCGTCAGCGTTCATACCCACGCAGCGAACAATGGTGGCGCGGCTACCCTCATCGCTCTCATCTTCAGCGACAGAGCGGAGTCGCATGGGGGACATAAGCAACATGACCTTGGCCACGTTGAAGTCGTCAGGACGAGTGAAAGCGCCACGGGCATACGTCAGTTGTCGCGTGCGCGTGCGATTTGAGGGCTGAACGAAATACCGCGCTTTGACGTTTGGAGAGAGCACAGCGTGGTTGTCGATGATGTCGAACATCTCGTGCACGTTGCTCGCGCTTGCTGTGCGCCCAACGTCGAACTGACCGTTGCTTGGAGAGGTGTGGTCAGTGTGGACAGCACGACGATTGGTGAACGTCTCGGTTGGGGCGTCGATTTGCTGTATCACAAGCCTGTTGAACTGCGACTCATGGGTTGCTGTGGTGTGCGATGCAGCGATGTTTTGAGGTGGCTTACGCGGTTGATTGGCAACGATGGTCGAGTAATTTTGAGGCGTGAACCGCTCATCCAATTCATCGTCACTCTCGAAACCTTCGCTGTTGTCACCCATCAGAGTATTTGAAGCAAAGAACTGGGACATCGCGCTGTCACTTGGTGCGCCAAAGGAAATGACGCCACCGGGAGCGTGCAACGTAGCGCCTGATGACAACGCAGTTTCGATGACGTCAAGCACATACGTCGAACCTGAGAGCAACGTGTTGGCCGCTGGTATAGTCTTCTCCACCATCAGCATAGGCGCTGTCTTGCCCATGCTCGCGCCAGTGAGGTCAATGGCGTTATAGTGAATCTCAACGTATGGGGACATGCCGTAACTCGACAGACCGCTGACCTCCAACACCGCAATACGCGAAGTCGCTGATGGCCTCAAGTGATGCTTGCGCAGTTCGGCATCGACGTTCGCGTAATCTTCGGGCACAGGGCCTTTGAGGAAGAACGGCGAAGGGTCAAACCTCAACCCTCCGCTTAGCCCACCGATGGCGATAAGGTCGCGAGATGCGCCCGTCAAACCGTTATCCACCTCCTCATAGGCGGTGGAAGAAGAGACGACAGTAAGCACCGGTAGAGTGCCCAGTTCGCGGTAATAGTCGACGCGTGAGTTCATCGGAAACTGCTTGTCAATGCCCTTCGATGCTGCGTCATAAATCAACGTCAGCACATCGGCGGCGTCAATACGCTGGTCGAGAATCTCCTCTTGCGGGTCGGCCATCTGACGCAGGTAGTGGTGCCCTTGGACGTGGTTTAGCGTGTGGCGTCCGCTGTGCCCGACTTGAAACGACGCGTCAAGCGTGCTCGGCCACGTCACAGCGAACGGGTTGTCGCTGTCACTTGCTGTCGTGGCCATGCGGTCGGAATACACAATACCGTGTTGCTCGAAATGCCCCTCATCGAGCACCATCTGACCTGTGCGGTCGACAATCTGAGTGGAAAAATGAGGCGGCTGATAGGGGCGCCCTGAGCCGTTTTCAATGAGGCTGTCACCAGTGATGACGACGAAGTAATCGTCGCCCGTCGCAGAACTACGACTGTGAAGCACTGGTCGCAATCCGTCATGCAGCGACGGGACATCGCGACTGTCGTGCGTGCTGTTGACGAAATCGAGGTGGACGCTACTGACCAGTGCTGTGCCAGCACCGAGGTCGATTGAGAGCAGCCGGACGCGCTCAGGCGGAGATTGGTTCGGCTTCATTGTGCTGCGCTTGACAGCACCGGGATTGATGAGGAGGTTAAACGGCACATGGGGGACAAGGTGCGTGCGCTTTGTGCCCGGTGAAGTCGTGAAGTCAACGACGCTGTAGTCACCTGTCGAATAGGGGGTCTTGGTGAAATCAACCGTGCCTGATGTCTGTGTCTTTCCTGTCAGAGCACTGGCCAATGAGGCAGCCGTTGTGGTGCCGATGTTGAGCGTTGAAAGACCGCTGGAACTACCGATGCTGCTGAACGTATAGGTGCCGCTGATGGGTGAAATTGGCTCCTCAAAGCGCATCAAACAAGCCGTATGCGTGTTGACCAACGGTGCACTGCGCGTCGTCATCTCATCAGAAAACGCTGATGAGATGTGCAGCGATTCGATAATGCCGCGAAACTGCCCGCCATGCCCGCCGATGAAGACTGGTTCATTGCTGCTGTTGAGCACAAACTCCTGTGACAATTCCTGCGAGGCCATCAACACACCGTTGACGAAAAGCACAACCTTGCCCTCACGAACACCAGCGACGAGATGCAAAAGCGGACGTTGCGACAACGTCAGCGCGGTGGCATCATCATCACTGTTGAAGCGATTGAAGGCATCGTCAACTCCACCAAACGTGTTGACAGGATAGACGGTGCCGTCATAACCAGCAGTTGTCTCCACGGCTGTTCGGAGAATGACCTTCTCAAGCCCAACATCGCTTACCACGTTGAGTTCAAACACCGCTGGTCCGGGCGTGTCGACGTCACCAACGCTTAGGAGAAACTGACCGTCTTTCTGCACGACACGTCCACCACAGTCAGGCGTGACCCACGCCTCAATCGCGAAGCCTCGGTCGAACAAGTCGCCAATCAGCCCTTGCCCCCGTTCTCCGCTGAGGTCTTCACCAAGCAGGTTGGTCGAAACGATGTCGCCCTGCTCTGACTTCTCCCCGACCCGGCTGTTGCGCCCCTGTGGGATGATGACCGAATCCGTCACGCCGTCAAACAACAGCGCGTGATTGGACTGGAGCATGATGGGCACGGTATCACCTCACAGTAGAATGTTGACGGGCAGGTAGGTCATACGGAAGGAGTAAATGGTTTCACCCGCCTGATGGCCCAACGTCAGGCTCTTGATACCCCCACGGATGGCAATGTCGTCTCCATCATTTTGCTTCGTGCTCGTGTTTGTCGTTGACAATTTGTCTTCTCTTCTCTTCCCAAGCCCAAGAGCAAGACGAAGATGGCGCACCGAATACAGTTCACCGCTGTCCGCCGTGAGCATCGAATTATACGGAATGATGAGTTGACTGGGGTAGTCACCATCTACGAAAAGAGCCAGTCCTCCACCCGCCAAATAACCTGCACTACTACCGAACAAGGCTGCACCAGCAATAGCCGCAGCCCCACCAGTAGCGACTGTCAAGGCAGCAGCGCCGGCTCCAATAGCCGCACCAGCGACGATAGAAGAGCCGGGTTTCTGCGTGTTGTGGACAATACCGTAGAGGTCCTGCAATTTGTCACCAGCAGAGCGGGCAAAAGCACTGGACGTGTCTCGACCACCGCTGAAAGTCGTGTGATAGAGAATTACTGATGAGCCGCTGTTGTCGCTGGATGAGAGTGCTGAAAGTGAAATGTCGTTACCAGCGCTTCCGACTTCGTCGTATTCAATTGAAACAAGCGTGGCACCCACAGACGGTTTGAGTTCTGAAGTAAATACAGAAGCAGTGAACGGCGCGTCCCAGCCCGACGTTGATGAGTTCACTGCAGCAGCGATACCTGTCGCCAGTTGAGTTGCGGTGGCATACGTTGAGCCACCGCTGTCAACAACGCGGACGTAGGCGATACGTGTGGATGTGCTGAGGTCGGCGTGAGCAACATCTCCAATATTGGTGCCATGCGAGGTGCTGAAGTAGATTTGCCACGTCACACCGCTTACAGGCCCAATCTCCATGATATACGCTTTGCGATAATCCGACGTCGTGATGGCCTGTAAAATACCGATAGCCGCGACGTCAGACATTTGAAACGCGGCGTCAATCGTAGCCAACGCTTTGGTTCCACTAACGGTGCGCCCTGCTGGGTCATCGTCAGTCAGAACGCCCTCAATCTGAATGGCACTGTTGACGCTGTTCATGTCAATGCCGAATCGAGCGCCACCCCCAAGCGGAATGGGAATTGGGTTGAACTTCCGCTCAACGTCCATCTGAATAGACGTCGCCATGAGTTCCATTCCACCGGGATAGTGCTCGTCCATCTTCTTCTGATTGCTGAACAGAATACGCACTGGTTGATTCATGTTCAGAACCTCCCTCGTGTGGTGCTACCG
>CETF01011902.1_pt1 | contig 16646 bp, 29 predicted proteins | sample 326991 | NCBI WGS metagenome assembly CETF01 (sample SAMEA2622331, study PRJEB7988) | marine metagenome | biome: marine biome (ENVO:00000447); feature: surface water layer (ENVO:00002042); material: "saline water (ENVO:00002010), including plankton (ENVO:xxxxxxxx)" | depth 5 m | reverse complement strand
GAAGAAAAAGAAGAAGAAAAAGAAGAAGAAAAAGAAACAGTTAAAATTTCTGACTCACAAATGGAAAAACTAAAAGATGAAGGCATATGTGATTGTGATGATAAATGCTTAATCAACACATCAGCAGATGTTGACTTTAAAGAAGTTTTAGAAAAAGCCGAAAAAATGGATAAAGAATGTATTATTGTCTCAAAAGAGAGAATGGACATGCTAGAAGAAAAAGGTGAATGTGGTTGTGGAAAAATTAAATTAAAATGTCACAAAGAAAGTGAAACCATTAACGAAATAACAAGAACAGAGTTTGAAAATAATGCTTCTCCTACCGATTTGAAAAGATATAAAAGGAATCCATATGAATTTGGACCTTTTGATGATGAAAAAAAGGATGAAAAAGCTATTGAAGAATTGACCCTACCAGATGCTGTTGATTTTGCAACTGGATTTCCAGTTGCCATGCTACCATTTATAGCTACCGCATTAGGTGTATCAGTTGCTGTGGCAAAACATCATTTAAAGAATGCTAAGTCAGGTAAAGAAGCTATGAAAGCCATATATGATATGAAAAATGATAAGGATGGTGATAATGACAATAATCCAAAAAATGAAGGTATTTACGAAGAAGCTCCTGGTGAAGAAGCTACAACACAAGTTAGTGTAGCTGATATAAGAAAAGACCTTAAAACTTTATTGTATAGCCTAAACAAAGCAGACTTTAAAGCAAAAGAGAGAAAAGTAGTCGACAGATTATTAGATATGATTAAACAACTTGGAGGAGAGGAAGATTCTTTCTCACCTAGATTATCATCTAAATTAGATTTAGTACAAAAAGCTATTGATGATAAATCACAACCTAAAGATGCGACACCTGATTTAGCACAAGACGCTATGTCTGCTAATCAGAATGAAGAAAAAGATAGATTTGATGAAATCTTTGAAGATATGTATCAAGAAGAATTAAGTAAAAAACAATCTGAAGTTATGGATACCAACAATGATGGTAAAATTGACGCTGAGGATTTAGCTAACTTAAGAAATAAAAAATAAAATAGTTTAAAAGTTTATATAATAAAACCTCCGCATTAGTGGGGGTTTTTTTGTTTGGTATTATATTTATTAATAAAGAATACAGTTATGGGTAAAGATATTAAAATATTAAATGAGGTTCATAAAATGAAGAACCTAATGAAATACATGGGAGGTGAGAAGTTATCCCCAAAGCAATTAAAAGAAAGTTATTACGAAGAATCGGAAATGCCACTAGAGGAAGGTGTTAGCGACAACTACTCAAGAGAAGTTAAACTAAGTGTTAGCACATACCAAGCAACTATTAATGGTAATGAAATTGACTGGGTTGAAGCAAGTTCAGTAAAATTATCATACCTTATAGACATAGAAGCTAGAGAGTGGGGGATTAAAGGTATTAGTTTATACGCTATAGAAGGACCATCTGAGATTGAATTAGAGGTTTCTTATTACCCAGAAGGTAGTGATGACCCAGAACAAATGACAATAACAGTACCACTAAATTGGGATAATGCCAATAAAGAAGAGGAAAGTGGTAATGAAGTTATAACAGTTGGTGAAGAAGTTGAACTACAACTATCTAATAATGATAAAGGTGAACTATTTGTTAGTGAAATAACAATTCCAGTTTATACCCTATAAAAACTAAAATTATGATATTAAAATTAGGCTCTAAGGGTGAAGAAGTAAAAGAACTGCAAGAAGCTTTGGGCATTTTATCAGATGGTATATTTGGCCCTGGAACAGAAAAATCCGTTAAAGAATTTCAGAAAAAAAATAATTTAATAGTTGATGGCATTGTAGGTAAAATAACATTATCAAAAATACTTTTAGATATAGACACTGATATAACTGGTTTTGATGATTCTGGAGATAGAGACAATAAGTTAAATTATTTAGGTAAATACACAACTAAAGAAGGCCTTGAAATCGATAGGGCATATTTAGATTCTGATGAGTACGTAAAAGATTATGGCAAATTAGAACCACTAAACTTTTTCATACATCACACCGCTGGTTGGAACAACCCATATAATACAATAAATAATTGGAACAGAGATAAAAGAGGTAGAGTGGCAACGCAATACTGCATTGGTGGTACGAGTGTTAGAATAGGTAAATATGGAGATGATAAATATAATGGGAAGGTAGTTGAATGTTTCCCAAACAACTATATTGGTTGGCACCTAGGTAAGGTTGGAAACTTTAATATGTCTAAATATTCCTCAGCAGTTGAAATAAATAATTTTGGTTACGTAACTAAGAAGGGCGATAAATACTATAACTATGTTAATGTGGAGGTCCCAGAAACTATGGTTTGTGACCTAGGTTATAAATTTAGGGGTTATCAGTATTGGCACTCATACACTCCAGAGCAAATAGAAAGTCTAAGGCTTTTAATTAAACATGTGGAGACAACGTATCCAAAAATAAGTATAACATCTGGATTACCAAAACTATTAAAAGATGGTATGCATCCAAAAGATGCTTTTGAATTTAATAAAGACGCTTACTACGGTAAAGTGAAAGGGCTTTGGACACATACTAATGTTAGAAAAGATAAATTTGATTGTTTTCCACAACAAGAATTAGTAGATATGTTAATTTCACTATAACATTTATTTTTCTATTATGATTATTATATTTAAATTATGATAGAAAAAACTGATAAAAATATTAAATTTTTGAGTTATATAGGAACACCTTTGAGTGAAAATAGTATATCGGTTTTATATAGTGCCAACAATATAAATTTTGAGAGATGCGAATTATTTAGTGATTACGTTCAGTCATTACTATCTATTATATTTGATACCTATCTGGGTGATGATATAACTGAAGATGATGATAAGATTAAACATTTTGAGTGGTGCTGGATAAAAAATATAGAAAATTTTGAAAAGGAAAATATAAAATTTTCAATAAAAAGTGAAAGCTTTGACTACTTTAAAGAATTTATGATAGAAGTTTTCTATAATGTGGAATTAAAAGAAGAAAATAAAATCAAACCTATAATAAAAAATCTTTGGAATTCTATATTTTCATATAATGGGACTAAGACCAGTTCAGATATGGACAACTTCATTGAAATATATAAAATTTTAGAAAATTCACTAAAAAAAGGGTAAAAGAGCACATTAGGGTTTATTTTTATTTATAAATACCTATATTTGCGACATGAGAGTATTAGAAATAGTTTTAAGAGAGTTGGCTTCTGACGTTTTAAAAAATGAAGAGAAGCTACAAAGACTAATTAATAGTAATGACGGTGACTTAGATAAATCAATTGAAAAAATTAAGTCACTATTAAAAGAAATCACTCAACTAGAAGATATGATAGAAAAATGGAAATCATATATAGGACCTATTGGGGATGAAAACAATAATAATGAAAGTAAAAATTAATTAAAATGGAAAAGTTTGAAAATTTAAAGACTTTAGTTGAAAGTTTAACAGAAGATATGGATAAATTCCATACAAAAGGTAATAATGCGGCTGCAACTAGAGTTAGACAAGGTCTACAACAGGTTAAAAAAGTTGCACAAGAAATCAGATTAGACATTTCTGAAATAAAGAAAGCCAAAGCAGCAGCTAAAGGTTAATAAGACATTATATGGTTTTGGATATACTTAATAAAATTTTATTTATTTTGTTACTAATGGCAACTCTAAACGTCATTAGACATAGTTATTATTTCATACAGGCATGGGTAAAATCTAGTAGTGAGACACCACAGAAATATATTTTAGGTGGTAAATCATTGTGGATATTAAGTATTTCCATATCATATATATTAAACGCCATAATCAATGGTGTTTATTTGTAAAAAAACTAAAAAAAATGTCAAAAATACAAGAAATGTTAGATTCCCTACAACCATATGTTGTAGGCATCAGATACTTAAACGGAATTCAAATAGTTGATGCGGTATTTAAGGAGGGTTGGACTGTCCCAGATTCTGATGTAATAAAGAGAGAGTTCGTTGATGAATCTCAAAACTACTTTATGTTTTACACAGAAAAAGAGGGCGTTACTATTGACGACCTTTTAGCATATGTAGAAGGTATTATTGGTGTTAACATTGAAAGAGAGAAAAAATATATATTATTGAAGGCTAAAGTTGAAGAACTTAAAAGATTATTTAAAGAAAAATCACTAAGTGAGTTAGAAGAACTTAAATTTTCTTTTACTAAATCTGGGGTTATGCCATCACTAGCCGATATGGATAATTTTGACTTAAAAGATGAGACTGAAATGCCTGAAGTTAATGAAACAACTAAACCAGAGCCAGAAAATCTAGAAGAGATTACCAAGGCTAATGAAAAAGTTAAGGGAAATGGTAGTCTAACAAGTGTAAAGGGACAGAAAATAGAACTACCACCAAAAGACAAAAAGATTGTGGTGGAAGAATATGAAGAACCAAAGATAGTTTGTAAATGCGGACCAGGAGATGTGTGCCCAGCATGTGAAGAATAAAAAAATTTAAAAAACTTACTTAAAAAATAAAGCCTCCAAATCGGAGGCTTTTATATTTCTAAAAGATATTTATAATAAAACAAAATTGTTATGAGAAGATTTGATAAATCAAATAATATTAGAAAAGCTAATTTATTAGTTGAAGAAAGATACCTCATTTCTAAGGGGTTCTTAAAAGAAGAAGAAGCTACACCATCAAAAAGAAAGATAGTTGTATTAGTTGGTCCACCATCAGTTGGTAAATCTACTTGGACTAAAAGTAATTTTCCAAACGCTTATATTATTAATAGAGATGATATAGTTGATAAAGTTGCATCTAAGCATGGTTGGACTTATGATGATATGTTTGCCAGCCCACCAGCAGACGCTAAAGTTGGTGAAGAGGATGAGAAGTATGGTAAAGTAGTCGAATCACCAGAATGGATGAGTTGGGCCGATACTGTGTTTGATAAAGTATTTAAAGCCAATGGCGAAGTTCAAAATATATTCGGACAAAGAGTTAAGGATGCACACCCAAGTGGTCAAGATATCGTTGTTGATATGACTAACATGAATCCTGGTTCTAGAAAAGGTGCGCTTAAAGCCATTGAAGGTAATGAAGGCGAATATACAACTGTTGCTGTTGATTTTAAATTTGCTGGTGCAGAGGAAATCATTAAGAAGATGGCAGCCAAGAGAGCCGAGGCCGCAAAAAGAATGGGTAAATCTAAAACTATTCCACCACAAGCGTTTGATAGAATGTTTAAATCGTATCAAGCCCCTAGTAAAGCTGAAGGGTTTGATGAAATAATTAATGTTAATAATATTAATAATCTTAAAAAAGCTTTAGCTAAGGGTGATAAAATATGAGAAGATTCGATAAGAAATACAATATGCAAAAGGTTAACTTATTAGCCGAACAAAGATACTTACAATCAAAGAATGTAATTGGTGAATCATTAATTATTGAGAATTTTATTAACTCTTATAAGCTATTATTAGAATTAAAATTCCATGATAGTCCAGACGAAGATTTACCTGGTGGTAAAAGGACTATTATTTTTAATAAGGAAGATGAATATCCTTCACCAGAAGGGAATACTCATGGTTTATTAAGCCACGCTATTAAACATTATTTAGAATTCGAACCAGAACGTGTTAAAGGTTTATTAGATAAAGTAGCCAACGAGATTAGACAAGAAGCTGATGAACTATATATGGTTGATAAAAATGGTAATGTTGTATTAGATGGTGATAGAGCAAAAAAAGAAATTAACCATAATGTTATTTTAAATACATTAGACTCGATTCAAGATAAAGTTAAAAATGGTAAAAATTTACTTGATATTGAGAAAAGAATTCATAAATATACCGAAGAAATGGCTAAACAATATCAAGAACTAATAAAACAAAAAATGAATTCAGCTGTAGACATTGACACAGACCAAGAAGTTGCTGATGATGCTATAAGTAATAATAAAAATTTAAAGTTTAAAGGTAGTTATTCTGGTAAAGATTTTGACTATTACCTAGACCCAAAGGATAGTTCATTAGTAGCTTCAGATGGTGATTCAGTTTCCACCCTTTTTAGAATAGACAAAAAGGGAAATAGGTTAGATAAGATGTCTGGATATTTTAGTAGAGGTACTAAAATCTACAATGACAAGTTAAGGTCAGCATTAAATTTATCGGAATAATTGATTTATAATAAAATAAATTTAAACAATAAAATCCCCCTATGTGAGGAGGGATTTTATTTCTAATCTTCAAAGTGTTCAACAATCACATTAAATGCGTAAACACCACCACTGGCTAGTACTCCATCTAAGAATACTATCAAGTATAAGTTTTCAAGACCATAAATGGTAAAGGGGGTATCCATACCTTGCATTTGTAATAAGTAAGATAACCCAAATCCAACCCAGGTTGGCATACACATCATACATGTAAACAATTTGTATAAACTTTTATCACCAGTACCTAACTTAGATAATAAGTTTCTAAATGATTCAAATATAGAACCATATACTAAGATGTTACTAATCCCGTAACATGCTATAATAAAAATAAATAATTTAATCATATTGTTGTTTTTTATACAAAAATAGTATATAATGATGACATTGTCAATATTTATATTATATGAAATATTTCATAAGAAAGAGGTTATTAGAAGAGATTGGTCCAGGAGAACCAAGTAAGGCGGCTGGTGTATTAATTAAGTGTATTAAGACAAATAGAGTTTTACTATTACTTAGAGCTGAAGGTACACATTCAAACAAGTGGGCTATGGTTAGTGGCGGTATAGATGAAGGTGAAGAAGTTTTAAGTGGCCTTAAAAGAGAGATAGGTGAAGAGATGCAAATAAACGCTGATAATCCAGACACTAAAATAGATTTTACTTTTAAGAAAAAAATTGTTAATACAATTAAAAATTCAGAGTTTTATTATTACGAAGGATTTACTAATTCAGAATTTATACCTAAATTAGACCATGAGAACCATGATTACATTTGGTGTAGCAAAGAACAACTACCATCACCATTATATCCTGGCTTAAGCACTAAGATACAAAATATATGAGTAAGAAAAATTTAGAAGGTAAGATATCGTTAGAAGAGGTTCTACACAAATTCAACAAACAAAACGAAAAGTTTAAGAAAAATTTAGAAAAAGAAGAAGCATACGAAGATAGTATAGAAACTATGGACTCTATATTTAACGATATTAAAGCTACCAAAGAAAATACAACTAGAAATAAACTTAAATTTATTGACGAAGTTAAATCTGGACTTGGTGATAAGGTTAAAAAAAACCCAAACAAAATAAAAGTAATAAAGAAAAATTGGTATCAAAAGATATCAGAAACTATAAAAAATATTTTTACTAAGTTTTAATATGAATTACGAGGAGCTAATAGAAACTATTTCAGAAGTTATAAACAATAAAAAAATATATAAAGAAGGTTTAACACTACTTTATGAACTAGATGAAGAAAATCACGCCAAAATGGATGAGCACCTATTCTATAAATCAAAACCAGAGGGTAATTTTGAACATAGAGATATAATTGAACTTGAAATAGATGGTGTTATTATTAAATTTATTAAAAAAAGTTTGGAATATTAAAATCTTTTTTTTACATTTGTATCGAACGTTAAAAATAATCACATGAAAATTAATGTAAAAAGGGATATGAAATTAACAATACTAACCGCAATATTATTTAGTTTATTAGTAACTTCTTGTAAGAAAGAAGACTATATACCATATGAGCTTGTGGAAGAAAATAATCAAGATACAACACAATGGCAGAGTTCTTATTCTGACGGTGGGACAATAACCAATGGTACATATACTAATGACTTATTAGGTACTAAATGGGTTTTAACTAAATACGTCTCTGCTTTCGCTACAGAATACCCAAATGATACTATAGAATTTATTAGTGTTAACACATACGAATTAAATGGTTCTGGTGACAGGACGTATAATTTATCAAATATACCATCATCAACTAACTACGATTTAACATTAAATTATTTTTCACCCTTTGGTGGTAGTCACTACTCTGGAAATGTAGGTTATTACTTCGTTGACGATGGTGAGATAAATAACGTTGAGTTCACTAATATACAAAATACAAGCATGACAATTAGAGCTTGGTTTGAAAAAATTTAAAAAAAAACTTGACAATTAAAATAATCGTATTATATTTGTTTCGAATTTAAACTATAACTATTATTATGAGTAAATTAATTGATACTTTATTAACTAAAGATTCTCTAACAGAGAACGGTATGTCCACAAATTCTACAGCACTAAATTCATGCGTAGATTTATTTTTCAAAATTGGTGCATTAAGAGGCGCTGAAAAAAACATAAAAATTAGTTCATTCACTAAAGCTTTTGGTGAAGACCCATTAACGGCCATGAAGATTCTTTTTTGGGCAAGAGACGTAAGGGGTGGTGCTGGAGAGCGAAAAACTTTTAGAGAGATATTAAGGTATTTAGTTAAAAACAAAACTGAAGTTGTTAAAAACAACATGGCTTTAATTCCTGAATACGGTAGATGGGACGACATGTTATATCTAATTGGAACTAAATTAGAGAAAGAAGCCCTAGGTGAAATCGCGTGTGCCTTAGAAGGTAAAAATGGTCTTTGCGCCAAGTGGATGCCTAGAGGCAACACTAAAAACAGGGAAAAGAAAAGATGGGCTTCGGTCATCAGAAAATATTTAGGATTAACTCCTAAATCTTACAGAAAATTATTATCTGAATTATCTAATACTGTTGAACAGTTAATGTGTTCTAAAAAATTCAAAGACATTAACTATTCTCACGTACCATCAAAGGCTATGTCTGATTATATGAGAGCTTTTGAAAGGAACGATAGTGAGGGTTTTAATAAATACTTAGATTCACTTAAAAATGGGGATACTAAAATTAACTCTGGGGCTATATACCCATATGATGTAACTAAGAACTTACAACATGGTTCTTCAGTAGGTGCAGTTGAGCAATGGAAATCATTACCAAACTATATGGAGGGTTCTAAAGAAAGAGTTTTACCAGTTGTTGATGTTTCTGGTTCTATGACTGTTCCAGCTGGTAATAACCCAAACCTATCTTGCTTAGATGTTTCGGTTTCTCTAGGTTTATATATTTCAGAAAGAAATGAAGGACCTTTTAAAGACGCCTTTTTTACTTTCTCAAATTCGCCACAGCTACAATATTTGAAGGGGGACCTTTCAGATAGGTTCACACAATTAAGTATGGCTGAATGGGGTGGGTCAACGAATATTGAAGCTACATTTAAAACTCTTTTAGATGTATCGGTAAATAACAATGTTAGTGCTGAAGAAATGCCTACAATGATATTAATACTCTCAGATATGGAATTCAATCAAGCCACCAGTATGGGTTGGAGCCAAGCTGAATCAGGCTGGAACCCAACGGTACAAGAAATGATTGAAAAAATGTATGATAATGCTGGTTACAAAATGCCAAAGATTGTATATTGGAACATTCAATCAAGACGGGACAATGTGCCAGTTAAATTTGATAAACAAGGTACCGCATTAGTTAGTGGGTTTAGCCCCGCATTACTAACCGCTTTATTATCTGGAAATGAAATCACACCATACAGTATTATGAGTGATGTTATTAATTCAGAAAGATATGATAAAATAAAAATATAATTTAAAGAATGCATTCAGCAAACTCTTACTTAAACACAAATAGAGAAGAGAGGTTTAGTTGTTTCCTAGGTTTTTAAAACCACGATAAAAAAAATGACACCTTCACTACTGGGCTAGAAGTAAAAGCCCAAGCATTCTGATTTATTAAGGGGATTTGTAATTTTTTTTACAAATCCCTTTTTTAATATTTACACTTTCAGAAAAAATAAGTATCTTTAAAATATAAAAAAAAATAAACATTTGATATGAAAATTTTAATAAAATATATTAAAGAAGACCACTCGGAGTCAATAGTTTATCTGGTTGACCACAACGACAACCCAATCAAGGCAGATATCGTAAATAAAGATGAACAAAAGATATTAGTAAACGAATTACTATCCGAATATTTTACACCAGAAGATTGGGTAAATAATAAAAAAGATTTAACATCAAACGTGAGTGAGATAACTTATGATGAATATTTAAATCAAGAATGAACTTTATAACACAACACCCGATTAAAAAATCAGACTTAGGTTTTCATGGTAACCTATTTGGCGGTAAGTTACTAGCCTGGTTAGATGCAGCCGCAGCATCATTTGCTTGTGAGTTTTGTGACACACCAAGAATGGTTACTAAATCTATAGATAAATGCGTATTTAATAGACCAGCCAGAGAAGGCCAACTATTAAAAATATATGGTAAAGTTGAAAAGATAGGTACAACTAGTGTAGATTTAAAACTTGAAGCTAGAAGTCATAATGTTTACAATGGTAAACAAAACATTATATTAGGGACAAATATAACTTTTGTTAGGGTTGATGAACAGGGAGATGCAATACCTATATCAGAAAGAGTTAAGAATAAAATTAAAAAAAAGTAAATTATGGAAAAAGGATACCCACTATTAATTGTTTTTTATTTGGATAGAGAAATGATGACTAATCCAGATATTGTACAACCGTTTGCCAATTCGGTTAATGACGCATTAGCTCAAAGGGAAGCAAATGCAATGGCTTTCTTTCTACCAACTGATGGTGAGGAAAGAATTGAATGTATAAACCCAATACAGGTTACTAAAACAAATATGAAGAAAATAAATAAATTAGTTGAAGACCTCACAAATAACTTTGACATCGGAAAGGGTGCGGACAAAGGCAAGAGCGACCCATCTAATGATATTGAAATTAAAAATGATGGAAAGTAATAGTAGAGAGTGCGAATTACTATCGTTACTGTATAGGTCTGAAGAACTGTTATTGGAAATAATGGACGGATGTAAAGACAATCAGGATTATATGTACCTATCTATAATAATAAAAAATTTGGAAGACAAAATAAGTCAGCAACAAGATTTGATATGATAAATAAAAATAAATTAACAACACAGTTTTCAAAGAAAGATACGGTTAAAAGGCTTATCAAACAACGTAGATTAAGTTTTAATAAATTAAAATTAAGGGGTTAATATTAAGGTCTAGTGGATGTTCTTCTAATTTTAAGTATGTCCCAGCCAGTATTCTCTTTTATTATATCATACATTTTACCAGTCATAACTTTACTAGCTGTACCCATAAAAACCAAGCCATTTATTTTAGCTTTGGTTACTGATTTATTCAATTCATGATGTAATCTTTGAGCATCTTTTTTACACTTACAAATAACCATATCAAACTGTTTTTCATTATAAATAATTAATTTATTATGAACTACAATTATCTGTTTTGAATGATTAATTTCGGTTATATTTTTAAATAAACTATTTATTATTTCATGTATTGTTACTCTATCGTTTTTGGGGTCCCTACCATATAACCAAAACGTTTCTTCTAATTCATAATGCTGGTCATCTATTACAGTCCATATACCAAAAAGAGGTTTTTCGCTATAAGTCCTACCCATAGAATCCCTTCTAGTTCTAAATTTATCCCCATCTTCAGTATCTTTAACTATGTATAGTCTATACTTAACTGGCTTTATACCATCATAATTTATAAATTTCTTGGGGAACATAACAGATTTATTATCATCAATAATTTTGTGATAATTAATGAAAGAAGCTTCAATAGTTTTACATCTGTGTAGGGTCATTTTATAATCCCCGTTTTTTGTAAGTATTACCCTGTACATATTCAACAAATTTACTTATATTAATACAAAAATAAATAGATGCCCAAAAAAGATTACTATAAAATACTAGGTGTTAACAGAGATTCTGATGCCAAAACAATTAAAAAGGCATATAGAAAGTTATCTAAAAAATACCATCCAGATGTAAATCCAGATAACAAAGAAGCTGAGGAAAAATTTAAAGACGTTGCTTCAGCATATGAGGTCCTTTCTGATAAAACTAAAAAGAGTAATTATGATACCTTTGGTGATGAGAATGGGCGACCCAATAACTCATTTAATGATACAAACATGTCTGATATATTTAGTCAGTTTGGTTTTGGTGGGAGAGCAAATCCATTTACAAGACAAAGACAAACTAGGGGTAATGATTTGGCTTTAAATATAAAAATAAGTCTTGAGGATGTTCATAACGGACTGACTAAAAAATTCAAATATAGGAGGAACGCAAAGTGTGAACCATGTGACGGTGAAGGTGGAACAGAAAAATCAACTTGTCCAAATTGTAATGGTACTGGGTATCAAACATTCCAACAAAAAACCCCAATGGGTATTATGAGACAAATGGTTGATTGTAGTACGTGCGAATCAACTGGTGAGGTAAATAAAAAAATGTGTAACTCATGTTCTGGAAATGGAGTTAAAAATAAAGAAGAATATATAGAGGTTAAAATACCAAAAGGTGTTACAGATAATGATATTATATCATATAATGGTATGGGTCATTCTATAAAGGGTGGTTCTTCGGGTAGACTAATAGTTAAATTATTAATCACAAAAAATGAGCACTTTACTAGAAATGGTGATGATTTAAAATATAATTTAAAATTAAAATACCCACAATTGGTTTTAGGTGATAAGGTAGAAATACCAACAATAGACGGAACTAAAATAAGAGTTAAAATACCAAAGTTAAGTAATATTGGTGATAACTTAAGAATCGTTGGTAAAGGATTAAATAGCAAAAAGGGTGATAATGTAGTTGGTGACATGTTAATAAATTTAGATATTGAAATGCCTAAAAAACTAGAAGAAGGTGAAGAAGAACTAATAGATAAATTAAAAATAATTAATGAAAGAGTTGCTAAAGAATAAAATGAATGATATATTTGATGGAAATATTAACTATATGAGTGAAAATTCAGGTAAAGGTGGGGGATTAGGTTTAAGCACTATGGTGTTTATAGTATTCCTAATACTTAAATTATGTAAAGTAGGTATGGTTGCCAACTGGTCATGGTTGTGGGTAACATCCCCATTATGGATACCAATAATTGTTATGTTTGGTATAATAGTTATGGTACTGATACTTAGCTTTATAGTTAAAATTTTTGATTATTAAATAATATTATATTAACAATTAAATTAAATTTATGGCAAAGTACGAAGAACCATTTAAAGACACACAAGAAATTTTTGATGAAGTGATTAGAAATTCAGGCTTGGACAGGTATATCAACATTAAATTATTGGTAGATAATAAGCAAAAGAAAAAAGTTGCAAAACCATATAAGTCACCAAACTTATTAAAACATGAAACAAAAAATGATGTTTACATTATAATAAATGAATTGATTTTTGAACAACTAGAAACCTGGCAAAAATTAATGGTCGCTGAGGAAGCTATAGCTGGAATTAGTTTTGATACGGAAAAGGATAAACTAGAAATAAAAACTGGTGACATCTCAACTTTTTCAGGGCTATTAAAGAAGTATGGCTATGAAAGGTACGAAGTAGTTGAAGAGTCTGTCAAGACACTATATAATGTCGAAAGAGAAACAGCAGAGGTGTAATGACTAGAGAAGAAATTGCAGAATATAATGAAGAGGCGCTAATATGTGATGGCTTTGATGAAGCCATCATTGGTGTCGCTGAGAGAATAAATTTAGGTCCAGTAGCCGCATATAGCGTTGAAAAAATAATAGAAATACTAATGGAAAGAGACGGTATGACATATGAAGATGCTCACGAGCACTTTTCTTATAATATTATTGGGTCATGGATGGGCGAATACACACCCGTCTTTATTTACACAAATGAAGAATAAATATGAAAGAACAATTGTACAAATTATTAAGTAGTAAGGCATTATCAGAAAAAGAAGAAGCCTTAACCACATTGAAATTATTATCAGAATATCCAGCTGGTATTGGTGACCACTCTACTGGTGACTTTTATAATAATGCTGAAGAGGCTCTACAAAAATTAGTTGATGCTGATGATAAGTTAGAAACACTAGATAAATATAAAGATATTTTATTTAAAATTTAAGATTATGTTAGACTTTTATAGTGAATTTAAAAAATATGCTAAATTACATATGGGTGTTGATGAAATGAAATTTCGTGACTGGGAGAACCTACAATCAAATATGTATAATAATGTTCAAGTGGGTGGGTCATTAACACCTTACATATTGGAAGAAAGGGAAATGAGAGTAACTCAGATGGACATCTTTTCAAGACTAATGATGGATAGAATATTATGGGTGGCTGGCCCAGTAAACGACCAAATGAGCACTGTACTTCAAGCTCAATTAATGTTTTTAGATAACGTTGAGGAAAGAGACATTACGATGCATGTCGACTCACCAGGGGGGTCAGTTAAATCTGGATTAAGCATGGTAGATGTTATGAATTATGTTAAATCAGATATTGTAACCATAAATACTGGTATGGCGGCCTCCATGGGCTCAATATTGCTTGGTAACGGAACTAAAGGTAAAAGATTTTCACTGCCAAACTCAAAAGTTATGCTACACCAAGTTTCCGCTGGGGCACAAGGCCATGTTGAAGACATGAAAATTAGTATTGCGGAGGCTGACAAATATAATGATAAACTATTTGGCATGTTAGCTAGTTTTTGTGGTAAAACAAAGAAAAGAGTATTAGCTGATTGCAATAGAGATAATTGGCTTGATGCGAAAGAAGCTTTAGACTATGGCATCATTGATGGTATAGTTGAAAATAAATAAAGTAAAATCGGGTTGTTACTAATAACAAATGAATATAAAATTAAATTAATATGGAAACAATAATTTTAGTAACAGTCTTATCAACACTAGGTGTAGTTGCAATGCTTACGGCAATTGTGGTTATGGCTTTTAAGTTGAGAAATAAGGTTGATGTTAATAGTTTCGAAGAAGAAGTAAAAACTATTTATAATGAATCAAATATAAGATTCTCTGAATTAGAATCAAGACTCGATGATGAAATTCAACACATACATCGAGAACTTAATAATAATGTTGAAGAAGCGCATAGGCGTATAAATAATGAAAGTGAAGAAATTAGGAGACTAATTGATTCAAGGCTTGATAAATTAGACTCTAAATTTGTTGGCGGTATTAACCAATTACAGAATGAGTTAAACTTTAATCTAGCTAAAAATAAAATGGGTGAGGATATACTCACACCTATAGACTAATAAAACAACAACCCGATTTTAAATGAGGACCTCGAAAGATTTCCTCATTTTTTTTTTAACCACTTGACTTTAAGATAAAAGTTTATTATATTTGTGAATATTTAAAAACAAAAGATACGTTCTTTAACATATGGGGCAAAATGGTTATTGATTATTTATAGTCGTGATTAGTAAGCATGCAGTGTTAGATTGGAAACACTTTAATTACCTATCATTTTTCTTAGATGGAAACGAGTTTGACATCGATGAAAACTTCCTAGATACCGCTTCAGTAGAAGTTGGTACGGGAGAGGTTGCATTCGCCTAAGAGTAATGATGATGGTGGTAATCCACCAACCCTCTTTGATAGTAGAGTTTAAAAAATTATCCAGAAGATTAGTTATCAGTAAAACGAACTGTAATAAGGGAACTGTTAAACTTTGCTGGGATTAGAAACCAGATAAGCATGTAGAAAACTCTTTATGAGTAAGTAAGACTAGAGTTCGAATCTCTATTGCTCCACTAATACTCCTTTATTTTTATATCAAGGGGTTTACTAAAAAAATATATTACTTATATTTATAAAAGAATAAAAAAAATAAAAAAAATTTTATTATGTCAGTTATTACAGAAAACAGTACAGTGATGGTCCATTACACTGGTAAATTAAACGATGGATTTGTGTTTGATTCATCAAAAGCCGTTGAAGGTGATGATAGGTTTGTAGATAGAGAACCATTAAAAGTTGAGTTGGGTAAAGGGTTAGTTATACCTGGATTTGAAAAGGGTTTAATCGGAATGAAAGCTGGTGAAACTAAAACCGTTGCCATACCAACAAAAGAAGCTTACGGTGAAAAAAGAGAAGACATGCTTCAAGAAATACCTAAAGAAAACGCCCCAAAAGATGTTAAAGTGGGTGCTGGATTACAAGCGGATGGCCCAAACGGAAAAATGGTTGTTGTTGTATCTGAGGTTAAAGAAAAAACAGTTGTTATTGATGCAAATCACCCACTAGCTGGAAAAGATTTGAATTTTGAATTAGAGGTAGTTTCTATCGAGAAATAGATATATTAAATAACATTTAAGACATTAAAAAGCCCACAGTTGTGGGCTTTTTTATTATAAATATATATTTATTATAAAAATAAACACTATGAAAGAATTTATAAAAGATATATTTACCGAAGACAAAAATGAAGGTAAATATTCATCAAAAAAAACAGTTGGAATAATTGCTGCTATTTTAGGTTTTATTGGATTTATTGTTGACGGGTTTCACTTTTACGAAATTAGCGAAACTATGTTTGATTCAATATTAATTTTTTCGGGTACTATGTTAGGTGCCTCACTTGTTAAAAGTTTTAGTAAAAGCAGTAAATAAAAAACGAATGGGGCTCAATAAGCCCCATAGTTTTATTTATTAACGTTATTATTATTATTATTATTATT
>CETF01034065.1_pt1 | contig 16815 bp, 32 predicted proteins | sample 326991 | NCBI WGS metagenome assembly CETF01 (sample SAMEA2622331, study PRJEB7988) | marine metagenome | biome: marine biome (ENVO:00000447); feature: surface water layer (ENVO:00002042); material: "saline water (ENVO:00002010), including plankton (ENVO:xxxxxxxx)" | depth 5 m | reverse complement strand
AAACCAAAACAAAGATGAGTAAAGAAGAAAATACAGGTTGTTTTGAAACATGGTTAGGTATAGTAATCTTTTCCATAATAATGATATTAATAATGATGATAGAATAATATGACTGAAATATAGTTAATTATACACACCCTTATAAAAAGTTTATTATGAGTAAATTAGAATATATAATTTCTATTTTTTTCATTTTTTTACTACCAAAATGGTCACATCTACAAGGGTGTTCTCAATGTAAACTTCTGGCTGAACAGGGTAGTGAACTAGGTGAACGTTCATTTGGTAGCAATATTAATGTAGGTATCTTATTTTTAATGGTGATACCATATTTGATTATAATAATTATTTTTAGAGAACAAATAAAAAAATTTATAAAGTATAAGCTTAGTAAGTTAAAACAAAAATAATATATTTATAATGATAGTAAAATGACAGAAGAAGATTTAGATAGAATCATTCAAATGGCGTGGGAAGACCGAACTCCGTTTGAGGCCATAGAATTCCAATTTGGTCTAAAAGAAAATGATGTTAGAAAACTTATGAGGTCAAATTTAAAAGATAGTTCATTTAAACTTTGGAGAAAGAGAGTAAAGGGTAGAAAAACAAAACACAATAAAACTAGCGAATCCAAAAGATTTAAATCTAAAAATCAAAAACCATAAAATTACTTATTAGGCCCTTATAAACTTTGTTTTTTTATTTTTTACTTAATATTTATTAGTATGAGAAATAATGTTGTAAAAAGATTATTAAAGGAGAGTCTTCATATAGAGTCATTACTAACAGAGCTTAACGATGAATTAGATTTCTCATCATTTAAAATGAATGATGACCTACAACCAGATATTTGGGATTCTGAAGGCAACATTAAAGAGGACATAAGAACTAATCTAATTAAGATTGCTGATAATTATTGGGAATCTTTAGATTTAGGTTTTAAGTACAAAGATATAACACTTACTGGTTCTTTATCAAACTATAATTGGTCTAAGTATTCAGATGTTGACTTACACATTATATTCGATATTAACAAATTAGGTGATAACAAAGAAATGGTCAAGGACTTGTTGGATGTTAAAACAAGAAAATGGAATTCAGACCATGATATTACCATTAAGGGATTCGAAGTTGAATTATACCTACAACCAGAAGACCAACCACACCACTCAACAGGTGTTTATTCAATACTAAATGATGAGTGGGTCTCAAAACCCAAAAAAGAAGTTGTTTCATTAGACAAAGAAACAATTAGAAAGAAATACAAAGAGTTTGTTAAACAAGTAAACGACATAGAAAAAGATGTAGATAATCAAAGTGTTATTAACAGAATAGAAAAATTAAAAGATAAGATTAAAAAGATGAGGAAAGCTGGTCTTGAGACTGGCGGTGAATACAGCGTTGAAAATATTGTATTTAAATTACTTAGGAGAAATGATATAATGCAAAAGCTGGGTGATTTATCAAATGATGCGTTTGATGACGAATACACCATAGACGAAGAGTTACTAGAAGAAGGTAAGATAGCAAATTGGGTAATAGCTGGTTCATTAGCCTTAGCATCATTTGCACCTAAAAGTGCCATAGCTCAAAAGTATAATGATGGGGACCAAACCACAAAAGAAAAAATATTCAATAAATTAAAAGTTGCAAAAGATAATGGTAATGAAAAGGCGACTGATTTTTTTAAAAATGTTAAAGATAGATTTAATGATTTAAAAAATGTTAATCAAGAAGTTAATACAACAACATTTTCAATAGAAGAAATGGAACAGAGAGCAAAAGAAATGGGTGGCACACTAGGTATTGGCGAATCTACTGACATAAGTGTATCAATTAAAAAATCTTTAAGCGATGCTAAAAATAAAATAGGTCAAGGGGAGCAAATAAATGGTAGAATATATGATAGAAGCACTACAATGAAACCAGGAACTGACAAATACATAACATATACCATATTTAAATCTGAAATTATTAATGAAAGATAGAATAAAAATATTATTAAGGGAGTCTACTAAAAAAGATGAAATGCAATATCAAATTAGGTACATTGATGGACCAGTTTTTTACAAAAGGGTTAAAGGTGACGATTATTGGTCATTTATAACTTCGGAAGAATTTGTAAATAATGTTTGTGATGGCGAATTAATTAAGTGGGACAAAAAGTAAAAAAACTAAATATAATTATTAAATCATTAACATAATTTATATATTTGTATATTATGAAAAATAAAATTAAAGAAATACTAAGAGAAAGTTTTATGTTGGAATCTAGAATAAAGATGTCAATACCAATACCACAAGATATAATGGACATTAAAGATATATTTGTTAAAAATGGGTATAAATTATTTGTTGTTGGTGGTGCAGTAAGAGACGCTCTATTAGGTAAGACACCGAAAGACTATGATTTAGCGACAAATGCAATTCCAGATAAGGTTGAGGCTATGATGAAAAAATCTGGGTATAAGACACTTGAAACTGGTAAAGCTTTTGGTGTTATAAACGTATTTACAGACTCTGACGAATATGAAATTGCAACATTTAGAAAAGATATAGGTTCTGGTAGAAGACCAGATGATGTTGATTTTACAACAATCGACCAAGATGTGAAGAGAAGAGATTTAACAATAAATGCATTGTTTTATGACATAGACACTGGCGAGGTGGTTGACCTTGTCGGTGGGGTTGATGACCTTAAAAAAGGTATTGTAAAGACTGTTGGTTCAGCTGAAGAAAGATTCGGTGAAGACAGGCTTAGAATACTAAGGGCTATTAGGTTTGCTGGTAGGCTTGGAAGCGGTCTTGACCCAGACGTAGATGCGGCATTAACTAATGACAATAATTTAGACGGTGTATCTTCAGAAAGAATAAGGGACGAATTTATAAAGGGTATAAAAACGTCTAAAAGCGCTAAACATTTTTTAAACTTGATTAGTAAGTATAAATTATGGAGCGGAGTATTTCCTGGTTTAAATATAAGCAATAAGTTTATTGAAGAAAAAGACTATATATTAGTAATTTCAGAATTATTAATTGGTAATGACCTGGTTAACCTATCAAAAATATTAAACAAATTAAGCTACTCATCTAATGAAAATAAAGCAATTACATTTCTTGTTGCTTTCACTAAATTTGATGACGTAAATGAGGTTTATAAAATGAAAAAGTTATTTGATAAATCTGGGGTGAGTGATGAACAGTTAAGAAAGTTCAATTCAATCAATAATATATTACCAAACAACGTTGTTGATAAATTCATAAAGTTTAAATTAAGTGTAACTGGAAAAGATGTTCAAGATGAACTAGGAATTAAACCTGGGCCAGAAATGGGACAGGCAATTGAAAAAATGGAAATAAATAAATTTAAAAAGTTATTATAATCATTAAATAATTCCATTATGATTAATCATGTTAGGAGATTAGGTACAGAAAAAAAATCTGATGTAGATGAAGACTTTGATAAGTACTACGACATGTATAAAAATAAATCCGAAGAACAAGGTTATAGCGGTGAGATAAAAGTATTAAAAGAAAGAGGTAAAATTATTTTCTATGTTGAATTAGATTACTAATTTTTTTTTTTCATATAAAATTATATTTATAAATACATGAAAGACTTTATACGAAATAAATTATTGGAGGCTATTAAAACTAGGCATTGGAGATTAGACGCTTATCCAGAAAGGATAGAGCAAAGTACTTTCAAAACGCTAGATGATAAACACAAAAAAATAGTTGATGACAATATAAAAAAACTAGAGTCTTTAGAGTTCGGAAATGATAAAGATAAAATAGGTGTTTGGTTATATAAATCCCCAATTCAAATCAAACACCCACCGTTTAAAGAAAGAGATAAGGGTTATTTATTATTGGCAATAGTTAACGATAATGAAATGACAACGTTATATTGGAAACACAGAAAAGAGGGCGAATACGATATGGCAATAGATTTAGATAATTTAATTGAATTTAGTAAATCAAAGTTTTATGACCCAATAAAAAAACCAGTCACAATTAGAAATATAAAGGCTTGGAAAAGGTCACTAGAAGAACCAAAAAAAACTAAAGAATCATTTAAAAAATTAAAACTATCAAGCGGTGAAGTTGTTAAATACTACAAAAATTCTAATAAATTTGAAACAATTGGTGGTGAACCAATTGAAGTTGATGATATCTTTGATGAATTACCATATGAACTACAGGATAAGGTGATGGGATTGTTAGAACAAAACACAAATAACCTAAAATAAATTTGTTTAATTCAAATATTAACTATATATTTGTCTCATGACTAATATTAATAGAATCATTATAGTTTATATTAATTTAAATGATGGGGGTTATATGCCATCACTAAATTTATTTGATTATTACACCTTTTCAGACGATTACATATTCATCGGTGTAACCATAGACAATAAAAGCGTTAGAATAGACCTAGAAGACTGTAGACCTTTTAAAATATTTGACACAATAGAATTTTCACAGATGTCATTAGACACCACAAACAAAAATAAAATACTTAACTTTATTGGTTATAATCTAACTGTAGATGAGATATTAGACGTAATGAATGATATTGGGGAAGATAGCCCAAGATTAAATTACTTGGAAACAATGATATACTATAAAACTCATCAAAACGGCAAAAAAATTAAAGAGTACAACTTAAAAGTTAAACATTTTGATGATTTAATTAATAATTTTTCTCAGGATTTTTATTCTTATAAAAAGCTAGCAATCAATAAAGATTTTTCAGAAACTGAAATATTATTGGAAACATATTTAACTAAAGAAGAGATAAACAAAAAATTTAAAGATTATTTATTATGAAAGATAATATAAAAAAGATATTAAGAGAAGAAGCTACAGATAAACCAAAAAAAATTCTATATTCCGCAGTTGTTTTAGATGATTTCGAGAGTAAAAGATTATTGAATGAGTTTAAGGATTCAATACCCGAAGGTTGGAAAACAATTGCCCATCACATGACAATTGTTTTTGGCAAAGGCTTACCAGAAGATTTAGGGGGTGACTTAGGTAAAGAGGTTACACTAACAGTTAAATCATTAGGGGTATCAGATAAAGCTATTGCTGTTGGTGTTGAAGGCTATTATTCAAATAATGATAAACCACACATAACTTTAGCTGTTAATACTTCAAAAAATGGTAAACCATACGACAGTAACAATATAGAACATTGGAGGGGTGTCAAAGACTTTGCAATTAAAGGTATTGTTACAGAAATTACACCGTAATTCATTTATTAAATAAAAAAATTAAATTATGAAAATTAATAAAAGACATGACGAGTTAAGTCAAAAAATATTTAAAATGGGTAATGCTCTAGTAAATGAAGGTACTAAGAAAAAAGATTACATTATAACTAATATAGGTAATTTTATGGTTTTAGTTAGTGGATTGATGTATGAAGAAAACGACATACATTTATTTGGCGAACTATGCGCTATGTTCTCAGCAAAAAAAGTTTTAGATTCACAAAACGAAGACCTTATGGATAAATTTGAAAATATGACTGAGGGTGAAATAATAAACATGTATGAAAAGATTAGGTCTGATATTAATAATTTGGGTATAGACGACATTGACAATGAAGATTTTGATGAAGACTTTAACGAAGATGATTAAACTTTATTGGAGCAACATAAGTAATGCTTGGGACTCATACACACCAAAAAAACATTTATACGTTGATAAAGATTTATTCTGGATTGTTTTAAATGATAAATATAATTTCAATGATTGTTTATTAAATAAAGATTATGAATACACCTTTGATTTTTATGACAACGAAAAAATAATTTTAACAAGTGTCATAAATACAGAAAATAAAGTTAAGTTAAATAATTTGGACCTACACATGACCTCAATATCTATTGGTATTAACTAAAAAATATGAGTTATTAAGTTGATTAATAAAATTTTATTGACTATATTTGTAAAAAAAATAAATTATGTATAAATTTCAAGGAACAGTTAAAGAAATTATGAAGACTCAGACATGGGATTCTGGATTTAAAAAAAGAGAAATAATCATTACATCCACTGATGATAAGTACCCACAAGATGTTAAATTTGAATTTTTAAAAGATTCAGCATTAATTTTGGATAATGTTAATATTGGTGATGAGGTTATCATTAATTTCAACATAAGGGGTAATGAATATAATGGGAAATATTATGTAAACCTAAATGGTCAAAGCATAGATGGTGTTTCAGCCATTAAAGAATTAGAAACTTCAACATCTAATGATGACGTTGATGAAGATATACCATTTTAAAAAGTAAAATATGTCAGATAGATTGATAGCAGATAAAGTTTTTAGACTTAAAAAAGGCGAAAATTTAAAATTAGAAGGGATTCCACAAGTAATGGAGTTCAATAACGGTGAAGAATTTCATATAGTGGCTGGTGTTTTATATATGAAGGGCTTTCCATTACCAGGTGGGTTTCAAAGACCATTAATTGAATGGATATTAAATAATCCTAAAAAATTTATTGATGATACAAGAATATTTTAATATATAAATGAATCATTCATTTCATTTAATAGTTTAATATTATTATCTATTCTTTCACATTCTTTTAAGAAATTTATGACAATATTGTCAGGTAACTCAAACCACTCTTTACCACCATCAGTTGAGTAAGGTTTATATCCTCGGTGTAATACTCCCTCAATCTTTCTGTAGTTCTCAGATTTATACGTCTTTAATAATACCAACTCACCAGAAGAACCAGTTTGTAATGACTTAAGCCTATCTTCTGGTGAATTTTTTGTGATACCAACTTTATATTTTTCTGGTTCTGACGACCAATCAGTTATTAAGTACACAACTCCTTTAGACATACTTAAATATAGCGATTTATTTACATTAGTAAATAAAAATTTTGTTTTTGTTATTTTTTTTTGTATATTTGAATTATAGAAATTAATTAAATATTTATAGATATGACGATAATGGGAACAACACTTATTTTTATAGCATTAGTTTTAATCACTAGAATTATAGAATACCTAATATTTATTAAAAGAGTTAATAGTATTTGCAAAACTTATGATTGGAAATATATTGATGAACATGGTTATCCAGTTTTAGATGTTTTAAAGGATGAGCACTATTATTTAAAATGTAAGTGGTCAGCTTACAACTTTCTATTCATGGATGGGCCAAGCCCATTAAGTATGATTTTTAATTTTAAAAAGTTAAGTATTGAATCTCAATATAATAAAAAGTCAGTTAAGAAGCTAAAAACTTATGAAATTATCTGAGATATATGAAGAAATGTTAATTAGGGATGCCTGGAACAAACTAGAAGAAGCCCTAAATGAAACAGTATTATTAGAAGAAAGTAACGCAAAGTTAAGTGCATTATTGAAAGAATCAAATGGTGCAATATTTGAAAATTTTAACATAAGCCCAGATAACAAAAAATATTTTGTCGCTGGGTCAGCTAGACTTTATTTATATCCAGGTTTAGTTGAATTTATAAATGATGTTACCGATGAAATGGATGGGACATCTGGACCAGTAGGGCCAAAAACACCTACAGAACCTGGGGATTTAGATATTGTTATACCAAGCGATGAAGACTGGGAAGTACTGAAGAAAAACATGTCTGGAAAAGTAGACATGGAAAAATTTGATAAGAACTATAGAAACAGAATATTTAGACCAAATGAATTAGGTTTAACAAATATGGATATAGAATCATTTGATGCTTGGGCACCAAGTAGGGCTGGTGGTGAATACTCAGATACCAAAGTCGATAGTACTAAGAATATATTAAATAGGGCAACTAAATTTAATGGTTATTATTTTATGAATATGTATGATGTCATAAATTATAAATTCCAAATGGGTAGAGCTAAAGACTTAAAAATAGCTGAATTAATAAATAATTACATAAAAAGGCGAGAAAATAGGTCAAAAGAAGATTTATTTAAAATAATTTCTAGAATTATTAGAATGAGATATAACCCAACAACCAGTAAATAGATTTGAAAACCACAATAAAAACATTACTAAGTGAGGCCTTATTAATTAAATCATTTGAGACTGATTTAAATGAAGTTTTGATTATATTTGAGTCTGAAGAGCCAGTCACATTTGAGTGGGACATAGCCAAGGAAAGACTGGATAAAGCAACTCAGAATATAAGAACCAGTCAACAGGCTGAATTATTTTTAAAAACTTTAATAGATAAAGTTAAAAATTTACCTAAACAAATTAAAATGAGATTAATAAGATATAGTGTTGTCAGTTTATTGGCCTTATTATCAATAACTGGAATATCTAAAGCAATAAACAATGTCGAACCAGAAATAAAGTCTGAAATATTAACTATTGTAAAAAAACACGAAAAAGAGCCTGAAGTAAAAATAGAAGAACCAAAAACACCAACCAAGTCATCTGACAGCTTAATTAATTTTATAAAGCACGAGGAGGGTGATATAATTAAAAAAGGTGAACCAGTATTAAAACCATATAAACTTGGGGACGGAATGATAACTGTTGGTTGGGGCCATGCTGAGAAGATAAGAAAATCAAAATATGCGGTTGGCGAAATAATAGATAGAGAAGAAGCTGAAAAATTGTTATCAATTGATTTAAAAAAAGCCGAATCAAATATAAATGACATTCTGTCTGGCTGGAGTGACAATGGAATCGAATACAATATTAATCAAGAAATGTATGATGCTATGGTTTCAATGACATTTAATATGGGTAGAAGTGGATTTAGAAGGTCCCGATTTATACAGTTAGTGAAAAAAGGAAAGTACGAAAAAGCCAAAGAAGAAATAATGAACATTAGTAAAAGATTATTTAATAAGTACCCAGGCCTTAAGAACAGGAGGGAAAAAGAATCAAATTTGTTTGCTATAGGATTAAAAAAACTAAATGATGAAAGAATCAATTCGTAAAATATTAAAAGAAACGCTAATAGAGTCTTATTACGATAGAGATAAACTATATAGTAAATCTTATATAGATAGCGTAATGAAAAGAGCACCTAAGAACCTAAAAATGTATTTTAAAAACCTTGAAGAGTTTGATTGTATAGACAAAAATAATCAACCACACACATGTGTTAAAATACCAGAGGTTATACACACATTTATAATTGGTAAATATTGATTTTATATTTAATTTAATTATCTTTTATTAAATGAAAAAAACTAATTTAAATTTAAAAGATATTTTAAAATCAATACCAATTATTATTGGCACTATAATTATATTTGCTATTTGGTCTCCAATTGTTATTTATAAATCTTTTAAAAATTCATCAAGAAATTAAAACTATTAAAATATAATTCTTATTATATTTATTATTATAGAATAAAATATTATAAAATAAAATAAATATGAATTTAAATAAGTTAAAACCTAGTTTTGGTAGAATTTTTGATTTGATGTCAATTATTTTAATGTTGTTTTTTTGTGTTAAATACCCAGGGTGGGTAATAGACGGCTATCTAGACACTATGTATTTAAAAATTGCAGTATTCGTTGCGGCATATGGTGGTTTAATAGCTAACATTGTGTGGTTATATAAAGATATTAAGAATAAAGGTTGGTAGTGATTTAATCAATAGTGATATTTATGTGTATGGGGGATTAGCTCAGCTGGCTAGAGCACTTGCCTTGCACGCAAGAGGTCATCGGTTCGACTCCGATATCCTCCACAATATATAAAAAAAATGGAAAAAATAAAATGGTCTGGGTATGAATGGCTAACTAGAGAAAGGTGGGGCGAAGTACACCCCATAAAACCAGAAGCGTGGTATGACCCAACAGCAATAGAACTAAAATACTGCCCTCTATTAGAGTGTGAACAGCTAATACTAAAAACACATAAAAACCCAAAATATTTTGAAAGCATAGATACTGAAGTACCAATAGGTGTTGGCTTAATATCTTGCACTGAAAAACTAAGTTACGGACATTATGAGATAGAAGCTAAGCTGCCCTCTGGACCAAACTTATGGCCAGCATTCTGGACTTGGGCTTTTGAAAGTTGGCCCCCAGAAATTGATATAATTGAGGGCTACTCAAACAATAAGGGTAGTTACTTCAATTGGAATATTGATGCGATTAAAGGTAATTTTTGGAAAGTTCAAACCAACATACACCTGGGTAAAACCCCTGAAAATTATTCTATAGGTGCAAAAAATCACTGGCTTGGGTGGAAAAGCCCAGACAAAATTTTTAATAGGTATTCAATGCTTTGGAAAAAAGAAGAAATATCGATATTTTTTAATGATAATTTAGTTAGGAAAATAACTGATAAAAAAATAATGGATGAAATATCCAAAAACAAAATGAATGTTATTATCAATAATATGGTAAGGCCAGGCGTGAATAAAGAAACCCCCCCAGATTCAGAATTTATAGTTAATTATTTCAAATATAAACCATTGGACCCATAGCTCAGCTGGATAGAGCATCTGCCTTCTAAGCAGACGGTCCCAGGTTCGAATCCTGGTGGGTTCACCAAAAAAATAGCCCGTATTTATATGGACGGGACAATAAACACGCTCGGGTGGTGAAATAGGTAGACACGCAAGACTTAAAATCTTGTTCCCATTGTGGGAGTGCGGGTTCGATTCCCGCCCCGAGTACTAAAAGTTATAGGATATATTCTGTAGTTATAACCAATAAAAAAATCTATTGGTCTAAATTTATGAATTTTTTTTTAATTATAGTTTGATAATTTATATTTATATTATATAACAATTTAACTATTAAAATTAAAAAAAAATGGAAACTAATGAAGCTATTAAAAAATTAAATTCATTAATTAAAGAACTAAAAGACGGATATTTTAAAAAACTTAACAATACCGCGAATGAATTATTAGCCCAATTACAATCAAACAATAAAGAAGGCATTAATAAAATAAGAGAAATCACAAAGTTAGGGATTGAAGAATTCCAGAAAGAATTGGAAAAAATTTCAAATTCGTTGGAAGAAAAAATGAAAAAAGAAAGTGATGAACTAGATGAAGATATAGCAGAGGTGTCTAAAGAATCGGAAGAAGATATAAGAAAAGGTTTTTCTAGTATTTTTGAAAGAATCTATAAAAAGTTTGTAAATTTATTATCAAAAGATAAATCATAATATCTTTGAATAAATTTAATTTAAAGTGGGTGATTATGTCACCCATTTTTTTTTTTATTTTAGTTGTTAAAGTAAAATAAAAATAATATATTTGTGTAGTTAATGTTTATTATTAATTGTTATAAGTTAAATTAAAGCATGAACGTGTAAAAACCATGATATCGTACCATATCAAAAGTGGCTATGGTACCGCCACAGTGAGTTATATGGTTCTCACACTTGGCCCGTTCGTCTAGGGGTTAGGACGCCAGGTTTTCATCCTGGAAACAGGGGTTCGATTCCCCTACGGGCTACTGAGTAGGTTTTCGGTGTAAAGCTATTTATAGTACCTAATCAAAATCCAGCCATTGCTCACTGATGGACTGGGCTAATGTGAGAAAAAACCGAAAATTGTCCTATGGTGTAACTGGCAACACGTCTGTTTTTGGTACAGAAGAGTCGAGGTTCGAGCCCTTGTGGGACAACTAAATAAATTAATGACCAACTAAATTAAAAATATAAACATTTAATAAATAAGTGATATTTATTATTATATAAAAATTAATAAAAATTGATACGCTAAACTATGAGAATATTTTTAAACATATTAAAATCTACAGTAAAATATATGAAGAGTAAATTCTTATTAATATACGGGTTTAAAATACCTGAAATAATTAAAGATAAGAAAAAAGAGTCCGAACCAATTATAGAACCTAAAGAAAGATTTGTAAATATTGAGGTTGAAAAATTGATAGATAGATTAAATAGTTTTAAACCAGTAGAAGAGACATCTAAAAACCCTCACGAGAAAGAGCTGGGTGAGCCAGACCTAATACAGAAGTTTGAAGAGGATGGATATTCTTATGAAAAATCAATATGGTATGTTGATGGCGGCACAGTAGTTAAAGTAAGGGTTATATCTACACCATATGACTCTGAAGACCCAGACGAGTTAGATAGATTAAACTTAGAACAAAAACTTAAAATGGCCATAAATGACGAAAGATACGAAGAAGCCGCACTAATTAGGGATGAACTTAATGAATTAAACGAATCTATTAGCGGCAAAACAAGTGACACATAATCGATAAATCCGAATATAATTTAATTTTTAGATATCTATTAGATTTATTTGATATTTTTATCATTTCATAAATATTTATAAAATATATGATGATAAAAAAACTACTAAGTGAATCACTAATAAGCGTTTATAATAATCATAAAATAAACGAAGGCCCAGAAGACCATCCAGAGGCTAGGGCAAAGTGTGTAACGCCAGAATCTCTCGCCAAAGATATGAATAGGGAGTTAGATAGAATAAATACCATGGCTAAAGATAGGGTTAGTCGGGGCGTTAAAGATGTAATTTATCATAAGAAGCAAATACAAGCCGTAATAAATAAAGAAGGTGGCTTGGATGTTGAAAAGTTTAAAAACCTAATAACCAAATTACCTAAAGTTATCTTTGACAAAAACCCAAAAATGGAAAAAAGTGATAAGGGTAAATCGCAGTTTACTGTAAATACTGGTTTACCAGCAATATCTGGAATTGTTTACGATAAATCAGATGGTGAATTTAAACATATAAACACATGTCCAGGTGCTGGTTCTTGTCAACTAGTCTGCTACGCTAGAAAAGGGTTTTACGGCATGAACGATGGTAAAATATTGAAATTAATTAGAAGACTTAATTTACTGTGGAATGACCCAGAAGAGTATTACCACATGATAATGGATGAATTAGAACCAATAGCGGTTAAGTTAAAAAGGCAAGGTAGACGAAGCGGTGAAGTAGACCAGTTAGTGATTAGATGGAATGACGCTGGAGATTTTTTTAGTGAAACATATTTCAACATAGCAAAAAAAGTCACAGAAGACCTACTTAGCGATGGTTATGATGTGAAATCTTATGCGTATACAAAACAGGCTAAATTTGTTAATTTAGCTGGGGATAAATTTATAATGAATTTTTCAAAAGGTTCAGCACCAAAGCAACTTAAACAAGTTGATTTAGAAAAAGTAAAATATTCAGACATAGTCCCTAAAGACCTATTCAAGCAAGTTTTTAATTGGAAAGGACCACACGCAGTAAAAGATAAAGATGGATTACCCACATTTGTTGATGGTGGTAAGGAAAAGTTAAAACAAATAATCAGTAAAGAATATAATGTGCCATTAAAAAGACTTAAGTACCAATTCGAATTACCAAACGAAGAGGGGAATAAATTCCAATATGATGTAATCGTATTACCAACTGGTGATAGCGATATAGGCGCTCAAAGGAATGATGTTCAAAAAACATTTTTATTAGTCCATTAATAAATATTTATTTTTTATATAGATTAGTTATATTTGAGTTATGAAAAACAAATTAATGATAGATGTCGATACCGATAGGGATGAGACACCAGTAATGATTAGCAAACCAGAAGAGTTTGATATTGAAGCCGCAGCTTCCGATAAAGATAAATTAAAAAAAATGATACTAGATGATATGGTTACAGTTTGTAACGGGTTAGGTATTTTAATAAAAGTTGGTGAAGATAATAACTATTTTTCTGGCGAAGAAACGGCCAAGATGTGTGTTAAATATTTGGAAGATAATTTCATAAACAGGGTAAAAACAAATGGAGTTGAATGAGTTTTATAACCATAGTAATATTATCTTTTTTACCAGCATTAGTTTATTCTGGTTTAATTTATATTAGTGTACCCTATAAGATAATAAATCTAAAAAAATCCCTATACTACCTAATATGTGGTTTTATGTCGGTAGGGATATTACTCGTCATTTATGAAACTTTCCCATGGATAGAAACCATGGGTCAAAAATTATTCAATCCAATACTTAATACACTAGCGTATTTACACTTCAAATTCTTTATTTCAATTGCGCTATTAGAAGAGCTATCTAAGCTTTTAGCGTTCTTAATATTAGAAAAAAACAGTAATAGAAAAAACAAAATAAAAGCACACCCAATAGCAACCATGTTTTATGTGTCAATGGTATCTTTGGGATTTGCAATACTAGAGAACATTAAGTATGGTATGAACTCATATGAGCCTGGATATGTAATAGCCCTTCGCTCAGTTACCGCTGTTGTTGGCCATTTAGTTTTTGGGTTATTCATGGGTTACTGGATTAGCTTTGGTAGATTAAAAACAAGACTTAAAAATCGCTCGATATTAGATATACATTTATCTAAAGACACTTTATTAAAAACCAGAGTTTTTACTATAATTGGATTACTTAGCGCAACAATATTACACGGAATATATGATTTACATATAGCCATAAATGATGCTGGCGCATTAACCACACTATATATGCTATTATTAGTATCTATATTAGGCGCTGTTTGGTGTATCAGGAACTTATTTAGATTGAAAATAAAGGAAACAAAATTATTAAAATAAAAAGTGAGTGAAATACCAATATATCCCTTCGATTTAGAAGATTTAGACAAATATTCCATAGAAACTAATGATGTTTTTTTTAGGCGTTCAGTTGAAATGATTGAAGTGGGCTTCAATAAGAATATGAAAAATATAACATTATTTCGAATTTTAGATGGTGATTCTGAATTATACATAAATTTACATTATGAAATGTGGGAAGACACCCTGGTTGATTCAATACAACATTTTGAGTATATAGAAGATTATGAAATGTGTATTAGGGCAAAAGAGATATTAGAAATAATTATAGCATAGTCACAGAAAATAATAATTAAAAACTCCAATATTAACGCAAGTATTTACTTATTAAAAAAAATGAATTATAATTAACACTTAAGTGAGTTATACCACTATAATATAACTATCTAATTTATTTGTATATTTATATTAAAAGCTCTTATTTTTTATGGTTAATAGAAAAATAAAAAAAAGTAAAAAAAGTGTTAATAAATTAAAGGGTAAAACTAAATTAGTTAAAGCAAAGACAAAAAAGAGAGTTAAAAAAGGTTTAAAAAAAAATAATAGAGAATACATTAAAGTCAGTGAAAATTCTAAATCAAGTAAGTTTGTTGAAATGGGTAATAAAGTCCAAAAGGGAGAGGTTAAGTGGTCTTACTATTCAGTTGATGGTAATGTTGGTTACCACTATTATTTAAAGTTAACATAATATGAAGTTAATAGAAAAAATAAATAAAGATTTCACCGATGCCTATAAGGCTAAAGATATGGTTAAGAAAAATTTTTTAGGTGTAATAAGGACAGAAGTAACAAAAGAAAGTAAAACCCCAGAAGATTCATACATAGTTAGCAAGTTAAAATCAATGATTAAAAATGCCGAATCAACTAACTCATTAAGTAGTGAGGAATTACTAATACTTGACGATTATTTACCCACACAAATAAGTGAAGATGCATTGACCGACAAAATAAAAGGTTTAATTGTTAAAGAATCTTTAACTAGCGTTAGAGACATGGGTAAAGTTATGGCTCATTTAAAATCAAATTTTGATGGTCAATATGATGGTAAGCTAGCCTCAACAATAACAAAAAACCTACTACAATAGAAATAAATAAAATGAGCAAAGAAATTGTATTTAAAAATTTAGAAGAATTATATAATAATAAAAAAGCCAGAAATTTCTTTAATCACCTAATTAGGTCTTATTTTCCAAGCGAAAATGTTGAACCTGTTTTTGTTAAAGCAGATAAAGATTTTAACTGTGTTATAACAAAACTTAAATTATCTTCAGTAAATCAGATTATAGACGGATTTGATAACAAAGAACTTAAAGATGAGTTATTTTCATACATACACAACATGTTAAAATCAAAGGTAGAACCTAATGATAAATTAATTGAGTTTATAGGTGAAAAACAAATAGCAGTTCAAGGAGAAAACACAACCACATTTATGTCAGCTGGGGTTTATATATTATTTGAATCATGGGTTGTTAGTAAGTTAAAATCTGGGGACAAACATATTGGCTGGTTACTAAAAGATTATAAAAAAGAAAACTTAGTTAAAAATAAAAAAACTAAAAGTAAAAATAAGATGGAAAGTAAAAAGATTACAAAACCTAAAAAAGAAAACTACGGAGGTAGAGCAACATTTTCAATGGGTGACTTACAAGGCTTGAAAGACCTAAAGAAAAAGCTTAGTAAAGGTAAGTAAAAGATTAACTAATCAACTTGCATTTTATTAAATTTAATATTATATTTGCATACAAAATGTATAATTATTAACTAAATAATATGCGAAGACGAAAACAACTACTAAAACAATATTTAAGATTTAAAAATCATATTTCATATGTTGAAAAGTCAACAGTTGAACTTAGGAGTAAAATATGTGTCGAGGCTTGCCTTAATGGCCAAGTTGATGAAACAAAAAGGGCGTTATACCTAAAGTATAATCAATATTTGGTTGAGTTGAGGAATAAAAAATAAAAAAAAAATGATTATAATTTTATTTAAATTATTGGCAAAATTAAATAAAATTTTCATTCCAAGCCTGACTAGAATGGGCGCTGATGTTAATAATTTAAAATCGTGGCAGATGTTGTTGTTAGGTTACAGATATTGGGTCACTAAAAATTCATATAAATAGGTAATTATGATAAGTAAAAAAGTTTTCTTAATAGATATAGACGGAACCATTTGTGATGACATAAAAAATGAGGAGTGTCACTTATATCCTTCCGCAAAACCAATAGATGGCTC
>CETF01110012.1_pt1 | contig 16899 bp, 17 predicted proteins | sample 326991 | NCBI WGS metagenome assembly CETF01 (sample SAMEA2622331, study PRJEB7988) | marine metagenome | biome: marine biome (ENVO:00000447); feature: surface water layer (ENVO:00002042); material: "saline water (ENVO:00002010), including plankton (ENVO:xxxxxxxx)" | depth 5 m | reverse complement strand
AATGATCCTGAAATGTCTAAATACCTAAAGGTGCGCTAATGAGTTTATTAAATAAAGTGTCAATGTTTACTTTGCCCGTTTTATTGGCTTCTTGTGCGTCTATTACTGCACCTGAGAAAGTTGCACACAAGAACGCTAATTATGAGTTGTACGCAAAACATGCGTTAGCTTATCAAGAGTTGACTCCAAACGTTTATAACTTCAAAACTTACTATGTTCCTAAGTTAGAGCAAGCAGATTTGAAAATGCCAGATTGGGTTAATTCTTCTGTTGGGCGTAGGCTGGGTGACAAAGTTGAACTTGGCTTGTTACTTAACTTGGTATTGGGTTCTAAGCGCCTTAATGTTGAGTATAGAGAAGGTGTTGATAAATCACTTTTAGTTAATATCAATAGCCATACATCAACAATCAAAGATCTTCTAAATGCTATTCAAGCATCGTCAGGATATAAGCTAGATGTTCGAGAAAGTGGTCTTGTTGTTCATAAGTTCATGACAAAGATTTTTCCTGTCCGCACTCCTGTCGGCCTTTATGAATTTGCAATAGGGAAACGCAAAGAGGGTAAGTTAGATACTGATAGTGATGATTTTGCACAATCTGAAGCCCTTACTGAAACGGGTGATGAGTTCGCTGTATTGAGTGGTGAGTTTGACCCGTTGAATGACTATTTAAAAGGTGTTGAGAGTATTCTTAGTTGTAAATCAAACGAAGAACTTAACCGAATAAAATCTAGTCAATCAGATTCAACTATTACTAGTACGGGTGATGATTCAGAGCAGTCAAAATTACTTCTAAATTCAATTAATCAGTGTGAATCAGGCGCATCAGCAAAAATTATAAAGAGTGATAGTTCTATTTTTGTAAAAGCGCTACCAAGCCAAATGTTAGAAGTTGAAAAGTTTATAGCTGAAAAAACTGAGCGTGAATTGAGGCAAGTACGCATTAATTTAACGTTAGTTGCTATAGAAAAGAACAAAGACACTGCATTGAACTTTGATGCAGACATTATTGATAAAACGTTAGCGGGTATTAATAAGTTGTCTCTTGAAACAATTTCAAAATCGTCCACTGCAATTATTGGTGGGTTAGGCGAGCGTGGAAGTGTTGCTGTTAATCATGTAAATGGAACAAGCCTTGTTTTACAAAATCTTGCAAAGCAGGGGTCTATTTTAGATAAAACGTTTATGACGGCTGTTACATCGAATAACCGTATTGGTAAGTTTACTGATGCGAGCAAAGTTAGCTTGATTACAGATAGGCCAGTTAATCAAACTACTAATGTCGGTACTCAATCAGGCGTTGAACAGAAAGTTGTTAATTCAGGCCGAGTGTTTTATATGCTGCCGAATATTGGTGAAAGCGATGTTGTTCTGTCTGTATCTACTTCTTTATCTAGTCTGAAAGATATTGTTCAAAAAGGTGATCCAGGCTCAGAAGTAGAGAGCCCAGAAATTAGTGATCGCGAAATTAATACAACCATACGTTTAGAGCCTAATAAACCTAAAATAATCGGCGGCTTTAGCATTGATGAAAGTCAGTCGTTGTTTAGTCACACAGGTTTAACTGGTTTGGGGCGTAGTAGCCGTGACAGAGAAGTTCATGTTGTGATGGTTGCTGAAGCTATGATGGAGTGATCACATGGCTATTTCAAAAATGACCGTATTGATAGGAGGGGGTTTTACAAAGTCTGACAGTATTCAATTTGTCATTGACTCAATCCCTTTTGTCTCGTTAGTGCTTTTTGACGATACAAAACTTCAGTTACTCGATACTTCCATATTACCCGCTGTGGAGTATTCACCGCGATTGTCTGAATCAGCTCTCAGTGAGTTTTTAAACAAAAATATCTCTGTTTATAAGCAATTTATTTCAAGTTTAAACACTGAGTGCTTACCTAATTTTGAGAGGTTCTGGTAATGCATTCTGGTTCAATTTTACAAGTACAAAACCTAAACAAAGATATTGCTGGCTTACGGAAAGACTCTTTTAATTTTGGTTTGCTTGTTGAAAATTACATTGTTGCTTCTAAATCAGACAGTGCCGTTTATACGGCTTCTGCTATTGAGGCATGTACTGAATTTAAGTCATGTGTCGTTATATTTCAGTCCCCACAATTTGATAATAGCGAAGATGATTATTTCTATTTGCTTATAAAGCATAACAACGAGTTTATATACGAATACTTCGGTGCATTGTCTGATTTGAATGTTGCAGCATTAAAAGGAGCATTTGAAACAATTTTGCGTGATAAGAAGCAGATTCATGTTCTTAGCAATTTTGATAAAGAAGAGCATGAGGATTGTTTTAGTATTGGCGCTTTTGAGCTGCCTAAGAATAGTAAGTTTAAGTCAGTTGATTTAGAGCTAACTTCGTTAGTGAATTTGAAATCATTAAGAGTTAGTTCACGTTATCTGAATTTGAAATACTTTGTAGGTATTTTAATTTTGAGCGCAATAGCATTTTTCGCTTTATATGAAAAGGAACAGTCTAAGCCAGTTAATACAGTTCCCAAAATTGTAAAAAAAGAAGTTTCTTATAAAGCGCTCCAACAGTTTTATACAAAAAACTCAGTTGAATCTTACAGTCAGTTGATTGCACTTTATCGGCAAATAAACAAGGTCAATTTGGTTAGTGGCTGGTCTGTAATTGGGGCATATCTTACCCGTGATGAAAAAAGCGGCGAGTTAATAGAGATATTAGAGCTTGACAGCAGCTATGGTGAAATGAAAGCAATCCAACCTTTCATTACTGAAAATGGCTACAGTGTTGATATTCAAAACAACAAAGCCATTCTCTCTAGAATAATAAAGAAAAATTCTGTTTATGTTAACTACGCTCGTTTTCACGTTGGTAGTTATCAAAAATGGTTATCTAGTAACTTTTCTTATTTTTTTGATGATGTGGATATCAAATCAAGGGATTTAAAAGTTGAAACATCTGAAAGTAATGTCGTTTTCAAGGAAAACACAATAACAATTCCTGCTCTGTACTTTGACGACATAGTTTCAATTGCAGGAGCGCTTCGAGGTTCACCTTACTCACTTGAAGAAGTTAAGTTCATTAAATCGAACACTTCTAATTCATTTATTTTTACATTAACACTTGTTATAGCTGGAGTTACCGATGGCAAATAAACTCACTAAAAAGAAAATTATTCCTCTGTTCATTTTTGTTGCTATTGCTTCAGTGGGCGTAGGTTCTTTCATCCATTTTAATGAAAATGAAGTGGATAACAGTAAGCTTGAAAGGCTAATGCAATCAAGCCAAGTTGCTACTGACGTTACTGTCAGTATTGACCGAGAACCAGCTAAAAAAGTAAATGTAACAAGCTCAAAACCAAAAGATATCGCATCTGAAGATGATATTCGCTTTGTTGTTAGTCGTGATTTTAATGCTGTTGCTGCTTGTGCAAGCATGTTAACAAACAGTTTAAATAAAGAAGTTCAAGCTCAATGGCTACAGCAACGACTTAATGTTAACGCTCAAAGAGAGCGAACTAGACTTGCTAATTTAAATTTAGAAGAGCAAGAAGCGTCATTTAAAGCTCTACAGCTCCAAAAGAAAGAAGAAGCATTGCATAACGCTAAAGTAGATAGTTTCAATTTTGGTAGTTTTTTAAAGGGTGAGTCAGGTTCAGAGCAATTACCAATTCCAACAAGTGTTAAATGGCCTGTCATTATTTTACAAAGTATTTCTGAATCTCAAAAAGCGACTTTCTCAATTGACGGACAATTATTTATAGACCGTCAAGAAGGTGACTATTTCGAATCATATCAATTATCAAAAGTGGAATATGGTTCGGGCTGTATTAGCTTTGTTGGTAATGACGTTTCGACACAATTCAAACGAATTTGTATGTAGGAGCGTTATGATGAAAATCAATCTATTTAGTGTGTCGGGTGGTTCAAATGATAGCTTTTTCCACAGAATTAGTAGTACTGATGCTTTGGAAAGTTACACCATTCATAAAGAGCCAACGATCGCGAGCCGTTTAGCTAAAGAGTTGGATTTAACAGTTCTATTTTTTGAACAAAGTGTTATCGCAATAGACTCATTTAGTTTTGATCACAACTTATCTACTGTGAATGACTTCCTAAAGAAAATTACCAGTATTAAAATTGCTAAAGTTTTTGTAATAGATGGTGAGTTATTACAAAACTATATAAAAGCTAATGTGACTAGCCTAGAAACAGGCCATACAGAGATTACAGAGACTGAAGCTAGTAAACAGTTCCAAGCGCTCATGTATCGGGCGCATGAACTAGGAGCGCAAGATACATTCATTCACTTGAGTAATGAAGATGACACAGCTTACGCAACTTTTAAAGTTGATGGTGAGTTAAGTGATGAAACTTATGCGTTGAAAAATTACTCGTTTGGTCGGGCAATAGTGGCGAGTGTTTATGACGGTAAAAAAGGCGCTGGTACGCAAATAGGTTCTTTTGATGAAGTTACTTCACCACAAGAAAAGAATGTAGGCCATGTTGTGACTGATGAAGCTGGTAATATCTTAGAAAAGTATGAATATCGTTTTACAAAAACAGTAACTAAAGCCCCAGGCGAACTCTTAATTAATTTGCGTTCTCAAGGAAAGGCAAAGCAGTTATCAGAGTTAGGTTTACCACAAGAACAGGTCGAAGCTTATAAATCGATAGTATTTGATTTGTCAAAATCAGGTGGTATGTCACTTATTTGTGGTCAAACTGGTTCAGGCAAGTCAACAACTAACTATGCTTGTTTGCTAGCATTGCCGCGAATGCGAAATGTGCAAACATTTGAAGATCCAATTGAAATCAGTAAGCCTCGTGAATATAGAAATATTACTCAAAATTCCTTAAATCACAGTATTGGTGCGATGAAGCAATTATCTTCAATAATGCGTCAAGCGCCTGATTGCTTGTTTCTACAGGAAGTGCGAGATAAAGAAACTGCACGTTTTGCAACTAGTATAGCTTTAACTGGTCATGGCGTAGTTACATCAATACATGCAAAAACACCATTTGGTATTGTTCAGAGATTGGAAGATTTAGGTGTTGAGCCTTCAACGCTTTCATCGCCAGAAGTATTAAAAGCATTATCTTCACAAGTTTTAGTTAAAACGTTATGCCCACATTGTTCTTTACCCTTTAAAGACCTTACTTATGAAGAACAACTGAAGCATGAGCAAGTGCTTAGATCGCTTAAATGTTTTACGAGTAAAGATATTCGTTTTAAAAACTCTGAAGGATGCGCCCATTGCAGTAAAGGCGAGAAGGGACGTAAACCAATTTTAGAATTGCTTAAAATCACTGATGATGATTTGGGCTTTATTATTAATAAAGACTATCTAGGTTGGAAAAAATTCCGTTTATCTAAGGGGCATAAGACGATATATGACCAAGGGGTTTTGCTCTTTAAATCAGGTTCTATTTGTCTTTCAAGGCTGAAGGAGCTACCAACGAATGATTAGTTTATCTGTAGATTCTTTAAGAAAAATTTCGTGGTCTGAATTTAAGTTCAGGTGGGACATAGGCGCTCAGTTTAAGATTGATGCTCAGATTGAATTTATTAAACAAATAAATTCATTTACTGATAATAATTTAAGTATCTTGAAAGCAATCGAGCTAACAAAAGAGAGCTATCAAAATATCTATGGGAGTAAATCATTCTATTGTACTTTATGTGATCGGTTGACACAGAGCGTTGAAAGCGGTGAAGGCCAGCGGGGGGTTTTGAATAAATACTTTCATCCAAACATTGCTATTGCCTATGAAGTAATGCGTTTTAGTCAGAAAAAAAATGTTGTTACTGAAGTGAGTGAACTTATTGTATTGGAGCGTGACCTTATCAAAAATGCTTTCACCACAATGGCATCACCTGCGATGCTTTTTTTTGGTGGTATTGGCTCACTAACTTTTATCGGCGCTACCGTTGTTCCAAAAATGATTGAGCGAGCTGATAAAATTAAAGATACAAACGAGTTGCCTATTGAGATGGATCTTGCACTTGGTTTTGCGAGTTTTTTTAGTTCTTATGGTTTATTTATTGCGGCTTTTTTTCTTTTACTGATTGGAGCGCTCAAGTTCCTCCTACCTAACTTAGTACCCTCTACCCCAACAAAAGCCTTAATTAGACACAAAATAGATAATTTGTGGCCTTGTTCACTTTATAAAAGTTTATGGTCTGTAAGATTGATTAAGCTGTACGGCTTATTAAAGCAATCTAATATTCGAGACACTGAAATTTTGAAGTTATTAAAATTATTTGTCCCCCCGTTTTGCCGCTTTTATTTAAATAAAATGGAGCAAGGTTTTTTAGAGGGAAAACCAAAGCGAGATTACTTTCTCAAAGGGATTATCTCAAAAAACCAAGAGGTGAGGCTTAGCCCTTACTTTAGTCATAGCTCGAATGAAGATTTTGCAAATAACTTGATTGTTGTAAGTACGCAAGCAACACAAGATGTCAGCATGCAGTTCAGGAGAGCGACTAAGAAATATTCGTTGTTTTTATATATGACAGGCGCTGTTTTGATGGTTCTTTCAATTGGTGCTGTCTTTGAATCTGCAAACTTCATTTATTAAGGTGAAATGATGAAATTATTATCTGGTACAAAAAAACAAGCTGGTTTCTTATCAGTTGAATTTATGGGTGTGTTAGCGCTTGTTCTAATCACATCTGTTTACTTTATGTCTAAATCCGATGCTTCAGCAGCTAAGAGTGATGAGCAGCTACTTGTTGATGAAATTGGCACTATCATTGAGGCTTCACGTGCAGCGGCACGTACACAAGAAGATCGTTTTGAAAGTTTAACAATTGAATTTCTTTCTGAGCGCCGTCTCGTTCCTGAAAAGTGGGGTGATGGAAGCACTGCCAATCCTCATGGTGGCGCGTATGATTTGGGTGACTCTACTGTAACTGAGCTTGTAATTAATGCTTCGGGCTTAAATACAGATTTATGTACTCGCGGCGCTGAGACAATTAATAAGAACTTTGCTGCAACGTGTAGTGGTGACACGCTCACAGTTACTGCAAGCTAATACTGTGTTCAATTCTCGCAAACAGAGAGGCTTCGGCCTCTCGTATCTTCTTTTAGCAATCCTTGCAACGATGTTCGCTTTAAGTCTGTTACAAGTTTCCTCTAATGAATCTCGTTATCAAGTTAAAGAGAAAGAAGTTCTATCTTCGCGTATCAATGCAATTGCTGATGTAGCGAGAATTTATTATGCGTCACATTGTGCTTTTGGTGTTATTTCAGAGGACGATTTAGAGCCATTAAATTACGGAAATATATTGGATTTGTATTCATTCGGTATTGATGATGTGGTTGTTGAAATTAAATCCGTTCCAAGGCCATTCATAGAAATGAACCTTGAATTAGCCTCAAGCAATCCACTTTTAGTTGATTCACTCATTTTTACTAATGGCAATGTCTCTGTAAGTGGGTTGGATGTAACAATCAAACTTCCTTTAAATTTTAGCTCTAGCTCTCAAGGCGCTTTTTTGCACCAGGACAGGCAGAGAAATGATACCCAAGTTTGTTCTTAATAAATTGTTCATGAACAATTTAAGGTGAAATTTATGAAGCTTAAATATTCCCTATGTTTAGTTTTCTCGTTAGTTACTTTTGGTGTGTTTGCAAATTCACAGTTAAAGCTTAATGAAGCAAGTAGCGCTTTAATTCAATCGAACTTAAAGAGTGCTGATCTGCTTTCGGCAAAGCTTGTTGATATAAAAGCGGCAGCTCTCGATTTTTATGTAGAGAGAAATCGCTGGCCTACATCAGTTGAGCTGGTAACTGATGGGTTTTACTTTGGTAATTTTGAATCTGTTTATGGTTCAACTATTAGTTATACAGTTCTTGCAAATTCAATTCGTTTAAGAGTTGATGTAAATGATGAGAATATAGCTAAATATATTTCTAGCTCAATCAGTGCTACAAATGATGGTGATGTAGTTGAATATCAGTTTGGCAAACCTTCGCAAGCAGCGATAATTGAAACGTCTTTAAGCCGTGTTTGGGATGGTGACGCTAACCGTAATACTATGGAGACTGATTTATTACTTGGTGGTAATAGTATTGATGGTGTTGATGTTATTAATGCAGCTCAAGTAAATTCATCAACAGGTTTCTTCGATAACGGTCAGCGTGTTTTTTCGCCTTATAATTTACCTACTAAGTCTGATGTTGGTCTTGGCCTTGTTGCTAATTATGGAATTAGTCATGACTACCTTTCTAGTTCACAAACTCTTTACGCTTCTCAAAAAGCAGTAGGTGATGCTTATAATGTTCTATTTAATAAAATCGAAAGCCTTACCAAAGGCGATGTTGGTCTTAGTAATGTACCTAACTACGGTGCTACAGATTCGTATAGTGGAAACAGCCCTACGTTATTTATAACGCAACGTGGCTTATACAATGCTTATCATTCACTAAATAACGCTAAGCTAGATGCAAATGCTACTGCTGTTAATGCCAACTTATTAGATAATTTAGATAGCTCCGCTTTCGCACGTTCAAGTACAACAATTAATGGTCATGACCTTACTAGTAATGTTAATTTGACCAAGTCTGATGTTGGTCTTGGGCTTGTTGCTAACTACGGTGTAACAGGTTCATACACTGGCTCTAGTTCTTCGCTATATGTTAATCAAAAGGCACTTAATGATGCTTGGAAAGATCTAGATTACAAAATAAATAATATTGAAGTATCTGATGCAGATACTTTAGACGGTTTTGATTCAAGTGATTTTGTGAAGATTACTCGTAAGATTAATGGTAAATCATTAAGCACTGATATTACTTTAACTAAAGCCGATGTTGGCCTAGGTAATGTTGCTAACTATGGTATTACAGACTCGTATGCTGGCAATCGCTCAGATTTATATGCTTCTCAAAAATCTGTTTATACAGCTTATCAAGCTCTTGACTCTAGCAAGTTAGACAAGGCGGCAAAGGCCAGTGATTCAGATCGTTTAGATGGTATTGATAGCGCAAGTTTTGTGCAAACATCTAGAACAATCAACGGAAAGAACTTAGGTTCAAACATTACCATTACTAAAAATGACGTTGGTTTAAGTAATGTAGGTAACTATTCTATTTCTCATGCTACTAACGGGAGTAGAACTAATTACTATGCGTCAGAAAAAGCCGTGGGCGATGTCAGCGCCTTGGTATCTTCTAAGGGTTCTGAATCCTTTTCTAAGTTGTATGTATCGAATTACACTCGCCATGTTATATATTGTGATCCTGATAATTTATTTATGACTATCAGTGGCTCAGACCGTATAAGTACAAGTACAGGAAATTTTATAAACTTAAGTTACCCGAAAAGATTTCAATGGGTTACAAATATAACTGTTGGTTTAGTGGGCTCAGCTACCAGAACTGTTAATGAAGAAACAATTACTCCGCAATATACGAGTTCTTCTGGTACTGGTAGCTATGGTTCAACTAGTAACGTTCTGATATATGACAATGTTAACGGTACTAACGATGCATCGGGTTATACATATCAAATAACAGGTAAGTCTTATAATTGTGAAAATACATCATCTTAGTTTTGCTCTGTTTCTATTTTCATTTAGCACAGAAATCTTGGCTTCTGAAATTTTTTATTTTTATGATTCTGAGGTTCACAACTCTCAAACTATTTTTTCGGTTACGAAATTTGACGTTAGTAAATCGAATAAAATAAGAGCTGAAATTAATAAACGGCTCGTTTTTGATAGTAATAGGGTGTGGTCTAAAGAAGATTTAGAAGTTGAAGCTAGAAAGCGCATTGCTTCTGATCCTCAACTTAAAAGTTTGATGAATGAAATGTCAGATTCATTTAAATATTTACAGACAGCACTTGAACTGAAGGTTCTAAAAGTTCCCGCAATCGTACTAAAAGAAAACGGCCATAACTGGATAGTTTATGGCGAAACTAATATTCAAAAAGCGCTGGTGCTTATTCGCAATAGCAGCGACTATCAGCGTGCAGCAAAAGCCAGCCAAGGCTGATGATTTAAATCTTTTTGAAATAGCTCAACACGCACTAGAAAGCGACTTTAGTTCTTGTACTGACTTGGAATTTCAAGGCGCATGTTTTTGGCTTGTTTGCAAAACTTTCTGGTGCGATGTTGAGACTTCGCCTTGGATAAAGCATTACACCCCTGATGTAGTTGTAACTACATACGATCAAAAAGGTGCTTCACCTTTCAAAGAGTCTAATACATTCACTAAGTTATTATCATCGCTGCTTGGTTCTAAGGCGAATGGCGGCGAAATGCAAAGTGAACATAGTAATACTCGTCAACAAAGCAATGTTACTTATCGTTTAGCTGATGTTTATGGATCACCGGCTGCTTGGACACTTAACAGTTGGTTAAGTGAATATTATGTGGCGTGTGAACCAGGCTCAACCATTCTACAGCCTTACTTTGTTAGTTCCAGCAATCCATTGTTTTGGTATTCAGGGGTTGTAGACAGTGTGGTCAACATTGATGAAATTGTTGTCGGCAATAAATACATTGGCGAACGTAGGGATGGCGCAAGGCCTGAGCTAATAAAGACAAAGCCTTTTTGGGGGCATCTTTACCCTAGAGTCGGTGTTGTTCAAGGTCATGATCATTATCGTGCAAGCTCCGTTATTGCTGCAAGGGCTGTCGATAGTGTGATTAGTGGTCGTTATGATATTTATAACACTTCACTCGATGGTCGTAAGGGTAGCTATTACGAACCAGCTAATCAGTTTGAAACCCATACTTCTACGTATGGGAAATTCCAAATGTTATCGCCTAAGAAAGAATCAGGTTGTCATATTTTAGGTGATGAAAACTTCAAATTAAAAAGCGAAAGCGATGGTTTCTCTGACCGCCGTTCGGTTAATGGTGACTATGCTTGGCATTATTGGCGCAGGTATAAATGTTGTAAAAAACCCTCTGGCGGCAGTTTTCTATACAAGGTGACATGGTGATGAAAAATCTATTTATTATATCAATTCTTTCTAGCGCTTTGGCTGTGCCATTGGCTCATTCATCTGTTTTAGATGAGCAAGACCCTTCAATTTCTTACAAGATAAATAATGTGTCACCTTGGAAACACAGAAAAAAATTAGATATCAGTGCTGATCTACCAAGTTTAAATTGGAATATAGGTGCTGATTGTTCTGGGTTCGATGCAGGTATTAGCGTTGAAGGCATGATGAATGATTTAGATAGTCAGTTTAATCGGTTGCAGCGCGATGCTGTTAATGCGATGAAAGGTTTTGTAACAAGGCTGCCTATGCTTTTAATACAACGAATGGACCCAGGACTATATGAACTCATTAATAACGGAATTATTAAAGGTGAGGATATTTTCAATTTGTCCGTCCAATCTTGTGAAAGTATGTCAGCAAACTTTTCCCAAAATGGGTTTGGCGCGTTAGCTAATGAGTCAACTTATTTCGATTTTTCATCTTCTCTAGCTAGTGACCCTGATAAAAAGAAAACGGATATTGTTGAGACAATGAATGATAAGGGGGCATCGAAAGGTGAGGCAGGTGTTCCAAAGCTTTCTGGTGGTAATTGTGGTGATAAAGCTTCTAATCCATGTAGGCCTGTTGAAGATGTTGTCAAAGCGGGTGTCGATATTGCTTTTAAAAAGAGTTTCGATGCAAGGACTCCCGTAGGAGAAGCGAAAAGTTGGATTAAAAATGTGTTTGATTCATCGTCTGAAGCAGAAGATTGGATCAAAAAAACGTTAGGTACAGTTGAGTATGGTACTTGTAAAAAATGCACTCAATATGATGAAACTGTCGGTACTGGTGTTTATGACGATATTGCTAATGAAGCCCGAAGTATTGCTGAAGATATTGTGGACATAGTAGACAGTGGCAAAGTGCCGACCAGAACTGAGTTATTGAGCATTAGCGTAAATGATATGTTTGTTGATGAAAATGTTATTTTTGCTTTGCGTGACGAACAAATACACAGAGGCGTATTTATTTCGAGAATAGCTGATGATTTAGCTCTTATGAAAGTAGTTGATAAGTTACTTGCTGCAAGACGCATCATGCTTGCAGGTAAATCAGATCCAAACTTTCAATCGGTAACGATGAATAGAGAAATTATAAATGACAAATTAGCTCTTATTACTGATGAAATACGAATGTTAAAAGAGGACTTAGATTTAAAGGCTTCAGCTAAAGGTGATGTTATTGTTCGCCTCTTAGATCGTTATTCAAATCGTAGAAACACTGATGTTCAAAAAAATAACACTTCTTTAGAGCAAGAAATAGTAGATGGCATTAAACGTGTTTCTGGTAGAAAAGGATCTTGATTATGCTTTCTAACTTAAAGTCCTTTGGCCTAAGCGCTCTTAAATTTTTACTGGTTTCTTTTGTTTTAGTTGGAATCGTAATTTTATGTATGCCCATGTTTCCATCTATTCATGCTGGTTGGAGTAAAGCCTCACCTTACGTCTTATGTATTAAGTATCTTGTAATGACGCTCGGTTTTATTTATTGGAATCAGCTATGTATTTTCTTTATTGCTAATGAGGACTCTCGTCAGCATTACATGAACCTCCGTAATGTCTTTTTAGTATTGGTTATTTTCATTGAGTTAGTTACTTGGCTTGGTCGGGGGGGGTTATGAGTTTTACTAGTATTGTAGATATCTACTTCGTATCAATTGGGCTACTTAGCTACAACATTTTATACAGTGTACTTTTTGATACTGGTTTAATTTATTTCCCTTTCGCCTTTGTAATTTTTAGCGATTTAACTGATGCAATCAGTTCAGGCCGAACTAGCAGCTTACAGAGAAAGATTGAAATTAAGTTTTTTGTTATGTTGATAAGTATTTCTCTGACTTTTATTCCGCTCATTGATTATAAAATTTCAGATGTTGCAACTTACTCACGCATGTGTGAAATAGACGGTTCAAAGAAATATTTTGATGAAGAACCTATGGGGTATTCAACGTCTGATATACGTAATGTTTTAGTAAATGTGTCTGGTTATGATTTAAAAGTTCCTCCGCTTTTAGGTTTAATTTACAACTTGGGCAATGGTGTTTCTTTGGAGGCCATTAACCGTTTGCCATGTTCTATTAATATCACAGCATTCAATCAAGCTATGTTAGATGCTTCTATTAGTGATCCTCACTTAGTGTTGGAAACTAAGTCTTTTCTGAATACTTGTTATTATCCCGCCAAAACTTTAGCAATACGGAATAGAGATTCTAGTGTTGCTTGGATAGATGATCCTGATGGTGATGAGCAGCCTTGGGCTGGTGCAAAAAGTTTCTTAAATAATAATTACTATGGGAACATTGCAGAAGGATTTTATTCAAAAACACTTCTAGAAGGTTTCACTAAATCCCCTAACAATAAAAATGTGTCTGCTTGGGAGTCCAATCCAAGTGTCCAAGCTCTTGGCGGATTCCCAACTTGTCGTGAATGGTGGAATGGTTTAGGTGATGGGTTTTCTGGCTATTTTTCTGGTGGTGATGAAGGTTTAAGAAAGCGCTTAATTAGTGATCTTATTAAGTCTGAAGGTGAAGATACAGTTAGAACTTATTATAATTTTTCTGCAATCTCTGCCTTTAAAGTCGATTCTTTTAGAGACCAAGAAGATGCGATTTTAAAAGCGGCCTTTTTCAATGGTTACAATATTTCATCAATACAGGGCATTGAAAAGGCGGTTGATTATAGTGATCGTAGCGATGGTGACATTTCAATAATTACTGAGGTTGCAAGCCGAGCGGCTGGTACTTATGGCATGGTCAAAAGTGCATTTCCGTCGTACGCTGGTGCGAGCATGATTCAATTAGCAGCACCAATTTTAAAAGCTATAATTTTGATGGTGTTAATTGGTCTAGCGCCGCTAGGTTCTCTTGCATCGAACTATGGGTTTAAGTTTATTGTACCGTTTTATTTCTTTATGTTTAGCGTCTTAATGTGGCCTTACTTATTTGAGCTAAGTCTCTTGGCTCAACAATCATTTGTGGATGAAGTATTAGGTGAGGGCGTTGATATGGATATTGTTACAAATCCAAACGTTGCATTAATAGGTACTTCACTTACTGACTTACTTTTTGTGCTATTCCCAGGAATGCTTACAGCGATTCTTACAATGGCTGGACTTAACTTGCAGTCTGCTTCATCTATGAGTGATAAACCAGGCGCTTCAGAAGGTAGCGCAGGTAAGAATGGTGGTAAGGCTGCACAGGGTGCAGCTGAAGGGGCAGCAAAAAAAGGAGCTAAAAAAGGAGTTAAAACAGCGCAAACCAAACGGAATGCTGCTAATAAAGCAAAAGGCGGGTAATTGTTCATGAACAAAATTAGTTTCTAGAGGTGTATATATGGAATTTTCGGATTTTCTTGTAAAGTTTATTGCCGTTCTAATGCTTTATTTGAGCTATGTAACGCAGCCTTTATTTACAGTCTTTTTTTTGGTTGTAATTCTAGTTCTTTTAGTTAAAGACCGTAAGGTAAGTGAGGAAAATGAGCGTAATAGACCTAAGCCGCTTGAAGGTTTTGCTTCTAAAAAAAGGAGCGGAATAAGGTATTTTTTTACGGGAAATCCAAGGTACAAAAAATATTAATAATTAAAATAAGAGTTAACTGTTTATTAGTGGGGTTCTATATATTGCCACTCATAAATTGTATTAGTTCGAACAAGATCTGAAACTCTCACTTTTTTTAAAAGTGAGAGTTATTCTTTTTTTGTGAGCGTCTGACTCTGCAAACTGTGGATTTAGATGTGTTCAATGCTGAAGCAATTTCGTTAATACTTAACTTAGTGCCATCGATGTTTTGTTTAGAAAGGGTAATGATTGCTTGATGTAACTGTTCGTTTGCTTTGCGGCCTTTGTATTTTCCTTTGGTTTTAGCTATTTTGATACCCTGAGATTGTTTGTTTTTTCTATCTTCATAATCTTTTCGTGCAGTTGCCGCAAGAATATCAAGTAGCATAGAGTTAATTGCATTAAGAATCACATCTGTATATTCATTCATGCTTTTACTTTGGGGCTTCAATGCAACATATGACGTTGGCAAATCTACACTAACTACACGCACCTTTTTACTTTTTATAAGGCTGTTCAGGTTACCCCAATCTTTGTTGCTTAATCTTGTTAGTCGGTCTACAGACTCGACTAGTAAAACATCCCCCGTTTCTGCTTCATCAAGTAATTTATTTAAAATATCACGATCGATTTTAGCGCCCGATGCATTTTCAATGTACCAAGTTGCTATTTTGTGTTCTGTCCCATTCGCTGAATTTTGTTCATGTACAAAATTTTTCAAATAGGCCTTTGCTCTGTTGGCATTTTGTTCGTTTGTAGATGCGCGTAAATATGGTCTTATTAACATTAGCCTGTCTCTGTTGTCTGTGCAGACTTTAAGGGAAGCGTGCAAACTTAATTGTCATTACTCAATCTTTAAATCTTAATTGTCATTGCACATTGTCATTTAAGTGGTGTCAAAGATACTGTGTCATATGAATGGTGTCACTAGGTATTTATTACTTTGTTTTTGGTTTGTCATTTAGCTATACCTTAATGACACAGGTTCTTTATTTTTCATTACCTAAAGATTCTGTCTTTTGATTGGTAAACTTGTTTTAAGTTATCAAGGTACTAAAAATTATGCATACGGTTTCTTCTAATAAAGATTGTTTATTTTTTCCTGACTCACTTGTTGTTTCGTTAACAGATTGCTTTGCAAAATTACAATTAGTAGAAAAGTTAAGGCCTTTAAAATTTAAGGCTGAAAAAGCAGCGCTGGCTTTGGTTAAACCTAAGTACAGCTCTTTCTATCACAAAGGCCATCATTTGAAGGGGCTTGATTTTAATGTTGGTGAAAGAATTACGAACTCTGAGGATTTATTATTTACAGATAAAGCTAGTCGAGAAAAATACGAATCTGCTTACTTAGAATTATTCTATAAGTATATTGAGAGTGATTTTAAGGCGTGTTGTCCTTACAGTCAGGCCGAAAGTTATTATCTTCAATCTGTAGAGTCTTTATCTAGTGAAATTGCTATTTTAGCTGGTGTTGATATTAGTGATTGGAGCATTAAAGACAAAGAAAAGATTGTTAGTTTAATACAGAAAATGATTATTCCTATTTTTTGAGCCGTGACAGCGTTTAGTAGTGTTAAATATTCGTGTGTTAACGTGCAACGTTATCCACAATAATTAATGCGATGTTGCTTGCAATAAATAAATGCTGTTGAGCGGTTTTTATTTTTCACCCAAGTGTATATCAACATTTCATTGTATAGTTAACTCATAAACTAGAACGAGGCCAAAGGCCATCGTAAATTTCAACCGTCAGGTTCATCTGACGGATGACCTGATAAGTATATTTATAGGTCATAACATGAAATTAAAAGCACAAGATGAGTTAATCAATGAGTTAATTAGTTTAATCGAGAGTGGTGTTAAGCCGTGGCGTTGTCCTTGGTCTAAAGATGATGCTTTTCCGACAAACTATTTAACGAAAAAGCCTTATTCTGGCGTGAATATTTTCTCTCTATGGATGTATGGTTCTTTGTGTGAATACTCAACTAACAGCTGGTTGACATTTAAGCAAGCTCAAAGTTTAGGTTTTAAAGTTAAAAAGGGTTCTAAGTCAGCTCCCGTTTTTTTCTATAAATCTTATGAGGTTGAAGATCCTGAATCTGAAGATGGTGAGAAATTAACCCGAAAGGTACTTAAGTCTTTTAGAGTGTTCAATATTGATCAGTTAGAAGATGAGGATGGAAATCCAGTCCCTATTGATTTGGTGGGTGTTGATTCACCTCCTGTTGCGGGTGAATTGTTGGCGGAAATGGAGAAGTTAAAAGTTGATTATAGTAAGGCTTCAGGTGTGAGATTTGTTACTTCTGGAGGTCAAGCTTTTTATAGTCCAAAAGAAGATAAAGTAAACATGCCAGATTTCAATTT